>Ga0302325_10013484_pt1 | contig 17422 bp, 16 predicted proteins | sample Palsa_T0_2_FD_201948 | JGI IMG/M metagenome (GOLD analysis project Ga0302325, IMG submission 201948) | Peat permafrost microbial communities from Stordalen Mire near Abisko, Sweden - Palsa_T0_2 | ecosystem: Environmental > Terrestrial > Soil > Palsa > Peat permafrost | place: Sweden: Abisko... | reverse complement strand
TCACTCCGATCCCAACGGCTAGACTGCAACCGAGAAAGGACTGGCCTGCGCGGCCCTGCACCCGGATTGCAACCCCGAGTAGTTCGGAACTGATTTTCAATCCCCAACGCTGGGCAGCCGTGAGAGACACTTCGAAGCGAACATTGCGATCGATTGTCAGGAAATTAAGGACACTCCCTGCGTTCAGGCCGCTTTCCTCATCCGTCACTAAGAGCATGGAAAGCCCACCGGCCTGAGGTACCAGGGTGTGGATCAGGTCCGCGTGTCCCGCGGCGATGTAGACGATTTGGGCATTGCCCCAGTCGCGATTGCCCGTGATCTCACGGACTTGAGGGGCCTGACCGTTGATGGCATGACCGGGCAGCAGGCGCCGTAACTCCCGCGCGACTCCAGGGGCGCCGAGCACGTCGATCGTGAACGGCGTTCCGGCGGAACCTCGCTCTGACCACTCAATGTAACCCGCAAAGCGATACAAATATGCCGCTTTGACGGCGTCCTCCGAGTAAGGCTCGGCGGCCACCGCCGTACAAACCAATGACGACATCACGATAAGGCCGACCATCGCGACTGCGCTAACAGAGCGAGCAATATGGTGTAGAGCGTGCATGTTCACTGGAATCTCAATCGTGCCTCCGCAATGACGCTTCGCGTGATTTGCTCACCATTGGGCTCCGGAAACTCGAAATGTCGTGCGTGCAGCAAGTTTGCACCCCGTAATGATAGTTCGATGGCACGGCTTGCTTGCCAGCCGAGGCGCGCATCGAGGTCGTAGTAATGGGGTAGTGCAGGGCCGGGCAACGCGCCCACGTAGCGAAATGAAGTGTCGAAACTCAAGTGATCCGGAAAGCTCATCGAGGAGGCGAGAGTGGCGTGCGAACTTGGGTCATCCGCTGCCTGTCCGACACCGAGCAATTCGCTGGCTCCCGCTTTGAAGGCCAGGCGTTCACGCAGCCATGTTACGCCCGGCGAGAGCCGCCACCAATCAGTGAGCTGCCAACTAGCCCAGGCGTCAATGCCAAAGGTATCGCCGCGCATGAAATTGCCCCAATACAACGGCAGAAAGACGGCGGCTGAGGCGGGGTCCACGGTTCGCAGGTCATCGTAGACATTGTAAAAGCCGGTGACCGTGACTGATACGGTATCGGTCGGTTGGATGCGCGACCCGAGTTCGTAGGCACGTACCTCCTCGGGTCGAAATTGTGCATTGGCCGCCAAGTAGGTGGTCGTTCCCAGTTTCTCAATAACATCCGTGTCAAACGGGGTAGGTGACCTGATCGCCCGTGACGCGGCCGCCCAGATCTGCGCCTGGTCGGTTATCGCCCACGAAAGCCGCGCATCCGGCAGCGGCGTCCATCCCGAAAAAGGGTCGTCTTCGAGTTTGATTCCCGCAATCGCGCTGAGCCTATTGGTCAGTGCGATTGTGTCTTGAATGAATACGTTACCCAGCGTGAGATCACGATGCTGAGGCTCGAATAAGAAGGTCGGCGTATTGGTGATGCCGTAGCTATAGACCCGCTCGCCACCGCCCCAGATAAGCCTGTTTCGGGAACCCGCGGCGATTGTTTGTTGCAGCTCAAAATCATACGTGTGAACCACAAACGCGGTTCCACCCGCCGGGCCAAACTGCTCCGTCTGGTCAATGTAAAATTGAGCTTGTGTGTCGGCACTCGTGCCATGATGCTGATATCGAGTGACGAGGTTCGCACCTAAGAGGGATCCATCAGAGTTATCCAGGACGTTCTCGGTCCCCCGATAAAAGTCACCCTGCGCTGTGACCGAATCGCGCTCGGTCGTCCAATCCGCACGGAAGCCTGTTTGGCCCTTCGACCAGCCGTCATGAGCGTCTGAATCGTCGGCCAGTTCCATGGCCCCCCGGTGAAAGCCGAAACCGTACACCCGGTAGGTGGTATCCGGATTAATTCGCCCGCCGTAACGCGCCCCGCCAAGCTGTTCTTGATCACCGCCCGCGGCGTCGAGGAATGATCCCTGGGTTAAGTAAGAGGTGCGCGTAATGATATTGATGACGCCGTTCATCGCGTTGGCGCCCCAGAGGGTGGCACCCACACCACTGATTACCTCGATTCGGTCGATATCTTCCAGCATGACATCGAGCGTATTGGCGTAGATTCCGGAGTACAGGGGCGTGTAGACGCTTCGTCCATCAATCAAGATCAACAATTTGTTGGAGAAATTTTGCGAAGTCGGATTTCCACCGAATCCGCGCGCCGATATGACGTAGGCACTGGAAGAAGTCTGCGTCACCAGCAAATTAGGAGCCAACCTCAAGGCTTCGGGCACGCTCGTGACACCGGATCGAGCGATATCGTCATGACTGATGACGTAAATCGCCGCGGGCGCGCGCTGCAGGACTTCGCTGGTCTTAGAGACCGACGTAACCTCAACCTTGGCAAGATCCGCGAGCGACATCTGAGTTAGGTCATCGGGCGCTGTTGCGTCACCGATTGCCGCGCTCATGCGACAAAATGTCAGGAGTGAGACAGAGGCCAGGATCGAAGCTCGTCCAGGCCTCATGCGGAGTCGCAGAGAGAGCACTCGAGGTGTGGGCCGACCGATGTCCATGGGGACGGCGGTTGAGGCGCGGTCTAGTGAGGTCATAAGTGACTTGCTCATCCCGATTATGGATCTGTTACCAGCGACGAGGAATGCCCCGTGTCATCCGCATTTGTATTTCATTCGTTGAGGCCGGTGCCGCTTAGATATTACCGATTTGCACACATCAATTTGAAGTGGATGTGCATTGTAAAAAATACAACGAGCGGTTTGCCCGGCAAAGCCCAAGTCATCTGATATCTGTCACCGGTGCCGGAAGCGATCGAGTGCGTGGTGCGTCATCAGCGAGAAATTGGTGAAGGCCTCCGGTGTGAGACTATCAGCAGTAGAGATCACGGTGACCACCTTCTCGATCTTGAAACTCTTGGAGCCATTGTTCAGAAGCGCCATCACTGCACATTGTGAATAGGAGTTTTCGGCGCGCCTTAAAGACTTTCTTCTATGCCATGGGATAACTCATACAGTAGTCGACGGGCGCCACTACTGTATGATTCTGGATTCGGCTCTTTGGCTAAGGACGGAAAGTGAGCGACCTACCATCGATTTGGACTTTGATGCCCGGGGTGCTCATTGGAATGTTGTTCCTTGGGCGAATTGCAAGGTGGTTGCAATTCGTGCTGAGCGTAATGGGCAAGCCGACTGGCTCGTTCGACGTAAATTCAACGCCTCGCCCTTGGAAGACTCTAGCCGCGGTGATCCTTTATCCGACTCCATGGATTGCCCTCACGCTGGTGATGCTAGCTATCCAACATATTGCCGTCGCTCCGTTCACGGCTGAATGGCGCTGGTTCTACATAGGCTTTTTCGGCGGCCCTGTAATCGCATATGTTTGGCTCTATCGGAAAATGCGAAAGTTAAAGGGAAAGAAACAACTGCCTCAGCCGGGGTAGGACGGGTGCTCAAGAGCGAGAAGGCAGCGAGCCGACCTGCTCGTTTATAGAAGCCTAAGGCCCGCTCTTTCGATAGTTTTCTCGGGCTCGCGCGTATTTGTGCTCAAAAAAGGCTTGTAAAATTAACGCTCCAGATTTGAAAACGGCACTCTCAGCAATCATTTCACGTCCAGGCCTACTTAGGCACTTACGACGCGAAAGTGCTCCGGTGCCATGGGGTGATTAAGCCCCGGAAACGTCTATCAGGCCACCGTGAAACCTTCGCCAAGGAAATGCCGTCGTCTATTTATAAGTGCGGCCGCGGAGCGTTACCTCGATGAAGTCCAGATAGACCCTTTGGATGTTGCAGCAATACCCGGCGAATGCGGGTACCTGTAGTCATACAAAGAAATCCGAGAAGGCAAATCATTGCTAGAAATAGTGCATCCAGAATCGGATTGAGGAATGGGCTTGACGGTCCTGTTACGATAACAGCGACAAATCCAACGAATGCGCTTAGCAGCAATAGAAATCCCAGGAGACAGAAAAAATTCGCTTCGACTAATGCAAGTGCAGCCCTGTCACCGTTGCCCTCGATCCAATCCGATATCTGCTGCACGCGCGCCGCCCGCTTCTCTCGGCTGCGTTTCGATACTCCGCGCAGAACCAGAACCACTGAGCTGGAACTCAGGCTCTTGTCCAACAGCCGTTGCAGGTAATTCGCGACAACGTGGAACGCTAAGCCTGCCAACACAACAAATATCCAAAAGTTTGGGGGTATAATCTGCTTGAAAAATTCGCTCATGCAATCCTCCTGTCCGCAAAAACAATATGGATTGCGAATAGTGTACAGATGGGCGGTTGGGGCGCCGCCCACTTCAAGCGAGATTTCCTAGCCCAGAAAAAGCCCCGCCACGAGCGCGAGGCTTTCCTCAGTTGGCGCCTAGGCTCAATCGACATACCCATACTTCGCCAAGAAGGCGACGAACTTGGGCACCCGCGCGGCCACCTTCGGCCTCTGCTTTTGCCGCCTGTAACTCTTTGGCGTCAGCTTCGAACGACCTTCGGGTTTTTGGGCACATTTTGGGCACAGGTGCCAAAATTCTGCGATCGGAGGCGCCTATAACCCGTGGATTTTATTGGTAACGGCGGCCCGCTTTTGCTGAGCTTACAACAAAACGCCCCAGTGCTTACCGTGCCGGGGGCCCGCCGTAGGGTAGGCAAGTAGCCCAAAGCGCCCCACCTGGGGCCGCGTATGGAGCCGGTTGGCGGTTGCCAGCGCCCCGCAGGCCGCAACGCTATCCGCCGAGCGCCGAAGCACTCCCTGCACAGGGGCCACCCGCGTGTGACTACGACTCACTCACGGGCCGCCGTCGCCGGGCTTTTCGTCATTCAGGCCGACCCGCAAAACACGGGCGCCTTACAAACATCCGAATACCAAATACGCTGCCCGTTTCGCACTGCCACTCGGCGTCCGCGCCGGCATGTGAGCAGTCCAAACAAATGCCGTTGCGCGCGCGGTTCGCAAGGTCAACCTCGAGTCGCTGAGCGCGTACTACACCGCGAAGGCAATTGTATGGCGCATCAAAAGCGAAGCGACCGAGCGCTACACGCGCCGCCCGAAGGATCAGCGTGATTCCGACCGCGATGGTGGCGATGTGTATCTGCCTGATCACGCGCGCTTTCGCCGGCTTGGCCCGGAACATTCGACGGTGCGCGCGAAGCGAACATCTCGGCGAAATCCTCAGAGGACCATGAGGCTATGTGCGGTACACCGCATAGGGCATAGCATAGAGATTTGCGACGAGATTCCTCGTCTTATGTGCCGACTGGGTATCGAATGGACGGCCGATGCCTACGGCGACGCCCAAGGACACATGCCGACCAACCACTTGAACTTGGACGATTTTCCGAACTCGGCGTATGCATTCGAGTTGCGGCGGGGCCTTACGCGCCTGCAGTTTGAATCGATGCTGGAAGGTGAATACCGAGTGGTGCATTTGCATCGGATGCATCTGCGGGTAAGGATTTGGTACTCGGTGAATCTGGTGCTCTCGGTGTTATTTACCGTCGATCAAATAGGGCGCACGGGCTTGTGGAATGCGCTCTCTCTGATGCACGTGGGCGCATTAGTCCCCTGTACCGCGGCGCTGGCCATTTTGGTCTGGAGCCCGTACTACGAGCGCTGGTATTCACCAGCGGCGCGGGTCTTGGTGACTCTGTTCGGTACGCTGGTTGCGGTATTTGTCGTCCTCTCGATCATTCGCGGGCGGGAGGAGGAGTTGGCATCGCTGACCGTCATTCTGGTGTCGATGTTCTTCTTTGCAGGTTTGATGTTTCGCCAGGCGATTTTCACCGCCGTCTGTATGTTGATGGCTTTTGCGATTGCGGCGATCATGGCTCATCTAACGCCCGTCATGCTTGTAAAGAGCATGACGATCATGATCGTGACAAGCGTCATCGCGGCGATCGTCTGCTGGGACGTGGAGCAATCGCATCGGAGAAATTTCCTCGAGGACGCGCTGATCGGCGAACTCGTAGCGCGCGACGGGCTTTCCGGACTCATGAACCGTCGTGCCTTCGATGAACACCTATTGAGGGTCTGGCAGCATGCGCTGCGGGATCAGCGATCGATCGCTGTGTTCATGATCGACATCGATCATTTTAAACGCTACAACGACACCTTCGGACATCAGGCGGGTGATGTGGCGCTGCGGTGCGTAGCCGACGTGATACAGGGATTTGCACGCCGGCCTTTGGATATCGCGGCGCGATATGGCGGGGAGGAATTCGCGATGGTCTTGTACGATTTGGCGGTACCGCATATTCAAAATATCGCGGATCGGCTGCGCGAAGCGGTGCAGAACCTGGCGCTGAACAGGGAAGCAGGGGAGAGCGCGGGCGCCACCGTCACTGTGAGCGTCGGCGTGGGGCTTGTCTCGCCGACCATTGGCCGCACTCCGCAGGGGGCGTTGCAATTGGCGGATGAAGCCTTGTATGAGGCCAAACGGGCGGGGCGCAATCGAGTGGTCATGAAGGGCATGGAGGTCTACAAGCTACTAGTCACGGGCGCCTTTGAGCCACGCAGCAGGGCGGGGTGGCGGGGCTAGCAATCAAGACACAGTGGCGCGTGGCAGGTGTGCGTATTGGTAGAAGTACTTGGGCCTTTGTTTGCCGGCCGGCGAATTTTTTGATGGGCTGGAAGATGGATTTCGACGGCGAGCGCATTCATGTAGCGGGCCGCGCGCCCGATGCGGCTCCCATCATTCAGTGCAAGGCGGAGGTCGACGAGATCCGGTCCCTGCTCAAAGAGTCCACGTCCAAGTCCTTTTCGGTGCGGGGCGTCGTCGTGTTCCTCGATTGGTTCGTCAATCGCACACCGAGCGCTCGTGGCGCCACCACCTGGTCCTAAACCCGAGAGAGCTCGAAGGATGGAACGTTCCACCCGCCGACGTGCATGATGCTCGTCAGGTCGATGCCGGCGGCCACGATGTCGTGCGCTGCCCCAATTCGAGTCGAATGCGCTCGAGCGGTAACGATGGCTAGGGCGTCGCGGAATCCGCCTTGGCCATGGCATGTCCGCCGCGTTGCAAGGTTCGCGCCACGTCTTGGGGGTGAATCGAACGCCTAGTGTCGCGTCCGACGATCGATGTCCACGGGCTACAGGCCTCGGCGCTTCATTGCCGTAATACACTGAATTCAAATCGAAATAATCGGACGGGAACTCCGTCAACATATTGACACGAACGAGTTTGACTGCGTATCTCCTGTGCTTTTTTGCGGCATTTGGACCTGATTGATAGGACAGAACCGGCGTATTTTAGCCGATAGAGTGATTCCCTGATTGAGGGGGCCGGCCGGCGAGCGCAGAGTCAGCAGATGTCGCGGGGTGCAGCCGGTCGACCCATCCTGACTCCCAAGGGAGCCCGTATCATCGGCTTCGCTGTGGGCGCGGACTTCTGGCTCGGAACCACGCTGGTGCGCGTCGTGAGGGTAGCGGGCCCCGATAAAATTCTGGTCCGCCATTTAGCCACGCAGCATCTTGAGCATGTGGGAAGTGGCGCACTTCGGGCCATTGAACCGGATTTCGATACCGAGCCACCTGAATCTCCATCAATCGCGGTGGAAACCTATTCGGCGGCCGATTGGGAGCGGGCGCGTGCCGTTCAGACCGTGGTGAAGGCCCTGGAATCCCGGCGCACACCCTCCCGCGCCGCGGAGACGCGCGCCGCTCGGGAATTGGGCGTCAGTATGCGGCACTTACGACGCTGGCGAGTTCGATATCGCCTGCTCGGAACGCTCGAAGCATTTCTGCCGCAGCGCGCCGGCCGTAAGAGGGGCACACGGCTTCTCGCACCTCGACTGGAAGATCTCATTCACGAGGAAATCCGTTCGGCGCTCAAACGCAGCGCCGATGTCGCCGTCGATGACTTGTACCCGCTGATCAGCGTCTCGGCGCGGGCGCTGCATATGCGAGCCCCCGCGCGCTCAACCGTAGCACGGCGCCTCGCGGCCTTGAAACGTGATGCCGATAGCTTTGATTCGCAGACGGCGCGCGCGCTCAAAGCGAAGCGTCTGCCGGTGCACGGCCGGCTTGTGACCACGGGCGCCTTGTCAGTGGTGCAGATCGATCACACGCTGGTTGATGTGATCATCGTGGATCCACTCGAGCGCCGGCCGATTGGTCGACCCTGGTTGACGTTGGCGCTCGATGTGCACACACGAATGGTTCTCGGCATGCTCTTGAGCCTTGAGGCCCCGAGCAGCTTATCGGTCGCTCTTGTGCTCGATCACGCGGTATTTCCTAAACAGGCATGGGCCGAGCATCTCGGTGTAGAGCCCGACGGGTGGTCAGGTTTTGGGCTCCCCGCTCGATTGCACCTCGACAATGGCGTCGAGTTCAAGGCGCAAGCGCTGGTTCGTGGATGCGAACTCTACGGGATCGGCTTGGATTACCGACCGATCGCGACACCGCGCTTTGGGGGCGCGATTGAAAGGATGATCGGCACGGTGATGGGCAAGGTCAAGCTCCTGCCGGGCGCCACCGACAGCCGTCTCTTGGGCGGGCGACCAAAGAAAACCGAGAAGCGAGCTCGTTTCAGCCTAAGTGATCTGGCAATTTACCTGGCGCGCCAGATTGGCATCTACCATCACACGCCGCATTCGAGTCTCACTGAAACGCCGTCGAGCGCGTGGCAGACCGCGATGCGCCATCGGGGGGAGTGGGTGTTACCAAACGTACCCGCGGCCCGGGATGAGTTTCTGATTCGGTTCCTGCCAAGCATGCTGCGAACCGTGACGCGCGAGGGGTTGAGTTTATTCTCGCTACAGTATCAATCGACTGAACTGGAGCGACTCATCTGCGCCGGTCGGCCGCGGTTCGTGCGCTATGACCCCCGGGACCCCTCGCGGATCTACGTGGAGGAGGAAGGCGGTAAGTCCTTGGTGGTGCCGCTCAACGATCGGCACTGGCCGGCACTCTCGTTATGGGAGTGGCATGAGATTAGGCGCCGACAGCTTGCCCGCGGTGCACATCGCGCCGCCGATGCGGCCTGGGCGGCACGGGCGCTGCGCGCAAATCAAGCGCTGATCGAGGCGCGGGCGAGTGCCGGACGCCTGAAAGACCGCAGGCGCCTGGAGCGTGCCCGGGAATGGGACGCGACGCGGGTGCCACGCCTGCACGCCGATCGTGAATTGGTCGTGAGCACCCAGATAAAGGACACGCCGCTTCCCTGCGAGGTGCTCGAATGAGCCGCCCGGCGGCCAGAAAGCTATCCAACGCGCCCCGCGCCTACGAGCATCTTAGTCGCGAAACGCAAGGCCTGGCGCAGGCCGACGAGGCTACACGGGCGGACTACATCCGTCGGGATCGGTTCATCGAGCACGCCGGCGTACAGCCTGTGAAGGCACGACTCCTCGGACTCTTGAGCCGTCCGCGCACCGTGCGCCCCAATGCGTGTTGCTCGCGTCCGAATCGGGGAGCGGAAAGACAGCGCTCCTGCGTCACGTGCAGCGTCTTTGTCCGGATCGCGAGGTGCGCGAGAGCGGGCGCATCATTCGCGCGGTCCTCTACTGCGATGTGGAACCCGCGCCGACGCTTCGCGCCGTGCAGCGCGGGCTTTTGAGGGAGCTCGGTGCCCCGGATGTGCGGATCAAGTTCGATGAGGAGCGCAACGATCTCATCAAACGATATCTGTCAGAGTTTGCCACGGAACTCGTGCTCTTTGATGAGGTGCAGCACCTACAAGCGGTCGCTCGGCGCGAGAGGATGCTGCTCCTTGACTGGATGAAGTGGGTATCGACAGCCGGCAAGGCGAGTGTGGTCATCTCGGCGGCCATGTCCGATGGACGGCGCCTCATTGACCACGATGCGCAGCTCCTGACGCGCTTTACCGAGATTGCCATCCCCCGGTTTAAGGTGGGCGTGGCCTTCGGGCAGTTTCTGCTGACGCTTGAGCGATCGATGCCGCTGCGCCTCGCCTCGGGACTCGCTGCGGAGCGCATGCAACGCTTGATTCTGGATGAATCCGAGGCGATGCAGACACTTCGCGGGCTCACAGATGGGGTAGTCAAAGTCGTTCAGGAGGCTGCTGTTGCCGCCGTCACCTCAGGGACCGAGCGGATCGAGGCATCTTTTCTTGGGGCGTGGCGCGAGGCCGCGGCGAGGCGGGGCGAGAACTTGCACCCCGTCGCTATGCCGAGTAGCAGCGAGAGTGAGCTCGTGTGAGCGGCACTGTGGCCGCAGATCGTTCGATCCGGCGACTCGCGGCGGTGCCTGAGCCGTATGAAGATGAGTCGTTCGGCTCGTGGCTCGCTCGTCTCGCCAGCGCTCATCACGCCGGCCGGGACGATTTCGTGCAAGCACTGCTGCGCGAGCCGCGGACCCGGCGCCCTCATGACTATGAGGTCGCGCCCTCGCCAGCCTTGATCACGGAATTGTGCCGGCGCACCGGTTGGGATCGGGTGCGATTTGAGCGCCTGATCTTGCGCGCGGAGGAGCAAATCCCCGCCTCCAAGACACGGGAATTGGAGTCCTATTGCCCAACGTGCTGGGTGCAGGATCAGAAGAAGGGTGCCCGATATATTCGCCGCCTGTGGCGCGAGCGCTGGGGCGTGATGTGTGAGATACATAGGATCCCTCTGTGCGAATCACACTTGCCCGCCGAGGAGTTACTCTGCGGCGCCGCCGATGACGGCCCGCAGTGGCTCGAGGAGCGAGCCGAGGGGTGCTTCCCAACGGCTTTGAGCGTCGAGGTGACGCGCGCGCAAGCTCAGGTGCGAGCATTTGAATCCCACAGTGCGCTGCCGACGCAGAGCGCGGAGCGCGCGCAGGTCCTCAAGGATCTCGCACTCTTGGCGGGAACTCGGTTTCCGGGCGACTCCCTGGTGGAGTGGTCGCTGCGGCGCCAAGGGATCGGACGTTGTAGGCTCTATTGGCGCGACGGACGGGATCTTGCCTCGATTGAAGCCGCCTCGGCGCAGCCTTGCGGCACACTCAAAGTGCGACGGCACGCGCTGCGTATTGCGACGCTGCTCGTGCTGCAGATCGAGGGCGTTAGGATGATGCAGCGTCAAGAAGATATCAGTATCTGGGCGTTGCTGACCGTAGTGGCTGCGAGTACCCAATTCGCCTGGGCCTTAAATGCGCTGCGCCGTAGCTGGTCCAGCGCTTATCGAGAGCGCTGGAGCGCGACGTTCTCATGGCCGGATCGTCGGGACCTGGTCGTGTGGGCTCAAAGCGAGGAAGCATCCCGCTGGTGGGAGCATCGCGCGCGGGAGTTGGCGGCCTCTCCGCCACCAACGTAGGCCGGTTGGAAGGGACGCTGCGTTTTGCCAACCCTTCTCGGCTCTCGAGCTTCTTTCCCCTCCGGATGGAACTCTTCTGTTGGGCCATCTGCGCCCCGTACCGCCCATACAAGCCAGGAGCTTTCGTTCTCGGCAAAGACCTTCCTCGTTTGGGTTGCATTTCCTTGATCTTGCCGTTCCAGTACTCGACGTACTTCTGGTAGGCCATCGTCGAGGTGAGAAATGCCACATGATGCGGGCAGTGGATCCGGTACGCGGGCACGTTGGGCACGCCATCGCGCCGGGCTCTGGCCATGCGATGATTGCCGTCGATGAGATTAAAGCGGCGGGGAGCAATCTCGGCAAACAAGACCGGGCGAGAGAGATCGGCTGCCGAGATGGTCGCCTGGTCCAAACGCGAGTCGCCATAGTTGGGTGTGCTCGCAACGGCAACGATCTCGATAGGGAAACGATCGGCGTGAGTTTCGATGAACGTCGTAAGGCGCGTGATGTTGAATTCAAAGATGCCGTTGCAAAATATTTCATCGCCCGCATCAATCGGACACGGCAGAAATGATGGTGCGAGTTTCAACTTGACGGGCGCGTAGTCTCCAGAACCGCTCGCTTGATCCGTGTAGGCGGCCTCGCGAGCGTCATAAACTTTGAAATCCTGCGCGGCTCTCGTCATGGTGCTTCCTGGATCGAACAGGTAGGGGGAGAGAAATTCTACCGCGAGAGGCGGGCGAATAACCGCTCGAATCACCCACAGGTCTTGTTCCAGATGGGCTCTGAAATACCGGGGTGCCCCGCGTCCAGCGCAGCGTAATCCAGGCAGAGGTATCAAGGGAATTCGAATGAGGGAGAACCGATCGCGTCTTCATCGGCGTCGTTTCCCGCTCGCGGTGCGCGCTGCCGTTTTCGAACGGGCAGTGCGTGCGGCCTTGACGGCTTTGAGCATGACTGCGGCGAGCCGCTTCTGCGCTTGAGCTCGAGAGCTGAGCGCGGTACGCAAGTCCGCGCGCGCTTCTTGCAGGTCGCGCTTCAATTCGTCCCGCTGGGCCTGAGCTTGAGTGATAAGGCCGCGCAGCTCCTTTAATTGCCGCTCGTGGTCTTTCGCCACGTCTTTCGCGGCCTGTCGACCGCGATCGATTTCGAGGAGCCAGCGCGATTCGTTGGCGGCATGGCGTTCATCGAGCCTCGCTCGCTCGGTCTTAAAGGCGTCGGTGGCGGCATCGAGTTTGTGGCGCAGCTCCCGAGCTTCATCTTCCAAGGCCTCATCCCGAGCTCTTAGTCGCTCGATGTCAGTCTCGCGGGCTTGAAGGAGATTCTCCAAGCGCTCTGCGCGCTGGTTGGCCGCGGCGAGCTGCTCGCGCGCGAGCGCCAAGCTCTCTTCAAGCGCGGCAGAATGCGAGGTGGCGGATTGAGTCTGCTCGACCAGGTGCGCTTCGCGAAGGCCGATCGCGCGCTCGCGCTCGTTCAGTTCGGTTTCGCGTGTCGCGGCCTTGCCCTCGATAGCCGCGTAAGCGCTCTCAAGGGCCGTCGTCCAGAGACCCTGCAGAGCCTCGGCCACCGCATCGGGGAGGTCGGGGAATTCCCGCCCCGGAACATCTTTGAGGCGGGAGCCCAACCGAGACCACCAGCTCTCCAAGTGCTCCTGAATGGTGTTGGGCGAGCCGCGGCCTAAGGTGCCTCGGACCCGGTCGATGGTGACGCGTCCCCCCGCCATGAGCACCACATCGGCGGCCTCGAACACATCCTCGCGGGTCAAGCGCGGCGAGCGGGGCGTGCGCGTGGTGCCGTAGGCCGGACCTGGCGCGGCCTCTCCCTCGTCCTGCGGCTCATCGGTCTCGGTCACTCGCATGCCTCCGGGATCTGACTTCCATCAACGATAAGAGATGTTTATCGTTGATGGAAGTGTGTATATGTGTTATATAAAACATATACTAATGGAGAAATCACTAAAGCGCACCTCGGCCGCAACCGCAAAAAGCGCTCTTTCGCTCTACACCGGCGTGCCGGCGTTGAATCCGCACGTGTTGCACGAGCAGGCCGAGGCCTCCGTACGCGCCCTCTACCAAGCCGGGGAGTCGGCCAATACGGCGCGCTCCTATGCGGGCGCGCTGCGCTACTGGGCGGCATGGTTTCGGCTGCGCTATCGCGCGGATCTTCCCTTGCCCGTCCCCGTGGCGGTGTTGCTGCAGTTCGTGGTCGATCATGTGGAGCGGGTCGAAGGGGGCGCGCGGGTGCATGACCTGCCACCTGCGATCGATGAGGCCTTGGTGCAGGCGGGATTCAAGGACCATCAGGGTCCTCCAAAGCTTGCGACCGTGACGCATCGGCTATCGGTCCTCTCCAAAGCGCACACGCTGAAAGGCCAACCAAATCCGGTCCGCGCGACCGAAGTCCAAGAACTCATGCGGCGGGTGCGTCGCGCGCACGCCAAACGCGGGGATTTACCCCGGCCTAAGCAAGCGCTTACCAAGGATCCGCTCGAAGCCCTGCTCGCGACCTGCACCGATGGACTCATTGGCGTGCGAGATCGGGCGCTTCTCTTGTTCGCGTGGGCGAGCGGCGGACGGCGCCGATCGGAGGTAACATCGGCTCTAGTTGAGCAATTGATCGCCATCGATGCGAATACCTATCTATTTAGACTGACCCATTCGAAGACCGATCAGACCGGGGCAGGGAGTCACCTTGAGAAGCCTCTCGTTGGGACCGCGGCCACGGCTCTCAGAGCGTGGCTCGAGGCGGCCGGCATCACGTCCGGTCCCATTTTCCGCAGAATTCGCGGCTCCCTCGTCGCCGAAGCCCTCCAGCCGCAGGCCGTTCGGGCAATCGTGAAGCGGCGCGCGGCTCTGGCGGGACTTAACGGGGATTACTCGGCTCATTCGCTTCGCTCAGGGTTCATGACCGAGGCGGGGCGGCAAAACGTACCCTTGGGTGAGGCGATGGCGCTGACCGGTCATCGGAGCGTTCAAACCGCGGTACGATACTTTCAGGCGGGCGCCGTGGAAAAATCTCAAGCCGGAAACCTCTTAGGAAATGGCACGCGCGACAGCAAGTGACTGGGCATTGCCGCTGTCTATCGAACACCGATTCACCAAAGGTAGGACGCGATTAGTGAGACAAGGACATCGTTAATCGGACGCGACAGCTGTCGGGCCATTCCAGCCGCTCACGATGCCGAAATGCTCGCGGTAAGAGGTGATGGCGAATCAGCGTGGCTTGTTTATGAGTGGGGTAGACGGGACGGCGCTCGGTTTGACGCCGAGCACATCGAGAAGTTCTCGTGCGCGGAGGATCTGGGTAATGCCGTGTGTACCAAGCGCAAACACTCCGCGCCGATCACCGGAGACCAAGTAGTTGGCATTGCCGGCCAGCCATGGGAATGAGGAAATTATCGGCCGGATCCGCCCATCGCTCGATCACCGGCAGGCGTGTATTTCCTCAGCAAGTTTGCGTAGATCACGGTGTGTCAGCTTTCTAGGTTTCTAAACCAGCGTATTTGCGTTAAGTTGCCGGTGCCAAAGTAAAAACAGCAACCCGCCTACGAGCTCGATTGCCATGGCACCGGTAAGTACGGTGCCGGGTGAACCAAAGAGAGCATACGACAGTGCGCGGCCCAAGCCGCTGAGAAAGAGCGTGCTCATCAAAATGATAAACATGGTGCCGCGCTTGTGGGGTTCATTGCTGACCCACCAGAGTGACGCGCCAAACCCTAGCCAAATGGCACCCCAGAACTTGATCTGGCTGTTTAGAATGGGGTCGGTGGCGACGTCGTGAGGCAATTTGAGCCCGCTTTGCATGAGGATCCACGTACCGCCCACCATGTCGGCAATGCCTGTAAGCAACGGTAAGAGGCAAAATACTTTGATGACTATACTGAAGGTATGCCAGGAGCTGTTTTGATTATCTTTAGCCATGTTCCTGCTCCTTTTTTTGTGCCATTGTTGCAGCTACTTTACGATGCCGGGTGTGCAACCAGTACAGAATAGGTCGTCTATAGATGACGCGAAATCACCATGCGTTGTATGTCATTGGTTCCTTCATAGATCTGGCATACACGCACGTCACGGTAAATGCGTTCGACCGGGTTCCCCTTGATGTACCCGCTTCCGCCATGGATATCCAGAGCGGCCGAACAGACTTCCTCTGCCATAATTGCACCGTAAAGTTTCGCCATTGATGCCTCTTTCAACGCGTTTTCACCGGCATCGATCTTTCTCGCAACCGAGTGGGCGAACGCACGCGTCACCTCGATTTTGGTGGCCATATCGGCCAGCCGAAATGCAATAGCTTGGTGGTCGATTAGCGGCTTGCCGAAAGTCTTTCGCTTTCGTGCGTACCGGAGCGCCAGGGAATATGCCGCCCGTGCCATGCCGGTGGCCTGCGCCGCCACGGAGACACGACCATCTGCGAGTAGACCAAGCGCCAAAGGGAAAGCGCGGTTTATGTCGCCGAACACGGCATCGTGGCCTACATAGACATTTTCCAGAAGAATTTGTGCGGTGTCCGAGGTGACCTGACCCATTTTTTCCTCGACCCGGGCAACTGAAAATCCTACTGCGCCGGTCGGCACCAGAAAGGCAGAAATTCCGCGCTTAGCCGCTTCCTTATCGGTGACGGCAATGACCAAGGCAAGTTTCGCACGCGCACCATTCGTAATGTATTGTTTGGTGCCGCTGATGCGCCAACCCCCGTCCACAGCTTCAGCACGCGTCTCGATGGCGGCGGGGTCTGATCCGGCTTGAGGTTCGGTAAGGCAGAACGCTCCAATGACATCTCCCGTTGCCATGGAAGGCAACCAGCGACGCTTTTGTTCTTCCGTTCCATGCTTCGCGAGTGTTCGCGCAACACCCAAGCCATGAACGTGCATAAGGGTCGATAGGCCGCCATCGCCTGCAGCGATCTCCTCCATCGCAATGATGAACGTCAGAACATCCGAACCGCTACCACCGAATTCAGTCGGAATCAATAATCCGAACAGGCCGAGTTCTCCCATTTGGCGAATCACCTCGTTGGGAGCAGTACCCTCGCGCTCCCAGGCACCAGCATTCGGCGCAAGCACCTCCTGTGAAAAGCGTCGCGCGGTGCTCTGCACTTGTTGTTGGTCGTCGGTCAGAGTGAACAAGCAGCAGCTCCGAATGATTGGGTATGTCACGCGAACGTAGGAAACTTAGTCGCGCATTGTATTTACTATACTGCAAAGTCATCTTATTATAACACATAGTCAGGGGCAACAATATTAGTCCGGCGAATAAACTACCACAAGAGAATAAAGCGATGGTTTGGCAAACGATAGTGGTTGAAAAACGAGGATCTGCTGCATGGATCATCCTGAATCGACCTCAGGAACTCAATGCAATTTCTCCTTTGTTGATCGCAGAGCTTGGGGACGTTTTGAATACCCTAGAGCAGGATTCGCAGGTGGGGAGCTTGGTCATCACCGGTGCCGGCCGCGCGTTTTGTGCGGGTGCTGATTTGAAGTTCGTGGGGACAATGCCCGGCGCACAACGCGAGGAAGCCACTGCGGCCTTTCTTGCCGCCGCCACCATGCTGATGTCGCGGTTGGAATCTTTCCCAAAGCCGGTTATAGCGGCCGTGAATGGCATAGCGACGGCGGGTGGCATGGAGCTTGTGCTGTGCTGCGACCTTGTTGTCGCAACAGAGTCTGCTCGATTGGGAGATGGCCACGCGAATTTCGGGCTTTTGCCCGGCGCCGGAGGATCGGTGCGACTCACGCGGAAGATCGGTGTTACCCGCGCAAAGTATCTCTTTTTTACGGGCGAATTGGCGAGTGCTGCCGAGATGGCTGCGGCAGGGCTGGTCAATCGAATCGTCCCCGACGCAGATCTTGCCGGGGCGGTAGCGCACCTGGTTGGACAATTAGCTGGGAAGAGTTCGCTGGGGCTGCGCCGTATGAAGGAGTTGGCCAACGCAGCGATTGATCTCTCGCTGGAGGAGGGCTTGCAATTCGAACAGTCGGTCAATGCGGAGCATTCAACTAGCTTCGATCGAAATGAAGGGCTCGCCGCTTTCAGCGAAGGGCGGAAGCCGCTTTTTAAAGGCCGTTGATTCTAGCGATCGTCACAGTATTTTCAAGGATGCGCATCATGTTTAACGATGTCTATATTGTTGGCATTGGAATGACCCGGTTCGGGAAAATGCTGGATCGCTCGGTGAAATCGTTGGTGACG
>Ga0302325_10013482_pt1 | contig 17425 bp, 20 predicted proteins | sample Palsa_T0_2_FD_201948 | JGI IMG/M metagenome (GOLD analysis project Ga0302325, IMG submission 201948) | Peat permafrost microbial communities from Stordalen Mire near Abisko, Sweden - Palsa_T0_2 | ecosystem: Environmental > Terrestrial > Soil > Palsa > Peat permafrost | place: Sweden: Abisko... | reverse complement strand
GAAAGTGAAGAACAAAAGCCTAACTAGTTTGCTTCTGCCCCATCACAGCACGGAACCCGCTGCCAGGGAGCGCAAAGCCGTACCAGCCACCCAGGAGAGCCTGACCCCCGCGAACGAGCGCACCCGGACCATAGGCACCGTAGGCGTCGGAACGATCTTGTTCATGTTGGACGAAACGGGTAGCGGCTTGCCTGTCGGGACGTTCTGTGTCATTGATAATGGCATCAGCATCCATCATTTCCCAATCTAACGGTGTCATACCTTCCAGGCTGGTAATATCTGAGCTGTGGTCATTAATGAGTTTGTTCAGTTCGACCTGTTGTTTATCCCACTCTTTTTTTGTACCGCGTAGCGCAGCATCAGCCAATACCAACTGCAGAGGCGCCTTAATCAATTCGGAGTCGCCCGTTGAGCGCCGCTTGTTCCACCACTCCGGCGGACGATTTGCATACATTTCCGGCCAGACGGAGGTCGGGGGGATAATAGTCGTCAACTTGTCATGTCCCTTGATAACGTGCGACGGTGTTAGCACCCGGCCATTATTATCTTCAGCCCCGACCGTAACGCTCACGATAGGTATAAGTCCTTCGGCAACTTCCGTCAGTTCCATAGCCTCGAGTTGGCCGGTAAACTGATCTTGGGCCCATTTCTCTTCGATACCGAGTACCCTATATACTACTTTAGCGGCCCGTTCTGCTGCAGAGCTCGTACTGCCCGGCGTCCACACCTCCTGTTTAGGGGGTGCTAAAACGAGGTCGTCTCGCTCTTCGACAGCGGCGATCTCAAAACCGGGTTGTTCGACTGCAGGCATAGTTACTCCTTAATTTGCCTATTATGCTATCATATTAAATAATCTATGTCAACATGTTTTTCGAGCAAAATCCAATCGAGGCCGTCTCTGGCAGTCTTGGCCAAAGGCAACGCTCGGTAGCTGCTGGTGTTATGCCAGTCCAGACGCTGTAGCACCCGCTTGGTAGTATAGACATCGACCTCCGCCGAATCAGCCGTTACGCTGTGGCCGAGGAATTTCAGACCACGGCTGGCGGCCAGCACGATATTATTCTTAGAATTGACGGTCAGCTTCATGTGGTCGGCCAGAAAAGCTGCTGCTATATCGCGGGCGTCATACGTCTGGCGCCGCGTCGAGTAAAACAGTATGAAATCGTCGCCATACCTGACATAGGCCCGTGGCTTGAGCTTATGCCGCACAAACCGATCGAATTCGTGCAAGTAGATGTTGGCGAACAGCTGGCTCGTCAGATTGCCAATTGGGATGCCGCGGCCTGGTTGAACGCTGTAGCTGTCGATAACCTCCCGACAGAGCCACATGGCCGTCGTGTCACGGCCGACGCGGCGGGACAGACAGTCCAGCAGCAGCCGCTGGTCGACGAAATCGAAGAATTTGGTGATGTCGGCCCGCCAGACGTAGTCTGTTTGATGCTTCTGCAGCAGTTGCTGAGTTCTAACAAGGCACTTATGCAAACCTTTATCTTTGCGGCAGGACCAGACATCAGGGTCAAAGCTCGGATCGAACTTCGGTAACAAATAATCATACATGAGCCGGTGGACAACGCGGTCGCGGACGCTGGCCACAGCCAGGTCGCGGCGCTTTTTCTCGCGTACAATAATCTTTTGATAGCCGCCATGCTTATACGTCCGGCGTGCGAGCTCATCGGCTAACTGGGCCAGGTCAGCTTCGAGGTTATAGGCAAAACGGTCAATCGTTAGGCTTGGATGCTTGCCTTTTCTAAATGCCAGCCAGGCCGCATAAACCGCCCGGTAATCCACCCGTAAGTAATCCTTGTCGGGTGTCATGTTGAGCTACAATTTGGCTTTGATATCTCCTATCAGGTCGCGCAGTTCGGCGGCGGTTTCGAACTGGAGGTTGGCGGCGGCCAGGTCCATTTGGGAGGTCAAATCCTTAATGAGCGAGCCGTATTCATCCTTGGGGATTTTCTTGAGGTCCAGCTTGGCGCGCTTGGCCTCTTCGGGCAGGTCGGGACGCATGCCCTTTTCGATGGCCCGCTTGATGCCGGTCGGTGTGATGTGGTGCTCCTGGTTGTAAGTTGTCTGGATTTTGCGGCGGCGGGTGGTCTCGTCAATGGTCTTTTGCATGCTTTTGGTAACGCGGTCGGCGTACATGATTACGTGCCCTTGCTCGTGGCGGGCTGCCCGGCCGACGGTTTGGATCAATGCCTGCTCAGAGCGCAGGAAACCTTCTTTGTCGGCATCCAGGATTGCCACCAGCGATACTTCCGGCAGATCGAGGCCTTCTCGCAACAGATTGATTCCGACCAAAACATCGTAAACACCCAGCCTCAGATCACGCAGGATGTCCGTGCGGTCGAGCGTGTCAACATCGCTGTGCAGATAGGCTACCTTCATGTTGATCTCTTGCAGATATTCGGCGAGGTCTTCGCTCATGCGCTTGGTCAGCGTCGTCACCAGAACGCGTTGGCGCTTCTTGACGGTATCACGTATCTCAGCGATCAGGTCGTCGATCTGGCCCTCAATCGGCCGGACTTCGATCGGCGGGTCGAGCAAGCCGGTTGGCCGGATGACCTGCTGAGCCGGTTTGGGGCTTCTCGACAGCTCGTACTCGGCCGGGGTGGCGGATACATAGACAGTCTGATTGAGATGGCGCTCAAACTCCGTGAAAGTCAACGGCCGGTTATCCAGCGCGCTCGGCAGGCGGAAGCCGTGCTCCACCAGCACTTCTTTGCGGGCCCGGTCGCCGTTGTACATGCCACGGACTTGCGGGATACTCATGTGCGATTCATCGATCATCATGAGGTAATCGTCGGGGAAATAATCTAGCAGCGTGGCCGGCTGCTCGCCCGGCTCGCGGTTGGTCAGGTAACGGCTATAGTTCTCGATACCCTTGACAAAGCCGGTTTCCTCCATCATCTCCAGGTCAAAGCGCGTGCGCTGTCCCAGGCGCTGGGCCTCGAGCAGTTTACCTTCTTTTTTGAACTGCGCCAGGCGAGCCGCCAGCTCCTTTTCGATCTGGCCGAGGGCCAGCTTGAGTTTGGCCTGCGGCGTGACGTAGTGGCTGCCCGGGAAAATCCTGTACTCGTCGAGGTTAGCCAGGATCTCGCCGGTCAGCGGATCGAGCTTAATGATCCGCTCGACCTCGTCGCCGAAAAATTCGATCCGGTAGGCCCATTCCTCGCCGGCCGGGAAAACGTCCACCACATCGCCGCGCACCCGGAAAGTGCTGCGGTGAAAATCAATGTCGTTGCGCTGGTACTGGATGTCGGTCAGTTGGCGCAGCAGTTTGTCGCGTAGCTTGCGTTCGCCGCGCTTAATGCCAATCGACAAGCCGTTGTAATCCTCGACCGAGCCAATGCCATAGATGCACGACACGCTAGCCACGATAATGACGTCCTGGCGGCTAAGCAAGGCATCGGTCGCGGCGTGGCGCAGCCGGTCGATTTCCTCGTTGATTTGGGAATCCTTCTCTATATACGTGTCGCTGCGCGGAATGTAGGCCTCCGGCTGGTAATAATCGAAGTAGCTTACGAAGTAGTGGACGGCGTTGTCCGGGAAGAAATTCTTGAATTCAGTATAAAGCTGCGCTGCCAGCGTCTTGTTATGGCTGAGCACCAGCGTTGGCTTTTGGACATCCTGAATGACGTTGGCCATGGTGAACGTCTTGCCCGAGCCGGTGACACCGAGCAATGTCTGGTCATGCAGGCCGTCCGCCAACCCTTTGGTCAACTGGGCAATTGCCGCCGGTTGGTCGCCCGTCGGCCCAAACTCACTCTTCAGCTTAAATTTAGCCATCTACTAATTGTATCAAGCTAACGTCCTAACCGGCGTGCGGGTGGGGCGGATCAGTGTGCAGGAACCAGTGCTCATCATGTTCTTTCAATTGCCGGCGCAAACCAGCGTACTTTTCGTCCAAAACCTTGGTAATGCGCTGTACCAGCCGTTCGGGGTCATCATCGTAAATTACCAAGTTACCGTCCGGTGGTTCCAGCATTTCCATTAGCTTGGGGATCTCGTCGGCCGTGCCGCCGCTGCCGGTCAGAATGCCACAGGGTTTGTGGGCTTCCAGCGCCGAGGTGAATTCGTGCAGGCTGCCGAACCGGCCGCCGATAGTAATGACCGCGTCACTGGACTGGACAAGGTACAGATCCCGTCCGACATAATGTAAGCCGGTAAAATTGATAAAATCGAAACACTCGTGCGGCAGGCGGTACTTATGGAGGTGTTCCCGCAAACTGACGGCTGGTGAGAAACCAATGCTCATGCCGCCGGCCGCCTTGGCGGCTGCCGCCGCGTGATAAGGCAAACCGACCGTCGCACCCGTAGTTATAATATGGCCGCTGTTGGCAATCGCGGCGCCAAGGCGGCCGGCCAAGTCCGCGTCAGCCGCGACCGTCGCGCCTGACGCAGCGCCGGATACACAAATTGTATAGCGTAACCGCTTGTTGTCGGCTGGAGCGGCTGCGGTCATCCCACCCTACCGGAGTTCATGCCTCGACTAGCTCCTCGGCTAGCTGCGGCTGCAGTTGGTCAACAATTGTGCGTTCCACGGTGTCGTGGCGCAAATAGCGCAAGAGGAGTTCGTGCCAGAGGGAGCGCTGGAAATACTGGACGACTTGCTTCTCAAATGGCAAATGGTTGCAGCAATTCAACGCGGCGTCGAGCACGTTGAGCGACACCGGTTGGTGTCCGTGCAACAACCCAAGGTGGGCGCTTTGCTGCCAAAAATCGAAGCTGGGCTCGATGGCAGACAGGGTTTGCTCGATTGGCTGCCAGGCCATATCCTCCAAGCGGAGATGCGGTTCGAAAGCTTCCTCGCGGTCATGCCGGTTCAAACCGGCGTAATAGCGCTGGATGAGGTGCCACGGCACGGCTTGGTCTAACAGGCGTGAGAGGAGCTGTGGCTCACCTCGCACGACCGTCTGGACGACCGAGCCGAAATCGGGCCGCACCTGGCAAAGTTTCAGGAAGCTGCTGCTTGCCCGGATCTCGTTCAGCTCGTGCAGCGCCAGGCTCAAACTAACCGTCGTCGTACCAGCCGGCGCGTCAACCGGCAGCGGCAGGAACACCAACGCCCCCAGTTCTTTGAAGCTGAGGAGATTATGTCGCTGGCGGGCGACAACGGATTCGGCCAAGGCTCGCCACCGCGGCGAAGCCGGCCGTACGAAGGCTATCGGGCGCTCTTCAAAGTCGCCGGCCTGGAGATGTTTATAACGGTCGACCAAGTGCTGTTGCCAGGCCGCGCTTTCGCTCAACCAGGCGGCCGCCATCAGCGAAGCCGGCGCCTCGTGCTTCAGAAACGAATCAACTGAGCGGTAACTGAGCTGCCTCATGGCCTTTTTAGGCGGCAACTGCTTGAGGATCGCCTTTAGCGCGCTGGATTTGAGGGCAAAGCAGCGCTTGGAATCGGGCAATTGTTCGAGAGCGTATATCATGCCGGCGACAACGTCGCCATCAGCCGACACGTGGGTAGCGGCGCGCGTCCTTAGCGCCTTGGTTAGACGGGCGTCGTCAGCCTTAATCCGCGCCTGCAGCACGTGATACAGCTCTTCGGGCGTAGTGTCGTGTGGATCCAGGCCCAGTTGCTGCAGCTTGGTCTGCGTTTCCCGCTGGACTTCGGTAGTGAACCGAATGTCCGTATTGGGATGGTTGTTGGATGCTTCAAGCCGTTGGAGCCCGGTACGGAAACCCGGTTCCGGTGCTTGCAACGACTGAGACAAAAAGCGTGTCACCGTCTAGCCCTCAATCCCCTTATTTTTATGTTGTCGCATGCTTCATTCCTTCATCTACAGATTACCATAAGCGTCGAGTTCACGGAAGCCGCAACCGGCCGGCGACCTTTGTCAACCCATGCGGCTGGGGTGATACCAGTCGGGAGCAGCTCTTAGGAAGTGTTCAAGATCCCGTTCGCGCAGCAAGCCGGCCTGCGCTCCGACTTTCTGGACAACGCTCATGGAATTAATCGGCGCCCAGCGCAGAGCTTCTTCAAGACTTTTGCCCTTGATCAGCGCAGCTACAAAAGTCGAGGCGAAAGAATCGCCGGCGCCGGTCCGGTCGACCGGCGGAGCTGGATCAGGATACAGCGGCATGGAGAAGCAGTTGGCACCGTCGGACGCGTTGGCCCCATCCGGACCGTCAGTGATAACAACGATCTTTGGTCCGAGCGCGTGCAATTTGTCGATCAGATCACGGATATCATCGTGATTGCCGCCGCTGACCGTCACGGCTTCTTCGCGGTTCAGGACGACCACTTCGGACCGCTTATAGAAGTCTTTCATCTTTTCAGCGCCCCACATCAGATGATACATGCCCGGCTGAAAGGCGAGCTTAATATCCGGATGATCCTCAAGATACTTCAGCATTCCCTCGTGAAGCGGCCAGGTTTTTTCACCGAGCACGCCTAGATAAAGCCAATCGGGACGCCGTTCCGGATCCTTCCATTCGTACGAGTAGTCCTCGAAGCGCTGGAGCTTCGTCCGATCGCCACCGTAGCGTAAAACATAATGGTAGTTAGTCTTCTTGCCCCTTTCGACCACCAGTTCGCCAGTACCAACACCCCGGGCTTCAAGATATTTGACCATATCGTGGCCTGGGCCGTCATCGCCAAGCCACGACATCAAACTCGCCTCCAGTCCTAAGAGGCTCATAGACACCGCAGCGTTCGGGCTACACTCGACCGCCTGGATAATTTCAACACTGTCGTACGGCAGTTTGGCACCAAGCTCAAAACTTAACTGTTTGTAGCCCTTATCGTCGGTATACGAGTGCGCGTAATCCTCATCGAGTTTTATAAAAGCGTCGGTAACAATATCGCCGACCGCCAGCACTTGCGGCACTCTGTCCTGATTATCACTAGACATCATGTTCCTCCAATGGCATGTCATGAAGCCCGGCGCCAGCCCGTAAGATACCTGCTTTGGCGCCGATCTTGCTTACAACCGAAGTTGAATTTGCACTGCCAAAAATTACTGCATCCCGCAGACTGCTCCCTAGGCTCCACTTGCTTAAAAATCCAGAAGCAAAGGCATCGCCGGCACCGGTCCGGTCAATTACCGGCACATCTTCGTACATTCCCGCTTTGATGATGGTCTTACCGTCGGAGGCACAAACACCATTAGGACCATCAGAAACGATTACGACCGGGCAAAGATCCAGGCCCCTTTTCACTAACTCTTCCGGGCTGCCCTTGCCGACGATCGACTGCATCTCTTCCTTATTGAGGCAAAAGACCTCGACGTCTTTGAGAACCATCTTAAGCTTGTCCGGCTGGGACAACTCACTGCCGGCGGGGTTAAGCATCACTCTGGCGCCCAGCGATTTAGCCCTTTGAACCAACATATTCAAAAGCTGGTAGTCGCTAAGCGAGGAGGGATAAAGCCAGTCCGCCTTACCGATTTTGTGTAATACTCGGGCGAACGAAGCTTCATCCATGACGCTTCCATGAAAATTTAAAATCGTCCTTTCACCGTCCGGCGACAATAGTACCGTCGAAAAGCTGGCCCTATACTCAGGCCTCTGATCCACCAGATCAGTATGAACGCCCTCCGCTTGCATATCTCTCAGTATGCTCTGCGACGCCGGATCTTCGCCTAAGACCCATACAAAATGCGCGTCAAGACCCTGTCGAGCCAGTGTGACCGCGACATTGGTGGCGTTGCCGCCAGTTGAAAAAAACGCTTCCTCGACATCAATCTTTGCGCCCAGGGGCAAATGTGTGTAAGCGACTTTTCCTTCGGTTTTTGGGTCGAATTCTTGACTCCTTAAAAAAACGTCCTGCGTGGCTTTGCCGAGAGCATAGATCGTAGGCTTTTGTTTTTTGTCCATAAACAATTAAATTATAGCATTTCCGAGAACAGCGTGGGCAGCCAAACGGATATGCTTGGCATCAAGCCCGAAATGCTCCAGCAGCTGGTCGGGCGCGCCGGATTCGCCGAACCGGTCCTGCATACCGATGCGCTTGAGCGGTGCCGGATGGTTCTCAGCCAACAGTTCGGCGATGGCGCCGCCGAGACCGCCGATGATCTGGCCTTCTTCGGCCGTCACCACCGCGCCGGTCTTGCGCACGCTTTTCAGGATGGTCTCAGCGTCGAGCGGTTTAATAGTCGGTACATGAATAACTTCCGCTTCGATACCATCTTTAAACAGTTTGTCGGCCGCCAGCAGCGCCTGGTAAGTCATAGTGCCGGTAGCGATCAGCGTGATGTCCGCACCTTTTTCAAAGACATAAGCCTTACCGATTTCGAAGGGCGCCTTAGCGGTCGTAATAATGGGCGTTGCTTCGCGCGCCAGCCGTAGGTAGTTTGGCCGCTTATCCTGCGCCATAGCCAGCGTCGCCTTCTCGGCCTCCACGCTGTCGCAGGGCGCGATCACGACCATGTTTGGCAACACGCGCATCAGCGCTATGTCCTCCAACATTTGGTGGGTGGCGCCGTCCGGTCCGACGCTGACGCCGGCGTGGCTGCCGACGACCTTGACCGGCCGGTCATTGAGGCAAATGGTTGTGCGGATCTGCTCCCAGTTGCGCCCCGGGCTGAAAGCCGCGTAGCTGCTGACGAATGGCACCTTGCCCATAGCCGCCAATCCCGACCCAACTGTCACCAGGTTCTGCTCTGCCACACCAATCTCCGTAAACCGCTCTGGAAACTCTTTGGCAAACAAGCTCATCTGTGTCGAATCCGTCAAATCCGCGCAACAGGCCACGACGTTCTCATCCTGCTTCCCCGCCTCAAGCAAGCCCCGTCCGAAACCCTTCCGGATCGGCTCAGCCTCAAGCTTCCCATTCAAATCGACTAAGTACATATTACTCATGTTCGCTCCGGATTTTGCCGCCAAGGGTGCGGAGTTCGTGCAGCGCCTTGACGGCCTGCTCGTGGTCGGGCGGTTTGCCGTGCCAGGCAAAGTCGTATTCCATAAAGTCAACGCCTTTGCCCGGAATGGTGTGAGCCACGATCATGGTCGGTTTTTCGACAATGGTGCGGCCCATGGCGCAGGCGTCGATGACGGCTTCGATGTCGTTGCCGTCGATTTCCAGGACGTGCCAGCCAAAAGCCTCCCACTTGGCTTTAAAGTCTTCCAGCGGCATGACGCTCTCAGTCGGACCGTCGATCTGGATGTTGTTACGGTCGGTGATGGCGATGACATTGTGCAGCTTATACTTGCTGGCCAGCATGGCGGCCTCCCAGACATTGCCTTCGTCCTGCTCGCCGTCACCCATCACGACATAGATCCAGCGGTGCTGCTGCTTATCCATCCTGAGCGCCAAAGCCATGCCGCAGGCTTGGCTGAGACCGCTGCCAAGCGGGCCGCTGGTATTCTCCAAGCCCGGCAACTTGGTACGTTCCGGGTGCCCCTGCAGGCGCGAGCCGAGCTGGCGCAGTGTCATGAGCTCCTTCCGGTCAAAGAAACCGGCGTGCGCCATCGTGGCATACTGCACCGGCACGCAGTGGCCGTTACTGAGCAGCAAAATGTCACGGTCCTCCCAGGTTAGATTCTTCGGATCATATTTCATAATGTCGAAATAAAGTGCCGTGAAGACGTCAGCCAGACCCAGCGGCCCGGCGCTATGCCCGCTGCCGGCGTGCTCCAGCATCCGGATGATATCCTCACGGATATCATTGGCAATTGTCTCCAGGCGCTCCAGAGGTAGCTTTTGTCCCATACTGCTAGTGATTATAGACTAGTCTCTTGGCGCTTCAAAACAGGTGCTTGTAGGGGTAAATATTGACAAATAACATAGAATTATGTATAATACTATTATGTTAGGGTTCCGGCATGACGAGGCAACTCCCTCTTATTTCGAGCAAGCTATTCAGGACTTCCAAACCCTGGGGCTGCTGGTTGACGGTGACTTAGCAGGTCCGCCGTCCCACTGGGGATGGCGCGGTTTATATGACCTAGTGGAAAGCACGGCTTCAATCGGATCAAGCAACACGCCGCCCTCTCTTGAACCATTAACCGACCTTGGCGAAAAAGCCTTGGAACTGATGGAAACATCTGTCAAATTTGGCAATGCTGCCCTCCTGGCCGGTTGTCCGGCAACGGAAAGTAAGTTACTTTATAACATCTCCTCCGAGAGTGTAGCTTCCGACAACGTTCGTTCACCATTGATTATCACCAATAACGGCGAACCGGCCGGCCTTATCAAAGGTTTCGGAGAAAGAAGCTGTTATGGCTTGTCTACTGACCTGGAAACCGGCCTGGTTGAAGGCTGCTTCTCCGAGCCAAGCCCCTATATTGAACACTTAGGCGGAATCGCCGAGCGGCTGCCGAAAACCAGCCGCGCCTGGTCACTACCGATCGAAGAAGCTGGTCAATTCAGGCCCATGCGCTTTAGCGCTTTTGCTGTGCCGGTAAGCAAACGCGTTGAACTGTTAGACAATGAAGATATGGAGTGGTACCAACGGGTACTCTGGACAAGTCATGGTGCAATTATGAAACAAGCCAAAAAACTGTTAAGAAACGCCGTGCCCCTGGAAATTCAGTCTTACGCGAGAGCGTCCTAAAGATCTTCGAGTAAATGGTAGGCTTGAGCCGGATCGTCGGCTTTTTGGATGAAGCCGCCTACGTTCAGGACGTCGACGCCGGCCTCGGCGAGTTGCTTGGCGTTTTGGTCGTTGATACCGCCGTCCCAGCTGATTTCGATCTCAGGATAATTCTTGCGGACTTCCCCCACCTTTTCGAGCAGACCGAGATCGGCCTGGCCGCCGTGGTGACCCAGATTACCGCTAAAAATCAGGACATGGTCAAACGATTTCATTAAATCATTAATGGCTTCGGCCGGTGTTGGCTGCAGGATGGCCAGGCCGGCTTTGATGCCGTGCTCACGAAGTTGCGTAGCGAAGCGGGCATGGTCAACCTCGGCCTCATAGTGGATCACTACTAAATGCGGCTTCAGCTTGACCAGCTGGTCGAGATAGTTCATCGGCCGTTGGTACATCAAGTGAATGTCGGCTGTTAGCGCCTCGGGCCACCAGATTTTGTCCAGCCCGGGCGAAACGGTGGGTGCCAGCTGGCCGTCCATCAGATCAATGTGCACCCGCTTGGCGAACGGCTGCAGGCGCTCCATTTGCTCCCGGTACTCGTGCGGGTCATAGGCCGTGACCGTCGGGCAAATTACCGCCATATTCTAGGCCGGTTCATCTAATTTACGGACGCGGCGGACGTGGCGTTCGGCGTCGCTGTACGGTGTTTCGAGCCAGATCTTAATCGCCGTTTTCATCTCGTCGAGACTTAAAAAACGGCTAGACAGGCTTAGCACATTAGCGTGGTTATGCCGGCGCGACAATCTGAGGATTTCGTACGGATCATCGCTGGTGTTGCCTTCGGCATCGATGGCGGTTTTGGCGCTGACGGGGCCATAAAACAGCGCGCAGCGCACGCCTTTCACGCGGTTGGCCGCCATGGCTTCGCCTTGGCCGCTGCCGCCGAGAATAATGCCAACCTCGCATTCGCCGCTAGCGACAGCGCGCGCCACCGGGAACATAAAATCCGGATAATCGTCATCCTTGTCGAAGCTCTGCGGGCCAAAATCCGTGACCTCATGGCCAAGCGACTGCAAGAAGTCTTTTAACGCTCGCAACACCTCAAAGCCGGCATGGTCGGTCGTAACGGCAATCTTCATCAATTCAATAGTATAGCTATGCCCGGCTGGCGGCAAGTCTAGCTTTTCTTGCTGTGTAGCAAGCGGCCGGTGTCGGCCACGACTTCGACCAAGCGGTTGGAGTAGCCCCATTCGTTGTCATACCAGGCCACGACCTTGAGCATGGTGCCGCCGACGACGGCCGTGAGCTTGAGGTCGACGATGGCCGAGTGGCTGTTGCCGATAAAGTCGCTGCTGACCAGTTCTTCCTCGGTAACATCGAGGATGCCCTGGTAGTACGGCTCCTTGGCAGCTTTAATGAAAGCTTCATTAACTTCTTCGACAGAGACGGCACGCTTGGTTATAATTGCGAAGTCGCTCAGCGACACAACTGGCGTGGGCACGCGAATGCTCATGCCGCCAAAAATGCCTTCCAGGGCCGGCAAGGCTTTGGCGGCTGCGATCGAGGCGCCGGTGGTAGTCGGCACGATGTTCTCGGCAGCGTTGCGGGCCTCGCGGAGATCTTTGGCTGGGGCGTCCTGCAAGCGCTGGCTGGCCGTGTAGCTGTGTATGGTGGTCATCATAGCCTTATCGATGCCGAAGTTGCTCTCAATAACTGCTGCCACCGGTGTGATGCAGTTGGTGGTGCAGGAGGCATTACTGATGATATCCTCGGCCCCCTCCAGCTTATCCTCGTTGACGCCGAGCACGATGGTGGTGGCGCCGTCGCCTTTGGCTGGCGCGCTCAGGACGACTTTCTTGGCGCCGGCCGTAATGTGGGCCTTGGCCAATTCCGGTTTGACGAAAAAGCCGGTCGACTCAATGACGACGTCGATCTTGTGCTCTTTCCAGGGCAGCGCGGCCGGGTCTTTTTCGGCTAGGACGGCGACGTGCTTGCCGGCCACGATGATGCTCTTGTCGTCATAACCGACTTCTTTGCCATAGGTGCCGTAATTGCTGTCGTGTTTGAGCAAATGCGCCAGCGTCTTGGTGTCGGTCAGGTCGTTGATGGCTACGATCTCCAGGTCGCTGCGTTCAAACGCCACCTTAAAGGCGTTGCGCCCGATTCTGCCAAAACCATTAATTGCCACCCGTGTTTTCATGCTGATTCCTTGTTTATGTGTTTATTTTAATGCTTATGCTTATGATTGTAAAAGACTGCGCCCAATCATGCAACTAACGGTTAACGGCTTGGCCCTGAAATTCGGGTAAGCTTAAAAGCTGGTCGAGATTGTTAATTACGCCTATCACCGAGAGGCTCTCGCCAAGATAGCCGGCCTTGTCCAAGACCAACTGCTTGAGTTCATCAAATGACACTTCGCGGGCCTTAATCTTTTCGCCGGCATCGGGGTGAGGCGCCTGTTTATCGCCCGCCTCCCAGGCAACCAGCAAGTAGACAAACCATTCGATTTTGAGGTGGGGTTGCATGACTTTGATCAGGCGCCAATTTTTGAAATGATAGCCGGTCTCCTCCAGCACTTCGCGCTGGGCGGCGGCTTGGATGCTGAAGTCGGTCTTATCGACCCGTCCGCCGGGAAAGCTCTGGCGCGAACCAAAATGCGGTTGCTCATCCTCAATTACCAGAATTTTGTCGCCAGCTACGCCAATCACTACCACTGTGTCGGGCCGTTTGAGCATTTCAAAAGTGTGCTGCGTGTCGTCAAACAACCTCTGCGGCCACTGGTAGACGTCGAAGATCTGCCCTCGAAAGACGCACTCCGCCTGATCCGGGATCAGTACGGCGTCAGCGGGGATTAGCTTCTGCATGGCTATTGCTTCTGGTAGCGAGCGATCGATTCGGCGATGACTTTTTTGGCGTCGTCGATGTCACCCCAGCCGGTAACTTTGGTGGTACCGGGTTTTTTGAGGTCTTTGTAATGATTGAAATGGTCGGCTACTTTCTGCTGCCAGCGACCGCCGAGATCGCGCAAGTGCTTGATGCCGTCGCCGGTGTTGCGGTCGTCGGCTGGCACGACGACGATCTTGTGGTCCATGTCGCCGCCGTCTTCGAAATTCATGATACCGATGATACGGGCTTCCAGCCACACTCCCGTCGGGATCGGCTCACCGCAGACCACCAGGGTATCGAGTTCGTCGCCGTCTTCGTCCAGTGTTTGGGGTATAAAGCCGTAATTAACCGGCTTGGCGTAAATACTTGGCTCAACGCGGTCCAGCGTAAAGGCGGCCCGCCGCCGGTCCCATTCAATCTTCAAGAAACTTCCCTCAGGAATCTCGACCACGGTGTTGACCATGCCGTTTTCGTAATCACCCGGCTCCAGTACTTGATTAAAATCTGCCACGTGCGCTCCTTTAATTATCTAAAAATATTGTACACTACGTGTATGAAAATCATCGGCCACCGCGGCGCCCGCGGCTTGGCACCGGAAAACACCATTGCTGGTTTGCAAAAAGCCTTGGATCACCACGTTGACATGCTGGAGTTCGACCTGCGCGTCACCCGCGACGGCATTGTCATCCTACACCACAACCCGGCGTTGACCGACCCGGACGGCGAAAAACGCCTGATTGCCGAACACACTTATGAGGAGTTGAAGGCCCGCAAGCAAGACTTGGCGACTTTTGATGAAGTGCTTGATACCATCGGCCATCAGGTACCGCTGTATGTTGAGGTTAAACACAACGAATCGACCAAACCGATCATAACAACCATCAAGAAGCACCTGGAAACGGGTTGGCGGCCTGAATATTTCCTACTGGGCTCCAAGAGCCAGAAGACGCTGCTGGGGCTGCACGCTGCCCTGCCCGAAATTCCCATCGTTGTCATTGAACCTTGGAGCGGCGTCCGGGCGCACTTGAGAGCCCGCCAAGTTAATACCAAGCTGGTGGCCATGAACCAGTTGTGGTTGTGGTGGGGCTTTATCCGCGGCTTCAAAAACAGCGACTGGGAGCTCTATGCCTATACGCTGAACGATCCCAAGAAAGCCCGGCGTTGGGCCAAGTACGGCCTTGCCGGTGCTATCACCGACTATCCCGACCGTTTCGAGACTCCCCGGCGTTGATTTGCTAAACTAACAGTATGAACGTGGCGTTGGATCACACCCGGGCGGAGGCGGCGAATATCACGACGTTTTACTTCCGACCCGAGCAGCCGGTGCGTTATACCGCAGGGCAATATATTGAGCTGACGGTGCCGCATCCGCATCCCGACAAACGCGGTAAGAAACGCTGGTTCACGCTGTCGTCATCGCCGACCGACGAGTTGCTGAGCATCACGACGAAATACGCCACCGACCGAAACAGCTCTTTCAAAAAAGCGCTGTTCAAGCTCCAGCCCGGCGCTGAGCTGCATATGGCCGACCCAATGGGTGATTTCGTCCTACCCAAGCTTATCCAAACACCGTTGGTTTTCGTGGCCGGCGGCATCGGCATTACGCCGTTCCATAGCATACTGGCCTGGGTGGCCGTGACCGGCGAACAGCGGCCAATCAACTTGTTATACGGCGTGCACACTGAGGACGAAATCATCTTTCAGGAAACTTTTCAGAAAGCCGGCGTGGCGCCAACCATAGTGGTTGGCGACCCCTCCTCGGCCTGGGGTGGCGAGCGCGGCCGGCTAACTGCCGAACTCATCCTCAGTCTCGGGCAACCGTCCGAAGACGCCTTGATCTACGTCTCCGGTCCTGAGCCAATGGTCGAAACCCTCGATAAGGACCTCAAAAAAGCCGGTTTACGCAAACACCAGTTCGTCGGTGACTTCTTCCCCAATTACACCAACATTTAATTCTGCGGTGGGTGGCTGCGGCCTTCGAGGTATTCGCGGAGCTTGAGGGCCACGGTGGCGCCTTCGCCGGCCGCCGAGGCGATTTGCATGGTGGCGCCGCTGCGGATATCGCCGGCCGCGAACACACCGGGCAGACTGGTCTGTAAACTCTGGTCAGTTTTGATGAAGCCGATGGTGTCCAAGTCTAGTGTGTCTTTGACGAACTGCGAGTTGGGCATTAGCCCGACGAATACGAACACGCCGTCGGTCGGGAACTCGACCTTCTGGCCATCGTGGGTACCGACGACCTTGGTCACGGCGTTGTTCTCGCCGACGATCTCATCGGTGGTGGTAGCAAGGTGAATCGTGACCTTACCGGCTTTAACGAACTCTTGGAGTTCCGCCTGCAGTACATCGCTGGCCCGGACAGTCGAACGAACCAGCAAATCAATGTGGCTCGCGAACCGGGTTAGGAAAATCGTCTCCTGGAAAGCCGAGTTGCCGCCGCCGACTACCACCAACCGCTTGTCGCGGTAAAACGCACCGTCACAGGTTGCGCAATAATGCACGCCGCGAGCATAGAAATCCTGCTCGCCGGGCACGCCGATCTTCTTATAATCCGAGCCGGTGGCAATCAGCACGGCCCGCGCCAACATGTCGCCGCTGGTTGTTTCCAGCCGCTTGAGTTCGCCCTCGTCACGGATGGCAGTGACTTCGCCCAGCTCAATTACCGCGCCGAACCGTTCAGCTTGCTTACGCAATTGGTCGGACAACACGAGGCCTTCGACACCGTCGGGAAAGCCGGGATAGTTGTCGATCTTGTCCGTAGCTGCCGCCAAACCGCCGATCACGGCACGCTCAAACAACAGCGTATCGATATCCTCACGCGTCGTATAAATCGCGGCCGTCAGGGCCGCCGGTCCGGCCCCGACTACGATAACGTCATGTTGAGGCGTTTTTGGCTCGTCAGACATGTATATAGAATACAGTAATTACGCTACAGCGGGGGCGAGTTTGGCGAGGTTATAGCCGACAATTATCTCTTGGCTGTCGTCAGTTTTGGTAACCACGGTAACCGGCACTGTCATGGCACCCGACATCTGCAGGGCTTCGGCCTGTCGGTGCGGGTGTTCGTCGAGATTGACTTCTTCGTATGTCATGCCTTTGGCACCGAGATACTTCTTTACCATCTGGCAGTAGCCGCAGGTGTTAGTAGTGAAGATAGTGATGTTTTTGACCATGTGGTCCCCCTCGTTAGGAGCGCTTGTCACCTCACCGTGTCTCTCAGGTACGGCTACAGTCATTTGCCAAGCGCATGTTTATTTTAATTATGCTCTAGTTCAGAACAATTCTGACCGTACCCATGATTATATATAGCGCTTAGGAAAATTTCAAGACACTATATATTGTGTTTTTTAGTACAATAACGGCTTATCTGTTATTTGCCGATGGCGTGCACAGTGACGTCGAAAACCAGGTCGGCGTTGGCCGGGATGTTGGAACCCTGCGGCGGGTTGGCGCCGTACGCTAGCGCGGCCGGGATCAGCAGGCGGCGGGTGCCGCCGACTTTCATGCCGGGAATGCCCTGCGTCCAACCGGGGATAACTTGGGTGAGGGGGAACGTGACGGCTTGGCCGCTGTCTTTGGAGCTCTGGAAGATCACACCGGTGCTGGCCACAGCGCCGGTGTAGTCAACGGTAACGGTGGCGCCGGGTTGCACCGTGGGGCCGGCGCCGGGCACGGTATCAATCGTTTCCAGCTTGCTGATGGTACAACCGGCATCGAAGTTTGCCAGCTGGGTACCTTGTAATTTTTGCTTATTGTCCACGATATTCTCCTTATTATCGGCTGCTACTGTTGAACAAGGGGGCTTTGGTTTATTGGCATTATGTTGCTGAACAATTGAAATGACGACGGCAATTGTCAGCGCCGACGAAGTTAGCAAAAATAGTCCAGCGCCGAATGCCGCAAAAGCCCGTTCCCGTTTTCTTGCCATGGCAACCAGTATACATGATTGGCGGCTAGCCCGGGTAGCTGTTGCCGGGATTGGTTACGAACAGGTCGTGCGGGTGGCTTTCACTGAGGCTGGCGCTGGTGATGTGGCGCAGTACGGCCGTTTCCCACAGCTCGGCAAT
>Ga0302325_10013481_pt1 | contig 17425 bp, 22 predicted proteins | sample Palsa_T0_2_FD_201948 | JGI IMG/M metagenome (GOLD analysis project Ga0302325, IMG submission 201948) | Peat permafrost microbial communities from Stordalen Mire near Abisko, Sweden - Palsa_T0_2 | ecosystem: Environmental > Terrestrial > Soil > Palsa > Peat permafrost | place: Sweden: Abisko... | reverse complement strand
GGCGTCCCGTCGACCAAGGGCTCGCTGGTGGATTAGGGCCGGTCGCGGCTCTCTGTTCGCAAAAGTGGGCCACCGGGGCCGAGTTGGTCGACGATGTGCGACATGTACGAACGTCGCAACAAGCGCAGCGCCGCGCGCGTGGAGGCCCTGCAGTTCCTGGTCGAGACGGTCGCGGATCGCAGCCGCGTCCAGGCCCTCGTGCTCGTCGACGACGATGGCCGCATCATGGCCGGCATGGGGGTGCCCAAGGACGTCGTGGGCCTCGTGCGCACCGCGCGCGACGTCGCGTGCGGGACGGCCTCCGCGGACGACGTGGACCGCGCGACCCGCGGCGCCGACGTGACGGCGCGACCCGTCGCGACCCCCGAGGGCACACTTTACTTCGCCGCCATCGGCGACCGCGTCACCGGAGTCGGTGACGCCGTCCGCGCCGTGCAGCGCATCTACTCCGAGACCCTGCCGCTGTAGCGTCGCGGCCCCCGGCGTCACTCCAGCACGACGTGACCCCGCTGCTCGCCGTCGCCCCACGAGGCGCACGCGGGCGATCCGCCGTCGCTGCCCCCCGCGTCGCAGCGGCGGATGGCGAATCCGAAGCGCCGACCTCGGACGGCCTCGAGGCCCAGGGCCGCGAGGTCGATGGCCAACTCGACGACCCACTCCTCGTCGCGATCGCCCGCGTCGTCGACGGTGCCGTCGATCTCGCGCGCCACGTGGATGCCGTCCGGGGGGCTTCCGCGCGGCGATACGTCGAACACGAAGGGCCGAGCGCCGCCCCGGTCCCGCGCGAACGTGAGGCGGAAGAAGTCGCCCTCCGAGCGAATGTCTTCGTCGGCTGCGTATAGAAGTACATAGAGAACGCCATCGCCCCAGAGCAGGCGCGCCTCGGACGCCGGTGTCGCGGCACCGCCGAGGGGATCCGCGAAGAGGCCCGTTCGTGCCGGCTGCGGACTGCCGGTCCATGCGCCGTCGTCGGTGTCGCCATCGAGCACGATGCCCTGCGCGATGTGGGGAGCGCGAAGGACAGGACCGCGATCACCTGCGCCATCCTCCAGCGCACGCGAACGCCCTCGCGCGCAGACGAGAGCCGCGCCGGCGAGGGCGACCGAAGCCACCAGCGGACAAGCCGTGACAACCCACCCCGGGGGATCGATCCGCACGACCGCCCCATCGGCCACCCCTCGAACCGGTTTCGCGGAGAGAACGCACGGCCAGAACCGCGCGAGCCCGAGCGAGTTCGCGGGCGGGGCGAGGAGACGTACTCCCGTACGTTGACGACCCCCGCCTGCGAAATCGCGAAGGTATCGCGCGGTTATGGCCGCGCGTTCACGGACACAAGTTGCCGATGGTGCATGCGCAGCCGCCGTTGGGCGAGCAGCAGCGGGCGCCGAGGGGACACACGGGACACGCGTCGGCGTTGCACGCGGCCGGGCCCCAGTACACCGTGGCGCCGGCGGGCGCGTTGTCTTCGCCGCGGGCGTAGCAGGCGCCGGAAGCGCAGACGCCGCTCTGCTGGGTGCAATCCTCGCAAGCGCCGCCTCCCGCTCCGCACGTGCTGTCGCCGCCGCCGCTCCAGCAATGGCCCATGGCATCGCAGCAGCCTTGGCAAGTGGCCAGGGCGCACGAGTTGCTCCCGGCCGGCGGCGCGCGAGAGGCCGCCGTCTGGTAGACCTGCGCCGCGGCCGCGGCGGCGGCGAACGCCCCCGCGACCGCGTAGCTGTTCGAGCCGAAGCCACTCTGACAAGCCAGCAGCGCGACGGCCATCAGGCCGCAGGCTGGGCCGATCGCGGACAGGGCCTGGCGACGCGGGCGCATGGTCGCCTCTCAAGATAGCGCACCTCCGGCGCCGGGCCGCTCGGCGCGCGAAGCGGTTGAAAACCCCTGTACACTTTCCCCATGTGCCCTCTCGTTCGGCCCTCGCTCTGGCTTGCGGCGATCGTCACGCTCGGCGCGTGCACCTCGCGCACGTCTTCGACCGAGGCGGACTCCGGCGACGGGGCCGACGAGGGCGGCAACCCCATCGCCTGCACCTCGATCGGCGGCACCTGCCAGCCCACCCTCGCGCCGGGGTGTCCACTCTCGCAGCAGAACCCGGAGCTTTGCGGCAACGTCGTCCTCGTCTGTTGCTTGCCGGCGGCCGACGCGGCGGTCGGCGAGGAGGACGCCGAGAGCGCCGAGGCGGGCGTCATCGACGCGGCAGGCTCCGTGGACGCAGCGGGCGGCGTGGATGCCGCGCGAGCAGCGGACGGCGCGTCGATGGACGGCACAGTCGATTGACGCTGCCTCCCGCCGGCCCAGGCGCGATGCGCAGAGCTCAAAGAGGGGCAATGCGGGCACGCGCCATGAACAAGGTGACCGTCCCATATGCAGCGCCTTCGAGTTGCCGAAGGTCGTGCCGGATGTCCTCCTCGAACCCCAACTTGCTCGTCCACGAGCCGTCGGGAAGCTGGCGAGCGGCGTGGGTCGGCACACCGTGCCCGTTCACGAACAATGCGATCTTCTCCACGCCGACCTCGAGCAGTTCCGAGGCACAACGAGCGTATCCGCGCGTAGCGAAGGCTTGCTCGTAGGCTGCGACGGATGCGACGCGCGGCACCTCAGTCGGCCAATGTGCTCGGTATCCAGATGGGCTGCCACCAGCGCAACCGCTCCGGTTCCGCGGCGAACCCGATGCAGTTGTAGCTTACGTCCCGGGAGCTCGTCTGCTCGCACTCGGTCGGCACGAGTCCAGGAAATATGGCCAACAAGCCGGCCCGCAGCGTCATCCGATGAGGTGCTGGTCCCGACCCCACTGCAGCCACGCCTGCGCGATCGCGCGTAGGTCACCCGCCGCCTCTTCGGGTACAGGGTTCTCGCCCGTGATCGATTGCAGCGCCCATCCCCAGTGGTTGGGTTCTCGTCGGAGTTCGTCGAGGATCAGCGGGATTGCCCGAGGGCCAAGCCCGATGATCTGCTGATAAGGCCAATCCATCAGGGCTTCCCCGAGATCCGAGGAGACTCGGAGCGTGTTGTTCTTCCACTGCGTAACGAGTGCCTGAAACCTCGCTTGCAAGGCACTGGACGGGCTTAGAGAGCCAACCGGGGAGGTGTCCGCGAGGCTCTCGAAACCCTCTTCATCGACGATGGTCGCCGATGGCGTCTGGAGAGTCACGACGAGCCCGACGCCGAGCGCGGTCACCGTGAAGGGCGTGCGCTGATAGCTGCCCAGGAGCGGTCGGTTCTGGGCTTGGGAGAAGATCGTCTCAGCCATCGGTCTTCCTTTTCACCTGGACGAGCACTTGCGTCTGAAGGTTGAAGATTGGCATCCCATCGAGTGGATTTTTCATGCCCGTATCGATTGCGCCCATGACGAGCGTGGCGATCTTCACCTCGTACTGGACTCCGTCCGTCCCCGTCACCGTCAGCACGGTCGCAGGGGACTCTCCTACGTCAAATGGTACTACCGCAGCGCCAGGCATGGTCGGAGCGTAGACGAAGGCGGCGCATTCGGTAGGGACGCGGCGTATCAAATCTCCCTGACACTCGCTCATCGGGGTGCGTTGCACCCCAGTGCGCCGGTGCCCGCCCCCGACCTCGCGACCCCGTCCCCGAGACACGGCCCATTCCGGAGACCCGGGCGGCCACAACGGCTGCTGCGGGGCCCGAAAACCCAGCGGAAGCGCCGCCTGATTCGGCAATGATTCCGCTAGGGTGCTGTACGCAGCGCTCGGAAATTGACCCATTCGCCGCTCGGAAATTGACCCACCCGGCGTCAACGCCGCGGCTACGCCGCGGGGAGGATGCTGAGGATGGATCAGGTTCATGTGGTGCGGCACAAGGTGCTGGTCGAGGGTCAGGAAATCCGTCGGGTGGCGCGCGAGATGGGGATCGCGCGCAACACGGTGAAGCGGTACCTGGAGCAGCCGGTTCCGGTGCGCGTGGAGAAGGCGCCTCGGGCACGGCCGGTCTGGCAAAAGGCGGGCGCCCGGTTGGAGGCGCTTCTGGCGGAGGCGCCGCGGTGGACGGCGGGCAAGCAGCGTCTGACGGCCAGCCGGCTGCACCGGATGCTGTTGGGCGAGGGGTTCACGATCGGCATCACGACGGTGCGCCAGGCCGTGGCCGAGTGGAAGCGTCGGCGTCGCGAGGTGTTCGTGCCGTTGGTCTACCCGGCGGGCGATCTGGCCGAGGTCGACTTCTTCGAGGTGCTCGTCGAGCTGGCCGGCACAATGACCAAGGTCTGGATGTTCGTGATGCGCCTGATGCACTCGGGCCGCGACTTCGCGTGGCTGTACACGCGTCAGGATCAGACCAGCTTTCTCGACGGTCACGTGCGGGCCTTCGCTCACTTCGGATGCGTGCCGCAGCGCATCGCGTACGACAATCTCAAGGCCGCTGTCGCCAAGATGCTCGTCGGCTCGGAGAGGGTGCTCGCGACGCGCTTCGACGCGCTGTCTTCGCACTATCTGTTCGAAGCGTGCTTCTGCCGTCCGCGGACCGGTCACGACAAGGGCGGCGTCGAGTCACGCGGCAAGGCCATTCGCCTGCAGCACCTGGTGCCGATTCCGCGGGCCGATGCGCTCGGGCCCATGCGCGTCGCACTCCTGGACCGTCTCGATGCCGCGCATGACGCCACACGCTTCGTCGCCGAGCGAGCGCATTCGCTTGCGCTGCCGCACGTCGCGTTCGACCCGCGACGCACGCACGTTTCGAGCGTCTCGCGGCGCTCGCTCGTCTGCGTCGAGGGCGGCGTGTACTCGGTCCCGTGCGAGTGGGCCGGGCTCGACGTCACGGCTCATGTCGGCGCCGACGACGTCGACATCGTGGGGCCCAGTGGCACTGTGCGTCATGCACGCAAGCGATTCGGCGAGCGTTCCATCGACTACCGCCACTACCTTCGAGAGCTGGCCAAGAAGCCGCAAGCCGTCCGGCAGATCGCCGCCGAGCTGACACGGGATCTGGGACCGGTCTTCGTCGACGCATGGCGAGTGCTCGTCGACGCGCACGGCCCCAAGCAGGGCGCGCGCATCTTCGCCAAGGTGCTCATGCACATCGAGACCCGCGGCATCGAGTCGGTTGCCGCGACGCTGGCCACCGCGCTCCAACGGAGCGAGCCATTGCTGCTCGCTCTCGCGCCACCGCCGTCTCCGCGCGTCGAGGTCGGGTCGGACGCGCTTCCAGGCAACTTGCGCGACGTACAAGTCGAGTCGGGATGCGCTGCTGATTACGACGCGCTGCTCGGTCGAGGTGCCGCGTGAGCCGCGCCGTCGTTGCCAAGGAGCTGGTCATCGCCCAAGCCCGATCGCTCAAGATGCCCGGCGTCGTGCGCGTCTTCGAGTCGCTCGCCCGCCAAGCGCGCGAAGACCACTGGGGCTACGAAGAGTTTCTCCATGAGGTGCTCTCGGCCGAGCAGGTCTCACGCCGAGACTCGGCGGTAAAGCATCGTCTGCGAGAAGCTCGCTTCCCCGAGATGAAGACGATGGACACCTTCGACTTCGCCGCGACCGACGGTGCCGTCAGCACCGCACAGATCGCCGAGCTCGCGCGCGGAGAATGGATCGACCGCGCCGACAATCTCATCTTCGCCGGCCCGATCGGCACCGGAAAGACGCACCTGGCCATCGCGCTCGGCGTCGAAGCCGCACGGCAGCGACGACGCGTCCTCTTCACCCGCGCCGCCGACGTCGTCCGCTTGTTGCTCGAAGCGCGCGATGCCCGCGAGCTCGGACGCTTGCAACGACGTCTTCATCAAGTCGACCTTCTCGTGCTCGACGAGCTGGGCTTCGTGCCCTTCGACCGCGCGGGCGGAGAGCTGCTCTTCAATCTGCTCGCCGAGCGTTACGAGCGGCGCAGCGTCATCGTCACCACCAATCTCGCCTTCTCCGAATGGGTCAAGGTCTTCGGCGGCGACGAGAAACTCACCACCGCGTTGCTCGATCGGCTCGCGCACCACGCCACCGTCATCCCGACCAAGGGCAAGAGCTTCCGCATGCGAAAGAAGACGCTCCAGGAGCCGAGCGACGACGGCCAAGCCACCAGTGCGGCCTTGCCCAAGACCGCTCGCAAGGCGTAGGAATCAAACTGCCGGGTGGGTCAATTTCCGACCGGCGATCTGGATCAGTTTCCGACCGGCGCCACCACAAAGACTGGAGACAGGCGCCCTGCGGGTCTCCCACGATCACGACGACCACTGCGGACGTGCCCAAGGCCTGGAGGGCATCGGCAATCTGCTTCAGCAAGCGAGCCTGATCGGGGCGCGCGAGGGAGCGCGCAGGCTCGGGGGGCTGACCTGCAGGCACCGATCCAAGGGTCGGTACAAGCCCAAGATGGCGGGCTCGGCCCACCTCCGCAGTTCGAACAACGGGCGCGGTCGCGCAACCCTCGATCTCGACGCCCCGGATGAATCTGTACCCGCGGCCGACGACGGTCTCAATGACCCGCTCGCCGAGAACGCGCCTCAGATCGTGCATGTGCGTTCGAACGAGGCTCTCGCTCATCGCGATCCGGCCCCAGACGGCTTCTACAACCTCGGAGTAAGCAACGAGCCGTCTCGGATTTTGCGCGAGAAAGCGCAAGATCGCGAACGGCTTGCGGCGCAGCCGCAGCTCGCATTCGCCTCTCCAGAGTCGCTCCTCCGCGAGATCCAAGCGGAATGGCGGGAATGAGAGCACGGCAGCTGGCGCAGGGTGCCACGGCCGCGAGCTTCTCCCACGCGATCCCGGGGAACACCGGGTCGGTCGGCTTGCCCGGAGATATCTCGAACCATCGTTTGAGCATCACGATGACGGATGCGTTCAAGACCCAGGAGCGCGGGCGATCGGTCTTGTTCTCCTCGAGCGACACCAGCCCATTCTTCAGGTTCACGTCGGCGCGCGTGAGGCGCTGCTGCGCTAGCCAACTCACGCCGAGAGCATCCGCGTTGACGGCCGCCAGGACCCCGGAGCAGGGTGGGAGCCCTGGAGCATACCGCTCCGGGTGATGGGAGAACCCGGTGAAGCGCATCGCCGAACACAGGGCCAAGGGCAGGAAGATCGCCGAGGGCAAGGCCGCCACGAAGCTACCGGTCGCCATGACGGGCAAGGCAAGCCCCGCGAAGGCTGCGGAAGGCAACGAGCCGGTGTTCGCCTACATCGCCAGCTTGCCGCAGCCGCAGCGCGGCATCGCCGAGCGTATCGATGCTCTGGCCGCCAAGACGCTGCCTGACCTCAGACGTTCGGTGAAGTGGGGGATGGCGTACTACGGCGTGGGCGGGGGCTGGTGCTTCTCGTCCGGCGCCTTCGTCGGCCACGTGAAATTGATGTTCATACGCGGCACGGAGATCAAGCCGGAACCGCCGGTGGAGCCGGTCGGGATGGGCAAGTCCACACGAGGCGTCGAGCTGGCATCCCCGGACGATCTCGACGAGCGCCAAGCGGCGTCGTGGATGAAGCAGTCCGCTGCCATGCCCTTCGTCGGGGGGAAGAGGCGATGACGAAGAAGGACGCGCCTCACCAGGAGTGGCCCTCGCGGGGCTGCGTGCCAACGAGGCCCGTTACTTCAATAACAAGTACGACCACGTCTTCGCGGTGGAGCCGGCGCTCCAGCGCTTCGTTACCGTCCCTACTTCGTGAGCTTTGCGGCCAGTAGGTCCACCTGCTCGATCTTCGGCGGGGTCGCGAGCAGCTCGCCGGCCTTGGCCATCAGCGTCGCGGCGACCGGCCCATTCAAGTGGGCCTTCCTCCCGGCTTCGTCGGGGAACGCATCGAAGATACCGAATTCATTCTTCGAGAGCCTGAGCGCGAACCACACGACCGTCGCGGGCTCGGCTCGGGCGAGCGGAAGCGCGCCTGCGAGGAACGTGGCGACCTCTTCCTCCTTGCCGGGCTTGGCGACGAGACGCACGAGCAATCCCACATTAACCATGAGGTACCTCGCTTTCGGTTCGACAATCTAGAGAAGCGCCTGCGCGATCCCAAGTAGCGCAAGCGACAACGTCGGTAGCGATCGCGCCAGAGTCGGAATCGATCCATCGACGTCGCTTTCATCGCTCCCACGGGTGCTACGTTCGAGGCCATGCGGATCTCGGTTCTCGTGCTGGACGGGGTCTTCGACAGCGGTCTCGCCGTGGTGGTCGACACCTTGGCGATGGCCAACGACCTTCTCGAGGGCCCCCGCCGGTCGAGCCGCAACGAGGTCACGGTGTGCGGCCTCCGGCGGACGGCAACCACGCAGCAGGGCCACAAGGTTCCACTCGCCCCCGTGCGCGGCGGACCTCGCCCCGACGTTGTCGTGGTGCCGGCTCTCGGCTGCAAAACGCGCGAGACCGTGCTCGCCGCGCTGGAGCGGAGCGACATTCGTGACGCCTGCGAGCTGCTGCGCGCGTGGAGGAAGGCGGGCGTGCGCGTCGCGGGGGCTTGCACGGCTACGTTCGTCCTCGCCCACTCGGGTATTCTAGATGGGGGTCGCGCGACGACGACGTGGTGGCTGTCGCCCCTCTTCCGCGAGCGCTTCCCGCGCGTCACCCTCGATGAGTCGCGGATGATCGTCGACTCGTCGCGCGTCGTCACCGCAGGCGCCGCTCTCGCGCACGTCGACCTCGCGCTGTGGCTCGTACGCCAGCGGAGTCCCGAGCTGGCGCACATGACCGCGCGGTATCTCGTGTTCGACGCGCGCCCCTCCCAGGCGGCGTACTCGATGCCCGACCACCTGGCGCACGCGGATCCCATGGTCGAACGCTTCGAGAGGTGGGCGCGACACCACCTCACGGATTTCACGCTCGAAGGCGCCGCCCGCCACGTCGGCGCGAGCGAGCGTACGCTGGAGCGCCGCACGCGCGCCGTCCTCGGCAAGACGCCGCTCTCTTTCGTCCAGGACTTGCGCGTGGAAGTGGCGGTCTTCCGCCTGCGGACCACCAAGGCGTCGATCGAAGACATCGCCGCCGTGGTCGGCTACGGGGATGGCGTCACCCTGCGCACCCTCCTGCGCAAGAAGACGGGCCGCGGCATCCGCGAGCTCCGCGCACTCTCCGTGCCTCCGGGTGAGCCGCAGCAGCGTGGCGACGCAAGCACTCGGTGTTGATGACTTCCTTGGTCCACGTAGGACCACGCCGACTCTCGAAGTCCACTCGGCGACGTTGCCGGCGAGGTCGAGCGCCCCCCGCCGGTTCGCGCCTTTCGGAAAGGTGCCGATGGGCGCGGTCGTCGGCCACCCATCCCGCAACTCGTACGTCGCCGAGCGGCCCCACGGGCCACCCGAGGGGGTCGGCGGGTCGTTCCGCCGGAACCACGCCAGGCATTCCGTGCCGCATCCTCCGTGTTGTTCGTCACCGTAACCCCGTAGACGACCTTGCTCAAGTGGACCTCCCCTTGGCACGGCGTCGTCCGCCTTCGGCCAAGCGGGCCTCGAGCAACATCCGCACGAGGTTTTTGGGGAGCGGGTTCTCGGGGCCGAAGTGCAGGGTGCTCTTGGTCTGGCTGAACTGCTCGGTGGCGCGCGCCAGAGTCTTGAGCGTCGTTCCGCTGAACGGGTAGTACGAGCAACCCTTCGAGGTCGCGGAGAACCCAGCGATGGTCCTCCCTTGGTAGCGGAATGCCGGGATGCGGTAGCTGATGCACTCATCGACCTCGGGGACGAGGGTGTGGATTGTCCTGCGGAGCTGTTGAAGCAGCGCTCGATCCCTTGGGCTCACGCCCGCGAGGTACTTGTCGATAGCCGGGTCGCGTCGCATCTCTGGTAGAGGAGCTTCAGCGGGATCGGACGACACGCGCACCGCCACGTCCTCACCTTTCGATCGAAAGTTACGGCTCCCAGCAGTACGCTGCAGGAGCACTGGGGGGCGTCGCGTCGAGCCCGCCGCTTTGGATGCATATGGTGTTTTCGCCCGCGTCTGTGCAGGCCGTCATCTGGTTAGTACGAACGCCGCAGGCGCACGCATACACCGAATTTTCAAAGCACGTCGAATAGGCGGGTTCCCCACACGTCGGATCCACGGCGACGGTCCCGTCGTCGCAGAAGGCGCACGACGCGTCTGTTTCGACGCACGTCCCACTGCACACCATGCCCGCGTTGACGTAGCCGTCGTGGCACCCCGACGGAGCATTGTGCCAGCACATCGCGTTGGGCAGCGACGACGCCGCGTCCGCGCACTCGGGGACGGTGCTCTCCACGGCGGTGCAGATTCCGGCACCGACACAGTAGGGGTTGGGCCCCGCGCAGTTCTGGCCGGCCTCGTAGAACACGTACGGGTAGCCATCCTTGCATGTGCTCGGGTTGTTCTGAAAACAAAACTCTGCACCGCCGCCATCGGCGCACTCGGGCACTGGGTCGGGGGACGCGACGCAGGTGGCCCCAGACGAAGGGAGAACCGCGCAGTACTGGTCAGGGGCGCTGCATATTTGACCGATGACCCATCCGGTGAAGCTATCGCCGGGCGAGCAAACCTCGGTCGCGTTCCCGCTGCAATGCGACGGGTCGCCCTCGCTGCACCCGCATCCCGTCAGGGACGGTGCTTGCAGCAAGAGCGCGAGCATGAGCCCCCAGGACGCCTGATCGGTTGCCGACATCGATCCACGCTCGGATGCCCCCCGAAAGCTCATCGGTCAATTCTACGCTCTCCCTCGGCTCCGCGGGCTCAAGGCAGGTCCGCGCGGCGGGAGGCCGGGTCCGCGCGGCGGGAGGCCGGGTTCGCCGGGTCCGCGCGGCGGGAGGCCCGGTCCGCGCGGTTTGAAGGGTGTTCTCCGCGTTTCAGAGCGCCTTCGACGGATTACAGACCCGTCGCCCTCCCATTCAAGAAGGGGTCCGCGCGGTTCGAGGCGCCTTCTCCGGGTCTCGAGCCGCGTGCTTGTCGATATCAGACCCTCTCGAAAGGGTTCGAGGCCCTTCATTCGCGGCAAGAGTCAGGCTTTTCGCCTTTTGACGGCGTCTCGAAGCGAGAAAATGGCGCCTGATACGAATGTGACGTGACTCCTTCGCGGTGGGAGACGCCTTGAAATGATTGGACCTCCCGTCAAACCGCGCGGACCGGGCCTCATACCGAATGCGGGGGTCAATACAACGGGTATGGAAGAAATCGTAAGTGCAAGAAGCCATCTCATTCGGTTTACCCATCGAAGGGACACGGGGTTCGAGCATGGGGCTCCGAGCACGACCGTCCCCGAAACGATCACAACCGACGGAGACAAGCCATGAAGATCAACCGCGCCACCTTCAAGACGCGCGACACCCGCGTGATAGCGGGTATCGACAAGCACATCGCCGCGTCCATCATGATCGACGGGACGCCCTACACGCACGCCGACCCCAAGGCGGTGTTCCAGTCCCCGATCACCGTCCTCGACAGCAACGCCGCGTGTTGGCGCACCTCTCGCCCCGTCGCCGGGCCGTGTCGGCCGCCGCGCAGGGGCTGCGCCGGCCGGCGAACCTTGCGCGTGACGCCGTTCTCCGAGGCCGCGAATGGCCCTGAAAGAGTCTCCGGCACGATCGATGCAAAGGCGAATGGCCCGGAGGTAGTTATGAGCCCCTTTCTCGCTTCGTCGATCGCGTGCAGCTACATGGCGTCCGTTTTCGTCGTGTTCGGCGTCGTTCCCCGACGGCTTGCGAAAGGGAGGGCGTCGTGACGGCGGAGGTAGCCGGCCGCCGCGCGTTTCACGTGGTGCTCGGGCTGAATCTGACAGACACCGCATCGAGCGGTCTCGCGCTCGAGCAGGGCGCGCGGATCGCGTCCCGGATCGAGCCGAGCCAAGTTCACGCCGTCTGCGTGATGCCCGAGGATACGAGCGACGCGCTCGTGGCCCAGGCCGCGGGCCGCGCGCGAGCTTACGTCGACGAGAAGGTGGCGTCGCTCGGCGTCTCGGGCCCCGTCTACGCGGTGCACGTGCGGCGGGGCGACCCCGCGCGCGAGATCGCGCAGGTCGCCGCCGATCTCGACGCGGACATGGTCGTCGTCGGAACCCACAAGGTCCCGGAGCTCAAGACCCTGTTCATCGGCTCGACGGCATCGCGCGTGATGGCGCACACGACCTGCCCCGTCGTGGTAGCCGGGCCGCGCCCCAAGCCCGAGGCTTCGCACGTCATCGTCATCGAGCCGCCATGTCCGCAATGCGTCGCGCGGCGCGTCGAGACGGCGAACCGCGTCTTCTGGTGCGATCGTCACCTGGAGAACCACCACCTGCGCGGCCGGCACGTGTACTCGTACGCGAGCGACGTACCCTTCGGCGAGTCGGACATGTCCGTCGATCCACGTGGAGGGTGAGCTGACGGACGCTGGGTGTGGGTCTCGTCGTCGGTCGCGTTCGGAGGCGGACGCCGTCAGCGCGATGAACGGAATGGCCGCCGTGGCCGGATTGGCGCGCAGCTGCGCCAGCGCCGTGAAGCCGTCCATGCCAGGAAGGTTGATATCCATGATGACGGCATGTGGACCGCGCGAGATCAATCGCCAATTGCAGTGCTTCTTGCGCCGGCTCTCCGAAGTCGATGGGAACGATGATGTGCTGAAAACGGCCCACGGTGGCCTCCTGAGGGTGCGACTCGACCTGCAAGAACTCAGCCCCGCACTGCAACGGTGCGGAAGCCCAACAGTTCACGTCGCGGCACGCAGAGCGGACGCATTTCGCGTCCGGCAGGACTGACTGAAGGGGAGTGGTTACCGTCGTGCAATGGCACCGGGTCGATGTCTGATGCACGGGCATGTCGTAATCGCAGGCGGCGAGCGACGATGAAGCCCGAACGCAGACCCGAGTCCGGCTCGCCGGTGGTCGAGGGCATCGCAATCGGCCGGGCCGTAATATGGGCGAGCGACCCGGAACCCCCCAGTGTCGCGGGAACGCCCCTCGAGGAACACCGGCGGCTCACCCGCGCACTTCGGCGCGCGACCCACGCTGTCGAGGATCTCGTCCGTCTCCTGCCACCCGCGGAGGCCGAGCTCTTCGTGCCGGAGGTCGCGATCTTGGCGGAGCTCGGTCCGCTGCTGCTCGCGCGCGTGGAGGGGGGTGCAACCGCGGAGGGAGCGGTCAACGATGGCACGTCACAGGTCTCGTCGGACCTTTTGCTGGATGCCCGCGCGCGTCTGCTCGACGGTCTCGCCGACGACCAGCGGTCCGTGGAGTCACTGCTCGAAGGCCGAGACGGCGACCGCGTGCTCGTCACCGAGTCGCTCACTCCCTCCGTCGTCGCGATGCTTCCGGCCCGGGTGGTCGGGATCGTGGCGGCGTCGAGCGGCACCGTGCCGAGCGACGGCGAGTACAATTCGCACGCGGTGATCCTCGCCCGTGGCCGGGGCATTCCGCTCACCTTCGTACTCGCGAATGTCGTGCTCGAGATCGCAGACAACGACACGGTGGTCCTGGACACGACGGCGACCTGCGCGTCGGTGTGGGTGGCACCGAGCGAATCGATTCTCGCGGAGGCGCACGGGCGGCAGGACCAGTGGAACCTCGCGCGCGGCCAAGAAGAGGCCAAGGTCGCGGCTCCGCTCGCGCATCTCGGGCTCGAAGTGCACGTCAACGTCGGTTCCGTGTACGAGCGCCTTCCCGCGTCGGCCGATGGGATCGGACTCTTGCGAACGGAGCTCTTATTCTCCGCCCATGCCAGGGCGCCGAGCGAGGTGGAGCAGTTCGCCGCGCTGCGCGCCATTGCGGGGCCCGTCGGAGCCGCGCCCGTCGTGGTGCGCCTCTTCGACGCGGGGGGTGACAAGCCGCTCGAATGGCTGAAAGCGCCCGCCGGCTCGCCGCGCGCACGCGGCGTCGAGCTGCTGTTCATGCACCCTGCGCTTCTCGAGACCCAGCTCCGGGCGATCGCGCGGGCCGCCGCGCACATCAGCGTGCGTGTCCTCTTGCCGCTCGTCACGTGCGCCGGCGATGTCGAACGAGTCCGCATGCTGAGTCACGGAAGGCTGGAGGTGGGCGCGATGATCGAGACGCCAGCAGCCGTGAATCGGACCGACGAAGTCGCCGCAGCGGCCGACTTCATCTGCATCGGCACGAACGACCTCTTCGCGATGGTGGCCCGCAAGGATCGCGCAGACCCTGCGCGGTCTCTCGACGCCCGCGCCCTCCGCATGGTCGAACACGTCATTGCAGTCGCCCACGCTCGGGCTCGCAAGGTCAGTGTGTGCGGGGAGATGGCAGGCGATCCGTACGGCGCACGGATCTTGGCGGGACTGGGGGTCGACGCGATCAGTGTCGCCACCGCGCGCTTCGCCAAGGTGAAACTTTCGCTGCAGGACGTCTCGATCGACGATTGCCGTCGGGCCGCGCGACAGGCGCTGGAATAGGCTGGACTGGATGGAGGCCGCCACTACATCGAAAGCATGCAGCGAGAGCCCAAAACCAGCGAAGGCGAGGGGTGCCTGACGCGATTCCGAGAAGGTTCCGACAAGTCCCTAGGGCCTGAGCCCAGCCCCGCGCCCACGTCTGCGGCGGGAACGGGCGCTCTGTTCACGTGCCCCATGCACGCGGACGTCGTCCGGGACGGGCCGGGAGTCTGCCCCATCTGCGGAATGGCTCTCGAGCCACGTACCGTGGCGCTCGAGGAGGCTCCCAACCCGGAGCTCGTCGACATGACGCGACGGTTCTGGTGGTCGGTCGCCCCAACGGCCATGGTCGTGCTGCTCAGCATGGCGCAGATGATTCCCGGGCAACCGCTCGGGCATGCGATTTCGGCGCGGGCGCTCCAGTGGGTCGCATTCGCCGTGGCGACTCCCGTCGTCGTTTGGGCAGGCTGGCCTCTCTTCGAACGCGGTGCGGCCTCGATCGTCCACCGCAGCCTGAACATGTTCACCTTGATCGCTCTCGGCACCGGTACGGCGTACGTCTTCAGCGTCGTTGCGACGATCGCGCCATCGCTCTTTCCTGCATCGCTTCGGGGGATGGATGGGACCGTCGGTGTCTACTTCGAGGCGGCGGCGGCGATCACGTTTCTGGTTCTCCTCGGACAGGTGGTCGAGCTTCGCGCGCGCCGCCGAACGGGGCATGCCATCCGCTCGCTCCTTCAGCTCGCACCGAAAACGGCGCGACGGGTCCGCGCCGACGGCACCGAGGACGATGTGTCGCTCGACCGGGTGCAGCGGGGGGACCGGCTGCGCGTTCGCCCCGGCGAGCGAGTGCCCTGCGACGCCACGGTGGTCGAAGGCTCGAGCGCCGTCGACGAGTCGATGGTCACCGGAGAACCCGTGCCCGTGCCGAAGGCGCTCGGTTCCGCGGTCACGGGCGGCACGGTCAACGGAACGGGTAGCCTGTTGGTCCAGGCCCAGCGTGTGGGCAGCGACACGCTTCTCGCGCAGATCGTTCGGCTCGTCAGCGAGGCGCAACGGAGCCGTGCGCCGATTCAGCGCCTCGCGGATCGCGCCGCCGGGGTCTTCGTCCCGGCCGTGATCGGGTCGGCATTGATCACGTTCGTCGTATGGGCTCTGGCCGGGCCCGACCCCCGCCTCGCACGCGGACTCGTGTGCGCCGTCGCTGTCCTCATCATCGCGTGTCCCTGTGCGCTCGGCCTGGCAACGCCCATGTCGATCATGGTCGGTGTGGGCCGCGGCGCCACCATGGGCATCCTTTTCAAGGGCGCACGGGCCCTCGAAACGTTGCAAACCGTCGACACGATCGTCGTCGACAAGACGGGGACGCTTACCGAGGGCAAGCCGAGCGTCGTGTCCATATTTGCGGCGCCCGGATTCGAGGAACACGAGATCGTTCGACTGGCGGCGAGCTTGGAACGGGGCAGCGAACACCCGCTTGCCGGGGCGGTCGTCGCCGACGCGAAGGCCAAGGGCCTCGAGCTCGACCCGCCCACGAATGTTCGGTCGATCACCGGAAAGGGAATCACCGGTCAGGTGGCCGGACGCCGGATCGGTGTCGGGAATCGGGGTTTGCTCGAGGAGCTCGGCGTTCTGCGGACGAGCCTGGACGGGATCGCGGAATCGCATCAGACGCAGGGTGAGACCGTGATCTTCATCGCGATCGAGGGCCAGGCCGCGGGGTTTCTGGGGATTGCGGACCCCATCAAAAAGGAAGCCCGAGACGCCATCCGCGCACTGCAGGACGACGGCGTTCGACTGGTGATGCTGACGGGCGATACGCGGACGAACGCCCTCTTGACCGCTCGAACGCTCGGCATCGACGAGGTCGAGGCTGGGGTGCTCCCTGCGCAGAAGGGCGAGGCGATAAAGCGGCTCAAGGTGCAGGGTCGAATCGTCGCCATGGCCGGCGACGGCATCAACGACGCGCCGGCTCTCGCCGAAGCGGACGTCGGTATCGCGATGGGAACGGGGACGGACGTCGCCCTGCAGAGCGCCGGAGTAGTCCTCCTGGGGGGAGACCTCCGAGGGCTTGCTCGTGCGCGCGCCTTGAGCCGCGCAACGATGCGCAATATCCGTCAGAACCTGTGGCTCGCGTTCGCCTACAATGCTCTTGGCATTCCGATCGCCGCCGGCGCGCTCTATCCGTCTCTCGGCCTGGTCCTCAGCCCGGTGATCGCCGGCGCCGCGATGGGCCTCAGTTCGGTCTCGGTCATTGCGAACGCACTGCGACTGCGCCACGTGCGTATTTAGCGCTCTCCCATCCTAGCCCCGTCGTCCCCTTGCACGCGGCCAATCCGCGCGTTACATACTGAACCGAATGGCTCAGTATGCGAGTGCCCGCCTCGACGCCTCGTTCGCCGCGCTCTCGGACGCCACCCGACGCGGCGTTTTGGAGCAGCTCGGACGCGCAGACGGTTCGATCACGGACCTCGCCGAGAAGTTCCACATGACCCTCACGGGCATGAAGAAGCACGTCGGCGTCTTGGAGCAGGCGGGGCTCGTCACGACGGAGAAGGTCGGGCGCGTGCGGACCTGCAAGCTCGGCCTGCGCCGACTGGAGGAAGAAACGGCGTGGATCGAGAGGTACCGCCAGCTCTGGGCCTCACGCTTCGACGAGCTGGACAAGGTTGTCGATGAACTGAAACGGAGGGAGAAGGTCGATGGACGCAAGAAGAGAAAGTGAGCCCACCCCCGTGAAGAACCGCACGACGGTGGAACGGAGGTCCGAGCGCGAGTTCGTCGTCACGCGAACCTTCAACGGCCCGGCGCGCCTCGTGTTCGAGGCGTGGACCAAGCCCGAACTGCTCAAGCTGTGGTGGGCACCGAAGTCGACGGGCATGTCCCTGCTTTCCTGCGAGGCGGACGTTCGTGTCGGGGGCAGCTACCGCTTCGTCTTCGGCCACGACGCCTCGAAGACCATGGCGTTCTTCGGCAGATACATCGAAGTGATACCGCACTCGCGCCTCGTCTGGACCAATGAGGAAGGTGATCGCGGTGAGGCCATCACTACGGTGACCTTCGAGGAAAAGGGTGGCCGGACGCTGCTGGTCCTGCACGAGCTCCATCCCTCGAAGGAAGCTCTCGACGATGCCATCGCCTCCGGGGAGGGGCTGCGCGAGACGTTCGAGCAACTGGACGAGCTTCTCGTCACCCTGGGAGCCTCTCGATGACGGCCATTCTCGG
>Ga0302325_10013480_pt1 | contig 17426 bp, 18 predicted proteins | sample Palsa_T0_2_FD_201948 | JGI IMG/M metagenome (GOLD analysis project Ga0302325, IMG submission 201948) | Peat permafrost microbial communities from Stordalen Mire near Abisko, Sweden - Palsa_T0_2 | ecosystem: Environmental > Terrestrial > Soil > Palsa > Peat permafrost | place: Sweden: Abisko... | reverse complement strand
GCAGATATTTTATTGTTTGATGAGCCGCTCAGTCCTTCCCTTTATTTCTTGGCCCTGAGCCGGGAAATCGGAACTTCCTCTAACTCGATCTGTAACGAAAGCCGGCGAGGAGATTTTTTAAGTTGAGACGGAACACTAGCGCAGGCCTGACCTCTGCTGGTCCCTCCTGGAGCCAGGGTGAGCGCTTCTGGACTGTATCGGCAGTGTAACCGATCCCTCCACAGTTCGGGTTGAACCTTGATGGGGAAATGCCTCGTGCACTGCTATTAGCCTATTTTCCCGTGGAAGCCTGACAAAACAGATCAAGAAAGTTCAAATATATTATTCTACGTCTTGGTGACAAGTGATTCGAGACTAATCTAAGAATGGCAAATTTATTGAGAAGCCGGTAGGTCTATAAACAGGAGGAGTTACGCCATCAAAAAGGACCTGGATGGGAATAAGGCAAGCAGCGCGTTCAGAGCAGAGAGTTTGTAACTAGATGACGAGCACGAGGCTGCTAGAAAGAGGTGGCGTTCGTAAATGAAGTGAAAGTGAATTTGAAAGTGCATCACCTCTTCGCATTTCGGATGAGTGTTTTATTATTAAAAAGAACGACCAAACATCATGGTATTGAGAGGGCACTCGACATCATCATGCTCATTTGAGTTTTTAAGCAGCGCATATGTTCTTCATAGTCGGATTCCAATTTTCGCACCCCGTCGATCAGCCTCGTCTGTTCATGCCTCAGGCAACAGTGGGGTTTATCGATAAGGTGAGGCGAGCCTTGAAATCTTATTTAGTTTTCAAAACATCGATGACAATCCATCTGCCATCAGCACACGGTAACCACGTTTCGAGCAAGCAGCTGCCAGTATCTCCGGAGTCTGTGGCCAATCTCTAACACACGTCAAAGCGGCCAACGTTTCCCACTCGAGTCTGCGAAGCACGTCTCAATCTTCCTCCCCCACTTCCGCCTTTCTTGCCCATCGCCATGGGTTCTCTCGAGAAAGACAATGCCAACCCCACCATTCTGAGTGTTTCCGAACTTCCCACACACAGGCAAAAGCGCAACAACAGAGACGTTTCGTCAAAGGAGCATGTCGTCAGGGATCTGTGGATGGCGAAGCCGAGTTATACCATGGACCCGTTTTACATGTCGGATTTCTCTGACACGGAATCTGATGATTCAACTGTGGAGCCGATTGACGAGCAAGAAATTTATGGTCAGTTCTCAAAGCCTTGCATCCATTGATTGTCATTTTTTAAGCTTCTTCCCTGTCCGGTCTGTGTCCGTCGGGGAATTTCTACCTGATTGCAAGCCGCAACTCCATGATTCAGATGTCCGTTTGAGCTATCTTTAGCAGTCAGTCCCTATTACTATACTCTGGTTGTTTCAGTCCCGCTTTTTCAAAACGTTGTCCTTTATTTCTACGATTGTTCTGACCATAAAACTGGGGAACAAGGGAGTGGTTTTGACGATCCGACGACTAATGTTTCATAGATCTGATCGCGCCAATATCTGACCCCGAACACCCTCTATCACTAGAATCCCTTGGAGTAGTCAAGCTTCAGGACGTACACCTCATTTCACCGCCTGATCTTACGAATCCCGCTGCCCTCTCACGCGTTCTGGTCGAGCTCACACCGACAGTCACGCACTGCTCACTTGCTACTGTCATCGGACTTGGCGTCCGCGTTCGCCTGGAACAGGCTTTACCCCCAAGTTATAGGGTGGAAGTGAAGATAAAGAAAGATACCCACAGTCAGTCAGAGGAAGTCAATAAGCAACTGGCGGATAAGGAGCGTGTTGCAGCAGCCCTTGAGAACGAGAACCTGATGGGCATTCTGAGGAAGATGATGAAGCCATGTCTCGAATAAGAGACCTGCGGCGCTGTATCTGACTTCCCTTGTACATAGCCTCGTCATTCTTTTCCAGCATACGCGCGCGTCTGTTTCCCGCCCTACAATTGGAAGTTTACATTGTTGAAGCACATCACGTGCAGTGCTTGAAAGGATGCTCTTGTTATTTGCTGATTACGGAGTCGGGAAGAGGCACCCTGGCTCCGGCAATCGCTATCTGCAGCGCAGGCCATCTTGCCACGATGGACTTGGTTCCTGAACCCTGCCGCATCTGCATCCGTATGCGCGCTGGTCTGCGTTCACGTTCAATCACATCCTTGGCACGTCCCTTTTTTCACTTCTTCAGCGATCGCCACAACCGTCGTTCACCCCTGACAGGTGCCTCGAGCATGCTGTATGCAGCTCTGCACGAGCTCCATGGCGACGTCCGCCAGAACCCAATAAATCTTACAGTGCAGTAGCAACACCCCAGAACCCAATAAATCTGACAGTACAGGAGCAACACCCCAGAACCCAATAAATCTGACAGTACAGGAGCAACACCCCAGAACCCAATAAATCTTACAGTACAGTATCAACACCCCCGGACCCCAAACCCAGCAATGTACTGTATCAGGCGATGTTCCTTCTCCCAGCCACCAAAATGGGCCCACCTCGTCTCCGAACTTGCAAATGGTCAACCTCGTGCGGTATCCCAAAGAGACTGAACCCCTGTCGATTGGAGCCCCACGGGCCGCAGACGGAGGTTTTGTGATTTTTCGCATCGGCCATCTCGGTCGAATCGAATCGTTCACGACTTTCTGCACTTCCTCTCTTCCATGTCCAGTGTCCACAATCCACATGCCCGACTTCACAGCTTCCTCGCCACGCCTCGGCGAATTATTGCAGTATGGCTCGTTACGTGGCCCCCTTACCGTGGCAGCCCTGAGCCCTCGCAAGCTAAGTCAGATTTAGTCAATAAAGTAAATACTGTACCAGGGCAGCCCCGGCCAATAGCACTCACGATTTTAACGACCGGGATGGCGTTTGCGAGCGCTTGCAGCGGAAACGAAACGGCTCAAGATAAGCATAACATAACAGCCAAGCCTGACACATATCGAATTAATCGCCCTTCCAGGCCGTCATCTCATCTCAGACAATCGGCTATCGACTCATCCCACGTGTGAGCCATCCCTTTCCCGGGAGTTGGGTAATCTTACTCCGTAGACCTCGAGGGGGCAAGCCCGGCAGCGCCCCCGTATGACGCGGCCCAAACGATTGACATTTGACAATCTCGTCTTCCAATTTTTTTTTGAACATGGTCATAAGGTTGTGCGGCCGCGCAATGATCGACCACTCCCCGGTTTTCTAGAAGCATTGCTGTGCCCTCGTCTACAAAGGGCCGTGCGAGTCATGTACCAAAAGGTACATAGGGAAGGTCGGCGTTCCCGAAGGCATAATAGGGGTTAAGGAGGAAGTGAGTGGCCAATAATTCAGACTCTGGAAAGCGTCACAGAGTCACATTTGGGACTTGTACAATGACGTGGTTGACGCTTTCAGTAAAATTCGCAATGATACTACTGTTCTTCCACCGGCAGTCGAAATGTGGGCTTTTTCTACTTACAATTATTCAAGGGCTGCCCTTGACGAGGCGCCCCTAAAAACGCCAGACATACGTGAACACTTGAAATCGTGCTATACTATTACCAAGACTCTATATCTACTTGCTGCACTTTTGTTTATCCATCCAAAAGACCACTCTCCTTTAAGCTCGAGAAGAGTTCTGGTTCGAGGAACTTCGCAACACTGACGTCCTCACTGAGACCCTTTCTCCTCCTTGTTTTCAGTACAAAATCTCGGGCTGTAGCTTGTGCCTTTGCTGCCTCTAGTGGTCTCAAGATGACATCTTTGTCCAGGGGATCTCCAGGAATGATACTCCAACGGTCGAAGACCAGACTGACGGTGGCCTGACCCTGTGTGTGGATACGAAGGTCGGTCTCAAAGCCAAACGAATCGATGACGGGAATAAGACCGCTGACACGGTATAACGGCGTGCCGGCAATTGGTCCATCTGATAAGACGTGGCCCCGTCGTTGAGCCAAAACAGTATAGACTGAGGTGACTGAGTCTGCAGGTCCAGTCATTGAACATGAGTAAACCGGTTCCATTAGACGTGGGGAAGCCATTAGAAATGAGGAGTAGCAGGCGCGTCGGGAAGTGGGGATAATCTGGCCGCCTCCCCGGAAGATCGCTTCGGAAGCCAATGTGACGTCCATAATCTTGAATTTGGTGTTGCGGATGGCTGCAAGGGTTGTCAGTGAGGGTTCAGACCGGCCTTATTATTGTCCAATAATAAATAACTAATTCAACGTTCACCACTAATTGACGCTTCTCCAGCAAATGAAGAAATTGAGATGGAGGGGCGAAGAACTGGGGGCATTAGGGTGGGGGCTACTCACGTTCTTCGCACAAGGGACCTTCTCGCGTGGCCCAACTAAAGCCTTGACGAATGGTGTCTTTCACACTCAGCAGTAGTCGTTTATCCACCTGGCGGATCGGTCAGTATAAACGGCCCGATTGGAAGGTTTGTAAACCGGGCAGACCGAATACTCACTTCAGTTGGCAAAGTATCATCTTGTAGGATGTTTGGTCCCATATCATCGGGTCCGAACGCCCAAATGCTTCTGGAAGCAAGCAGATCCCACCCGTAATTCTCCTCAAAGAACTTGCCGATGACTCGGGTGGGACTTTTGATGCTGACTTTGCCACTCTCGATATCCTCTGCAATACCCTGATCTAACGGCTCTGCAACCATCGTGATCTTGTTCTTCTTATTCGGTGTTTGGGCGTAACACTTGATGGCCGACGTCTCGACTACAGTCTCGCAGAAACGTGTGACTGGATCTGAGACCTTGATCTCCATCTCTGCGTACAGCCGGCGCAGGTCATGCAGCACACAATCCATGTACAGCTCTCCCGTCCCGAGAATGACATGTTCCCCCGATTCCTCAACCTTAGTGGTTATTAGCGGGTAGCTCTTGTTGATTTTCCTGAGGCCGTCCAACATCTTTGGGAGTTCTGAAGGGTTGATAGGCTCTACGGCAACTTTGAAAACGGATTCAGTAAAATGTACAATCGGTTTGAAGATGTACGCGTCCTCTTTGTCTGGTAAAACAGGGGGTACAAGTGTTGCAGACTTGACGATTGAGTTGTCCACACCACCCAACAGTACCCAATTTCCTGCCGGAACACCATCTGTAGGAATGTTGTAACGTGTTTCAGCAATCCACACGTCGGATATTGTTGCCATGCTCATATCTTCCTCGTCGTCTATCGAATAGCCTTCGCCCAATACTCGAACTTCGGAGCCAGGTCGAGCAGTCCCACTCATAACTCGCCCAAAGGAGTAGAATCCAGTGGCATCGCTAGTATTGAATAATTTCGATATCTGAACGACTAGAGGACCGTCTTGATCACACTCCTTCATGGCTTGTGCAACGTCAGTGTCCAGTGGTCCAGTATAGTAGCGCTCAATCTTGGCCTCAGCAGCCTCAGCTGGCGATGGGATATGCTCCACGACCATGTCCACAAATCCATTTGAAGGTCCGAAAAACTGCTCACAGACAAGCTTTAGCAGTATCTTGGCATCTGTCTTGTACTGGGAAGGCTTCAGAGCTATACCGAGTGTGGCAAGAGTCTCCTTCAGATCCTCTGGACTTTCACTTATGGTATGTGAATACAGCTTGTATATGGGCTCTAGAATAAAATTGACGAAAGAACGTTTGGCCCGCTCCTCAACAGCTTTGCGTGTGAAAGAGCGTTTCCTGGGATTGTAGAAGATATCACCCCACAGCCGTCGAGCAAATTCCTGAGCGTTGATGCCTGGAGAGCCCTTGGTCTTGGGCGGATAACTATCCGCATACATTTTGGCAAATGATTGTAATGTAAAGCACCAACCCATACTACTGCATGCAAATAGTACGTTGCCTTTTTCTGGGCTGAGTCTTCGTTTCTCTCCTTGCCCGGGCAGTGTGTTCTCAATCACGGTATTGACCTCTTCAATAACATGCTTGAGTTTGAAATACGCGTCCGTTGGGGGGAGTTTGAGCTCCAGGATTAATCGATCCATCTTGTTCACTACAAGCGTAAGAGGTAAACCCTCCAGGACTGCGTGCTTGATGATTTGTTCTGTGTTCACCTGCACACCTTCCACAACATCAACCACAAGAACAACGCCGTCAACAAGGCGAAGAGCAGATGCTACCTCATCGACGAAGTTGACGTGACCGGGGGTGTCCAAGATATTTAAGAGATGCGATTTCCCTTGGGTGCTCTGTAAAACCAGACTCATGGGTGCAGCTTTTATGGAAAGTCCCCTCTCTCGCTCTAACATGTGAACGTCGGTGTATCTCAACTGCTCGTCTCTTTTCTTCCCAGTTTTCTTCTCTAACCGATCCGTGATGTCGTGTGTCTCAAGGACCAACATATCCATAAGTGCCGTCTTTCCGTGATGTAGATGTCCTGCAAATGCGATATTTCGAATCTGTTCTGGGAAATTCATAAGGTCCGTCATGAAGCTCCTCTCAAAAAACACCGGGGGAAGATCTGCTTCCTGGATGGTGAACTTCTTTTGCTCGACAGGCGCAATAATAGGCTGGGTCAGAGGTTGAGCATCCTCTTCCTGCACCATCGTCTCTACATCTTCCCCGTATACTTGCTGTGCGGTAGGGTAGTATTGCTTGTCTTCATGCAATACTACAGCGTTCGAAGGACCGTCATCTAGGCTGCGAGTTAGCTCAGCTTGACTGCCAAACTTTCCGCCAACGTACCATCAATTTCCATCAGCTCTTGCCCTGTAGTCTCGGCCGCCTCCTCAGGGTAGTCATCGTACACATATGCGCCAGCGTCGACGCCATGTTGACTGTCGTCCTCGGACTCCTCAGCTTCACCAATGAAGTTACCAAATCTACGGGAGAGTTAATCTGAGGTCATTGAGGCGTGAAAGGGAGGGCCCGTACTCATCGTAAAGGTCATCCATGTTGGGCAGAAAGGCGGAAAGAAAGTCTTCTGGTCGAAGTCGAAAATGCGAATTGGCTTCTGCTGCAAGTCAACTTCTCGCGTCGAGCTTCGAAAAGTTCCCGCTAGCGTTCAGGCTGCAGGAGCATCACGTGCCAAAGCTCAGCCTTGCAGCCTCCGACCCCTCGTCCAATTTTCAGACACAGCCTTGCAAGTGAAGTTTACGGGCGCTCAACTCTAGGAAAGTTTATTGATCAGAAAACACTTCCAAGTTAAGAGACCAATTTGATCGAAAGCACCACAGGATCCAGGTCGCACGCGTGTCACTCGTGCTCCGCCACTTTTGCGAAGTTGTGTTCCTGAAAGTTATTAGCGCGGATTCGAAGCGGTGTGCTGTGAAGTTTGTTGAGCTTCATTTACAGTTGTTTTGCCGGTTCCTGATTACTCTAGCTCCCGCATCTGTACCTTAAAGCACCCCTTTTCGAGACCACTTTTCTTGAGAGATCAAAATCTTGCTGTATACTGTCGAGATGGCTTCCATTCCACCTGTCTACATTGTCTCCGCAGTTAGGACTCCAATTGGATCCTTCTTGGGGTGAGTGTGGCCTGTCCCACCAATCCCACGGTAAAAACTAACAACAATAGCTCTCTTTCGAGCCTCAGCGCAACTCAATTGGGCGGTATTGCTATCAAAGGTTGGTCTCGATGGTGCTTCTTTCTACTGCCGTCTGGTTTGATTAACGGGAGTAATCAGCCGCCGTCGAACGTGTCCCCGAAATTAAGCCTGAGCAAGTCGAGGAGGTTTTCTTTGGCAATGTCTTGTCTGCTAAGTAAGGGCGAAATCTTCTACACCCAAGAATTTTGAACTGATTAAGATAGTCTCGGTCAGAATCCTTCTCGACAATGTGCTGTTCTCGGAGGATTATCCGAATCTACTGTGTGTACAACGGTCAATAAGGTGTGCGCGTCCGGCCTGAAAGCAATCATCCTTGGTGCACAAACTATCATGACTGGCAATGCCGACATTGTTATCGCTGGTGGCACCGAATCTATGTCCAACACTCCACATTACCTCCCTAATCTTCGAACTGGCGCAAAATACGGCGACCAAACCCTGGTTGATGGTGTTCTGAAGGATGGTTTGACAGATGCATATGGCAAGAAAGAGCATATGGGTATGGCAGGAGAGGAGTGTGCTGCCGACCACAGCATTACTAGAGAACAACAGGACGACTATGCTATCAAGTCGTACCAGAAAGCTCAGAAAGCTACCGAAGCTGGAATTTTCAAGACTGAAATTGTGCCAGTCGAAGTCAGCGGAGGCCGTGGCAAGCCAAATATCAAGATTGAGAAGGATGATGAGGTCAAGAATCTCAATATCGAGAAGTTGAAGGCTATGAGACCCGCATTCATGCCCAATGGTGGCACAGTCACCGCACCAAATGCGGCACCTCTTAACGACGGTGCATCGGCCCTTGTTCTCGTTTCAGAGGCCAAGCTGAAGGAATTTGGTATCAAGCCATTAGCCAAAATTCTCGGATGGGGAGACGCAGCCAAAGCTCCCAGCAAGTTCACCACTGCCCCAGCTCTGGCAATTCCTAAGGCTATCAAGCACGCGGGGATTGATGCATCAAAAGTTGACTTCTATGAGATCAACGAAGCTTTCTCCGTTGTTGCTTTGGCCAACATGAAGCTTCTTGGTTTAGACGAGTCAAAGGTCAACATCCACGGCGGCTCAGTTGCCATTGGACACCCTCTTGGCTGCTCTGGCGCAAGAATCACTACTACGTTGATCAACGTGTTGAGGGAGCAGAAGTCAAAGATTGGTGTCGTTGGTATCTGTAATGGCGGTGGTGGAGCTTCTGCAATGGTCATCGAGTCATTGCAATAACCAATAGGCGCAGATGGCGCAATATTTGTCGTTTAATACTAGCAAAAAATTAATAATTGAAGTCTTTCGTCCAGAAGTCAGCTTGAAGTTCGAAATCTTTTCTTAGTAAGAGGGGACCTTGAGTTGCCAATCTAGCCACATTGGTTATGAAGACAAACTGGAACAAATATCTTACTGAAGACCTTAATTCACGTATATCAATCCTCAGCGTTTCGTTCGTATGAATTAAAACTGCCGCGCAAGGCTGAATCTCACCTCCTTTTTGGAGCCAATAGAATTCAAGCTCAGCCTCTGGGTTTATCGTTGCGCTAAACTTAATCGAAGCTCCCGATAAAAAAAAGTTGCGGCTTCAACCTCGCAGCATGACAATAAACCGCCAGCGCAACTTCCGAACATTTATGCGCATGTCACCGTCAGGAGGACTTTGAATACTAAGGAGCGACGGACGGCAAACAGGATGGCGAAAAAGGCCGTGTATGTTCTCATCTTTCTCCTACAACATTGACCTCCATCCACTGGACAATACCAGAAGCGCGTGGAACGAACTTGGAGAGCGCATCATGGAAACCTTCAAGGCTCTCATTGCCAGCGCTTATTTGATCCGAATCATTATCACACTAAATCTCTCTTACTGCTTTCAACAATTGGCTGCAATAAACTGACTGATTTAAATGCAGAGACTCCCGCATCCCAGCATTGATTCGCAATGGCGTCCAGGAGAAGAAACGAAGCTTTTTTGTGGTGGTTGGAGACAGATCGAAAGACGTTATTGTCCATCTTCACTACATCATGTCGAGTATGGACATGAAACAAAATAAATCGGTGTTATGGGCTTATAAGAATAAACTTCTGGGGTTTACAAGGTCAGCGCTCTTCACGTTAAGATGAGGCATAAACTGACATAAATAAAAGTCACCGGAAGAAGCGTGAGATTAAAATCAAGAAGGAGATTAAACGAGGCATACGAGAAGCGAACACCGAGGACCCTTTTGAACTCTTCGTTTCCCTCCACAACATTCGTTATGTATACTACAAGGAGACTGACAAGATTCTCGGGAATACTTATGGGATGTGCATATTGCAAGATTTTGAGGCTATTACACCGAATCTCCTGGCTCGTACCATTGAGACAGTCGAAGGAGGTGGTCTTGTGGTGCTTCTGCTAAAGGGAATGACCAGCTTGAAGCAGCTTTATACCTTGTCCATGGATATCCACTCCCGGTATCGAACAGAGGCACATGATGATGTTACGGCAAGATTCAACGAGCGATTTATCTTGTCATTGGGAAAGTGCGAGTCGTGTCTAGTCATCGACGATGAGCTCAATGTCCTACCCATATCTGGGGGTAAAAATGTGACAGCTTTACCTCCCCCAGACTTGGACGAGCCAAAGAGCGAGTCGCAGAAAGAACTGGATGATATGAAGGAGGCACTGCAAAACACACAGCCTGTGGGCTCTTTGGTGACTTTAGCAAAAACTGTGGATCAGGCAAAGGCACTTCTGACCTTCGTGGACGCTATTGCAGAGAAGACTTTGAGAAGTACCGTGACTCTCACGGCAGCAAGAGGCCGAGGAAAATCGGCTGCTCTTGGTGTTGCGGTTGCGGCAGCTGTTGCCCATGGTTATAGCAATATTTTCATTACTTCTCCCAGCCCGGAGAATTTGAAGACGCTTTTCGAGTTCATCTTTAAGGGATTTGACGCTCTAAACTACCTGGATCATGAAGATTACTCTATCATCCAATCGACGAATCCGGATTTCAACAAAGCGATCGTGCGAGTCAATATACACCGTCAACATCGTCAAACTATCCAATATATAAGACCACAGGATGCACACGTTCTCGGTCAAGCAGAGCTACTAGTGATTGATGAAGCAGCTGCGATACCCTTGCCTCTCGTTCGGAAACTCCTGGGCCCCTATCTTGTTTTTATGGCTTCTACAATCAATGGATATGAAGGAACAGGCCGGTCATTGTCCCTGAAGTTGATCAAGCAGCTTCGAGAACAATCAAGAGGAACTGCTAAGATCAATGGGACTGAGGATGCCGAAGTGGCTGATCGCTCGACTGGGAAAGCTACCAAGGTTGCAGACAGCAGCTTCTCTGGTGGCCGCTCACTTCGCGAAGTCACTCTCGCGGAACCAATTCGATATTCGAAAGGCGATGCTGTAGAAAAATGGTTGAACACCGTCCTTTGTCTTGATGCCACCCTGCCCAGGTAAGCCATTTGGGGTTTAACTCCTTTGAACTTCGTGACACGATATTCCAGTTGATATGAGGGATTGAATATTCTAATCTCCACCAATCTCTCTAAAATCATGGTAATAAATTCAGTGCTAATCATTATCAGGTCCAAATTAAATACCCTCCAAGGATGCCCAGATCCATCACAATGCCAACTTCTTAACGTCAACCGAGACACACTATTCTCATTTCATGAAGTTTCGGAGAAGTTTTTGCAACAGATGGTTGCATTGTATGTTGCAAGTCATTACAAGAACTCCCCTGATGATTTACAATTGATGAGCGACGCTCCGGCACATCAGCTCTTTGTACTTGTTCCGCCCATCGCCGAGGATAGCAAACACTTGCCAGAGCCACTATGTGTTATTCAAGTCGCCCTCGAAGGTCGAATCAGCAGAGAGAGCGTGAAGAACAGTCTGAGCAGAGGCAAAAGAGCCGCTGGAGATCTCATTCCATGGATCGTCAGTCAGCAATTCCAAGACGAAGAATTCGCTGGTTTATCTGGTGCGCGCATCGTCAGGATAGCAACGAATCCCGACTACATCCAAATGGGCTACGGAAGCAAAGCACTCGAGCTTCTGGTAGATTTCTATGAAGGGAAATTTGCCAATCTTTCAGAAGATGCCAACGGCTTTGCAGAAGAAACTATAACCAGAGTTACGGATGCAGAGCTTGCCAATGCTTCTCTGCTTGACGATGATATCAAAGTCAGAGATATTCGAAAGATGCCACCGCTTTTCTCTAAGCTTTCTGAGCGTCGTCCTGATAATCTAGACTACGTTGGTGTGAGCTATGGGCTTACTCAACCCCTGCATAGATTTTGGAAGCGGGCTTCGTTTGCTCCTGTGTACTTGAGGCAGACATCCAATGAACTCACAGGAGAGCATACATGTGTTATGATACGGCCACTTGGAAGCAGTGAGGATATCGCATGGTAAGCTATTTCGCATAATGCAGCACGTGAGTCAATGCTGACGGTGTCTAGGCTGGGAGCATTCTCGCGAGATTTCCACAACCGATTCCTGAAGCTCCTCAAGTATCAATTCAAAGACTTTGCAGCTATCCTAGCACTCAGCATCGACGAATCGGCCAATATAGGCTCTAAGCTCGATACTTCGATTCAACCTCAGCCTTTCATCAAATCTGAGCTTGATAGACTAATGTCACCATTCGATCTCAAACGATTAGAGTCCTACGCAAACAACATGCTTGATTACCATGTTATTTTGGATCTGATTCCAGATCTTGCAAAAGCGTATTTTACTGGACAACTAAAGTCAGATATCAAGCTTACAGGCATCCAATCGTCTATACTACTTGCAGTGGGTCTGCAATGCAAAGACCTTTCCTCGATAGAGCAAGAGTTGAATCTCCCATCTTCACAATTACTGGCGATGTTCATCAAGATCATTCGAAAGATGAGCTCTCACTTCGGTGCTCTGGTCTCAGGCGCGCATGAAGCAGACATGCCGAAGAGGGAAAGCATCGGAGTCAGTCGAGAAGATGCAAGTGGTGCTTTGGATGATGAGATTGTTGATACCCGATTTCTTGCCCTGGAGACTGGTTTGGAGGAGGAATTACAGGAAGGAGGTGATGAGGCTATGAAGGAATTAAGGGAGAAGCAAAGAGAGTTGATCGATGCATTGCCTCTCGACCAGTAAGGATCCCCCCTATCCCTTCATACTTTTCATCCAATACTGACTAAATGCCCAGATACGAGATCGAAGAAGGAGCACCAGGATGGGCAGATGCAGAGAGACAAGTTCTCAATGCTGCGAAAAGTGGTCAGAAGAATCCAGTAGTAAGTGTGAAGAGTACCAAAACGAAGAGAAAAGCGGGCGAAACTGCTACAGAGATATATGAACAGGAATTAGGAGAAAAGGCGCATAAAAAGACGAAAAGGGGGTCGAAAAAGGAAAAGAGCCGTTCATAGATGTAGTCCCCCCCAACGAAAGAGATGAGTAATACTTAAGATCACGTCTGTATTTCTAGCCTTGACTAGCTGCGTGCCCTTTTCGTGAAAAAGACTGCGTTGTATCATCTTACCTCGAACTAGTTTAAGTAATCTTACAATCACCCCATAAGTTCTTATATCAATCGAAGAGACATGCTAGAACGATGATTCATTCAGCTGTCTTTATAAATTTCCTATCTCAATACCCCTTCAGGTAGAAATCAAGCAGGAATCAGAGTCATGGCTTTCCCCAATTTTGATTGGATAGCAGCAATACATTTCCTCCCCCCTTGAAAAAACAACCTGCGCCTCCAACTTCATGACTCAAAAATCCAAGACTCAGCAGTAAGCAACCCCATATAACCTCAAAGCAGAAGAAATCAAGAGTCATCCAAGGAGGCATTGCTGCCTTAAGCCGTGATCAGCAGCCTCATTCAACTTATAAACAAATCTTCTCTCGCCCAATTTAATTTCCCCAAATCTACACAAACACAAACATGACAGAAACAGAAACCAAACCCTCAGAATGGTGGGCGTCCTTCCCCGCACCCCGCTCTACACCCCCAACTATCGCCGCCGCCGCTGTAATGCAGCTCTTCGACGACATGGATCTCACGCCAACACCACGAACCTTCCTCCTCGTCGACGTTCGGAGAACAGATTGGGAAGGAGGAACCATCAAGACCTCGTTGAACCTTCCTGCTCAGAGTTTTTATCAGACGAGGAAGACTCTTCTTGATCTTCTTGATAGGGGTGACTTTAAGAAGGTTATCTTTTACTGTGGTGAGTTGAATTTGAAAGGTGTGAGTGGGGAAGAAGAAGCTGATTGGAGTGATGTAGGATCGAGTAATGGGAGGGGCCCGAGGTGTGCAAGCTGGATGCAGGATTACATTGATGATGTTGCGAAGTTTGGACGGAAGAGTGAGGTTAAGGTCTTTACTTTGGCGGGGGGCATTAAAAAATGGGTCAAGGAGTTTGAGGGGGCTTTGGTTGATGGGTTCGAGGAGAAGTATTGGGAGCAATTCAAGTAGTCGGGCTTTTGATTTCTCGCCAAGAATTACAGGGTAAAATTGAGGAAGAGTCGTAGGACTCCTTAGTAGAAATCCCGTATCCATTTGCTTTTCCATACGGAGACGGTATTTATCAAAGTCTCGCAAACGCCATGAATCCAGATGCAGCAAGTTTTTGCCTCCTAAAAGAACTCTCCTCTGTCACCGTAATTGCTGTAGTGTCCCTCATCCTCTGTCCTCTCTTCCACCACCAATTCTCTCCAAAGCCTCGAGCATCACCACGGAGTTTCCTCGAATGACCTATTTCAATATCAGCTCTTGTCCAATCCATTTTGAAACCCAGGGAAAACTGACCACCATCCCCAATCGAACTTTCTCTCCACCGTCCTTCTCCTCCACCGCGTCATCTAGCACAATGTTCAAGAAGACCTATCATTGTCCATTAGCCAAATCCTCTCACAACTATGGCAAGAGGAAACACACATCATAACCTCTCAACACGCCAATAACCTTCCTACTTCCATTCAACTGCACAAAGAGCCTTTTGTCGAGGTACTGCAATATTATCTCAGTCCATTTGTCTTCTTTCTCCTTCCAACTTTGTCTGTCGCGTGCATCGAAAACCGCGGCCTTGGGGCTGTTTGTAGGGATGGAATGGAGTCTGACATACCTTCTTTAGCTCGGGCTGAGCTTGAGGCATCTTGACGGTAGGTTTGGGGTTTCGTTCGTGCGTGGGAGCTCTAAGAGGAGGCTGTTGAAATTGTATCCGATCGCGACGTTAGCGTAGTGGTCACGTGGTGATAAAGATTCTTGTGGCCTGAATGAACTTCGAGATCCGTTGTTGACTTCACCTAAAAACAACTTGATTGATGCTTTGGTTGGGGACCAGAATCCGAATCGACGCGACTTGGAAGAGTACCAGCAAGATGAAGTCTGTGTTTGGGTCGAAACGAAAAGCCAGGAAGATTGAGGTGGATGAGGATGATGAAGAACGCGCGAATGAGGGACAGAGCTCCTCACCAACTGTGAATACTCGTAAGTATCCTGAAGCTGTAGCTACGAACCTAGCTGATTGTAAGAAGCCAGCTGACGAGAAATCTATAGCTGCCTCTAGAGTCTCAACATCAAATCCTGTTCGAAAAGCGTTCAAGAAGTCTTCCTTGCGCCAAAGCATAATATTCGATGACATACCTCAGGAGTCGAGCGAGGATGGAAGAAACGATACGGGCAATGGACCTCCAATCAATAAATCTACTATTGGTCGATCCAGTTCGTTGGTGAAGAAGAAAACTGCACCTTCAAGACTATCATTTGGACCGGGGGAGATTATATCTGGAGATACAGCGGAAGCATTAGAAGATGACGAGGCATTTACACCGAAGAAGGCGACTTTGGGAAGACGAGTTCTTGATGGAAGCGCAGTGCGGGAAAGTCTTCCTGTCAGGACCCCAGACGATGATGAACGGCCAACATATAGCAAGGATTACTTGAATGAATTGAAGAGCTCTACGCCTAGTACGCCCAAGGTCTTGTTATCTCGGCACACTGCTATTGAAAATGAGGGCGGATTGGATGCTTCAGAGTTAGAAGGGGCGATGATTGTTGATGTGGACGAGAAGTTTGGAACAAGCCCAGCGATTATACCTAGCGAGGCTGAAATCAAGGAGAAGAAGGAGCGAAGAGCTCGGATGGCTCACGAGAAAGATTTCATATCCCTGAATGATACAGAAGATGATCGACGGCAATTATCTCTTTTACCACGAAAGAAAGAAAAAGAGACCAGGTTGGTAAGAGAAGATGAAGATCTAGGAGAAGGCTTCGATGAGTTTGTCGATGATGGAAGGGTGTCGTTGGGTAAGAAGCAGGAACGAGAAGCGAGACGACGGCATCGAAAGGAGATGGCAGATATGATCCACCAAGCCGAAGGCAGTTCGGGCGAAGAATCAGATGACTCGGAAGCAGAAAGAAGAGCTGCTTACGAGGCTGCACAAACTCGTGCTGGTATGGACGGTCTTCACAAACCCAACGATAATCAGGAGTTCAGCACCGCACAAATCCCGTCAAAGATTACGCCTTTACCAGTTCTATCAGAGTGTCTTGAGAGATTGCAAGCTACCTTAAGCACGATAGAGCAGGAATTAGCAAAACGGCAGAAGAAGTTGGAGGAGTCGAAACAGGAGAAGCAGGATATTGCTGTTAGAGAAACGGAGGTACAAGAACTGTTGAAACAGGCAGGAGCTCGTTATGCTGCGTTGAAAGCAGATACGAACGGCGCTGTCGCTGATCCGCAAACGCTGGTGAATGCGCACAATAATGGTCTTACTGCCCCTTTGATGGTTGATCGAGGGCTCGAGAGTTTTGGGAACACGCCTACAATTAGGCCGGACGTTGAAGATATACCATAGAAAGTGGAACATTAGATATGAATTCCTTGCTGGGTCTTTGGCATTCTGAAGTGCCTGATGTCTAGATTTTGATACATCGCAGAAGTCAAAAGACAGAACATGAGTTTTTCCTGATTCTGGGAACGTCGAGAAGTGCTCAATATACTATTCCCTCTACAATGGTCCGACATAATTATGCGATGTTTAAGCCCTGAAGTTGGGGGGTTTCAATGTCCGACTAAGTTTTGAAACAATCCGATTTTTATTCCAGTTTCTAGACCAGGTTCTTTCAAATAATCTCCTCTTGCTACGAGCTCTAATTTATGTACTCTATACTGTACATCTTCTCACAATTAAGCTATTACTTAAAGTAGGAAAAATAGCTAATGCAGGTATCAACAACTCCATAACACCCTCCCAAAGCCCTCGCGACTAGATCACCATCTCCCCAGGCGCAATAATATTCGCCGCCAGAATTTCTGTGATCTCATTAGTACGTTTCCCCTCCTAACATTTCCCACCTTACTTTCACTAATAAGTTTTGGCTGCGTTACAAGAATAATATTATCCACCTAACTGATTCAAATTTGTATTTGGATCCTATCTTCCGGCAACTCGCGCACAGTCTGGAGATTAGGATTGAAGGGCATGAATTGACCGCTCCTAGCGCTCAAGGCGCATTTAGCTACTGTCAGCATGGTCGAAGGAGAGGAACCAGAGGGACGGACGGCGGTAAGCATGGCGCGGTTGACTGAGTGTTGTTAATTATGTTCGAATGAGGAGGAAAGGGGGAGGTACATGGAACGAGAATTTCGGCATTAAGCGGAAAGAAGGCATGCATCACTGGTGTTATCGATCCACATGTATGAGTTTAGGGAGACGGTGTTTGCGGGGAGGGTGCCGGGTTTAATGCAGTTTTTTAAGTCTACGTGCATTGTCATGGACTTACTGGTTTGGACTGAGAAGCGCAGTTCATCGATACATTCTGCTTGTTGGCTGTGGAGATTCGAGTTAGCTTCGTAACACTGGAAAAAGGCTATTTAAAGGGATCTTTGGGATCTTCCAAATCTTGTAGAACATTCAGAGATAAGGTTTTCGGAGGAG
>Ga0302325_10013479_pt1 | contig 17426 bp, 13 predicted proteins | sample Palsa_T0_2_FD_201948 | JGI IMG/M metagenome (GOLD analysis project Ga0302325, IMG submission 201948) | Peat permafrost microbial communities from Stordalen Mire near Abisko, Sweden - Palsa_T0_2 | ecosystem: Environmental > Terrestrial > Soil > Palsa > Peat permafrost | place: Sweden: Abisko... | reverse complement strand
AATTGGGTGCGGGATAATACAATGACAGCGATTGGTTATTGACAGCAGTTGAAGTTTGTCGAGCGGAAAGGAAGTAGTTTAGTCTGGGGGAAGAGAATTCTTTAGTGTGTGAATTGGATAGGTAAGGGAAAGATTGGCTGTGGAGAGTGAGTGGTGCCTGTTGGGTGGTCGTGATGGTGAAGTGCTTCGCCCACTTGGTGTTGAGGGTTGAAGAAACAGAGGATTGAAGCCATATATAGCAGTGTAAAAGTCACAGCTCGATGGAAAGTACATCGAGTCTTTAAGAATGGAATTATTAGGTATTTGTCATCTCCAATGTCCCGAGTCAAGCCCAAGATTGTGGTTAAAGTCCCCAGCTGAGCTGGGTCATTATGTCAACACACCTGACAAAATATCCTGGCGACATGGGAGATATTCCAAAGATGCCTCCACCTCAGTCATCATCCTCATCATCATCAAAAGTCTCCAACTGAAACACCTTCGGTTGCTCCTCCCTCCTCTCCCCACCCATCGATCCACTAACACTCATCCTTCTCTCCATCTCCCTCCTCCTCTCCTCGTCCATCCTCGCTCGCTCCTGCTCCCTCATCATATCCTCCTCCTCTACAATCCTCTTCCTCTCCGCCTCCAACTCAGCGCTCTTCTCCGGATCAAACGTCGCAGGATCAACCCCCTGATCCACCAATATCTGAATACTAGCCAATGCACCCCTTCTTATCGTTTCCTCCGTCGGCCAAGGAATGAAAGGTGCATCAGCTGGAGGATTGAGGTAACTCGCCCACATCGCAGTGTTTGTTGTCACGGTTGTATTCTGTGACATTTGTGTTTGCGTTGCTGCTGGCGTTGCGCTGTCTATCTCCATCGCGTTTCCAGTATGTGCTTGACTATCGGTTCCGTTTGTAACGGCAACGGGAGTCGTGATGCCATTTGTTTGTGTTTCGGATTGGGTTTCCTTAGGGGTATTGGTACCGGCTTCTGCTTGGTCTGTTTGCGGATCTGGTTCCCGGTAGTTGGGTGGCAGGGTGAATTTGCTGATCCGGCGGGCGTAGGAGAGGAGCTCAGAGTAGGAGACCGGGTTCGTGGTGGGTGGGAAATTGGTTGATGGGGTTGCTAGGAGCTCGCTCCGGGTTTTGGTGAGGAGGGTGAGAGTTTCGCGGATTTGGGTGTCGAGCTCGTTGGAGGTTGCACGGAGGGACAAAATCTTGGAGTAATTGGATTGATGTGTTGATACCGCGAAGAATGATCAGTATGCGACAGTGAAGGAGTACAGAGAAGCTCACATTGCTCGAGGCCCTGGCTGAGCTCCGCGTCGGCTGAAACGAGGTCGTTGGCAAGAGCGGGTGCAGGATTGTAGGTCGAAATGGAATTTATTAGAGTCGAGAGCGCCTTCTCTACACGCTCGAAGTGCTTGTCAATTATTTCGTCCATGGTGTAGTTGTGGAAGGAGGCTGCGTTGGAGTTTTGGGAAGGCTTGAGGTCAGGAACGCGATTTCTTATTAGCCTCTTTGATTTAACCTTAACCTTAGCCAAGACGTCATGTGATGATGCACCCTATCACCCTTTTTCCATCCATGCTACCTTTCTCAGTTCATTTTTTCCATCGTTGGCCACAGAGCACCACCGTTATGGCTTTGCTGGCCGGCTGTTCGGTCTCGAATCCGAACAAATTTGTTCAGTCATCAAAGTCATCAATTTTTCGCCCAATGTTCAGATGTCCCCCGACTCCTGGCCTTTCCCAAATCGGCAAGCAAAATTAAAAGGGCTTAAAGTTCTTTCCAACTCCCATGTCTTTTTGTCCAGCGCCAAGTGGGGAGATTTACGAGATGCGTGGGTTACACGCTGTTAGATTGGCTCCGACACTGCAATCATAAGCACTATCCATGTTGAAAATCAGCGGCGGTTTGGCCCTCCCGAGCGGCTGAGACAAGTCGGATAGGTCAGCAGCATACAACGTGAAGGGGCCAGTTCAAGGTACAAGTAAGGTATAAGTAGCCATGTAGCTTCCTCTTTTTCATGCTCTGTTCAAGGTTCAGTTCCCACTGTTAGTTCCCCTTCTCGAAACCCATCCAGTCGTCCAACATGGATCACAAACCTGCGAAGATCTCGAAGCAATGGGCGGACGGGCCATTTCTTCTTCTAGAAACCCCCAGGAAACGACGTGCGGTATTTTTCCAATCCTAAAATGCTTGCAATTGCTTATTGTTCTAGAACACAGATCTCAAGAATGAGTCGGGAGCGATTGCCTCTGCCACAGAGATGGCACTAGTCCACAACGTCTTCATCCGCATCCTGAATTGTATCTACCTTCAAGCACCCAATGTCAAGCTTGAAACAGACATCTCTGATTTCGCCATCTTCATGCATGCGTTCGTATTCTCGCTCCACGAACACCATGGAACCGAGGAAAATTTTGCCTTCCCTTGGCTGGAAGAGATGAATTCTGAAGTTAAAATCTACCTGGATAAAAACGTAGAACAGCATCACGCCTTCGAACCTGGTCTGAAGGCCTTCGAGGATTATGTGACAGCTCTGAGGGAGGAGAAAGCAAAGTATGATAGTGCTAAAGTACTGTCGCTCATTGATGGCTTTTCAAAAACATTGATGGACCACTTCAAGGAGGAGGTTACATCTTTTGAAGAGCTTGAGAAATTGGGTAATACGATTGATTGGGAGAGCTGGGGCAAGAGGGTGCAGAAGTTAGCTGTGGATAATGCGGAGACGGTAAGCACAACTCCAACGTTATTCACAAATTCTAATTATATGGTAGAAGTTTGCAATCCCCGTCGCCGTGACAAACATCGATTCTACTTTTGAAGATCCCTATCACAAAGGATTTTGGCCACCACCTGTTCCCTGGTTCGTCCCGTACATATTCCGATGGTTTTATCTGCCAAAGCACAAGGGAGCATGGAGGTTTTCTTGCTGTGATTGGTATGGAAAGCCGAAAGAGCTGGAATTTGTATAGAATCATCCAATATACAGAGACTGGGCGCAAGAGTTTCAAGTTGTATGCAATACCAGGAGACAAATTCAACCCTTTGAGCTTCATATACCGGAAAATATCCAAGCCTGGAGAACCCTTTTTGCCAAGCATTGAGCACGTGACCATGCTCAAATGACGATGCCAGCCAGGCAGCATTTATAGATGCCAAAGTGCGACGACATCTCAGACATCAGCCTTACCACTCCAACCACATCCCGCGCCCTCAATCTGATAAAAGCGCATCGGGCAGACATTCGTGACATTGTCCACCCCATGCCCATGCCCCCCGTAAGCGCCTTGGCCTTTTGCACAGCCTCAGCTACGGTGGCCGACTCACGCGCCATCGTGCCCCGCGCTTGTCCATCGCAAACGGACGAGGGGGAGGCAGCGCCTGCGCATCTGTCTTTCGCCTCACCCCCCACCTCATAACATAGCCCAACGACCATCAAACCTACGAGCGAGATTCTTCTTTCTCCCGACGACACATCCTGCTATTTTGACGGAGTTTGAGGACTTTTTCTGCACCTGCGAAGCTTTGCGGGGCGGAATATTGAGAACGGACAAACCCGCCAAGCGTACTGACGGGGAGACACGACAAGCTGTGAGCTGAGCCTGCGGACAGAGAAAAGAGGTTGTGTGAGAGGCAGATAATTGAATATTGGTGTCTGCGACAAAAAGGCGAAAGGAATACATACCTGTTAGTGCACATTCATGCACGGTTGTGGTCAAGGCTGTTGCTGATAGTCCTGCTGTTTCCAGAGCCCACCCAGCCTTTCCAGGCCAGCCGCGCACGAGAACCACCTATCGAGCTCAATTGCTAAGGCTGTGGCAAGATTACAAGCTGTTTGTCAGTACATCTGCCACGATGGTTCTGGAAGCTGTAGTTGCTGACAGGGTGCTTTGCAGAGTTGCTCAGGCATTTTTGCAAAACTTCTCTTTGACTTGTACGACGACATACGGTTGACCGCATTGTCGACAAGATCTCTGCTCTCTTAGGAAGTGTTGGATAAAAAGAAGTCAAGATGGGAAAATCGTAAGCATCATAATGCTTTGGATTCTGTTGGGATATATTCTAAAGGCTTGCGTCATCTAGACAATCAAAACTTTCGCAAGAGCAGCTCAACGAGCTTCAGCGATCAACACATTTCGACAAGAAGGAATTACAGCAATGGTATAAAGGTACTCTGGGCTTGGTCTGGGGAAACTGGCAGTGCTGATTTATGACTAGGTTTCTTGAAGGATTGTCCCTCGGGCATGCTCACTAAGGAGGAATTCCAAAAGATCTACCGCCAATTCTTCCCCTTCGGAGACCCCTCTTCCTTTGCAGATTACGTCTTCAACGTCTTCGACAGCGATAAGTCCGGCTCGATCGATTTCAAGGAGTTCATCTGTGCGCTCAGCGTAACCAGCAGGGGAAAGATGGAAGACAAGCTTGATTGGGCATTCCAGCTGTACGATATCGATGGAGATGGAAAGATTAGCTACGATGAGATGTTGGCTATCGTCGAGGCAATCTACAAAATGGTACGTTTAATCCTTGTATTTTGGCTGATCATGTGACTTGACCCCTGACGCCATTTCCGCCCACCTTGGCCTCGCCCTCAGCCATTAGCAAGGCATACTGACATGAAACAACTAGGTCGGATCCATGGTCAAGCTCCCTGCCGACGAAGACACCCCCGAAAAGCGCGTCAAGAAGATCTTCCGCATGATGGACAAGGACGAAAACGGCAGTCTGGATATGGAAGAGTTCAAGGAGGGCAGCAAGCGGGACGAAACCATCGTATCAGCACTGTCTCTCTACGACGGCCTCGTTTGAATTCTCCCTATTCGGTTGTTTTGGCGTTGACGTTGTGTTGCGAGCGAAGTTGCGAGTTTTAGACCGGAGGCAGTCTTAAAGACCCCCGTTTGGATCTTTTCCCCTCTCTTTGTTATTGTGCCCTTGTTGCATTATTGGAAGGAAAGATAGAGGGAAAGGTGGAGATGTACTTTTGAAAGCAGAGAAAATGAGCTGGGGGGGATCCAGAGGTGCGCTGCTAGGAAATACGTGGTGTGGGGGAGGCAGATGGCTGAATGAAGAATATGCAATGGACAAGCCATGTAAGAGAATCTGCTGATTGCCCTTTGGCTTTTGAGTTCTGTTTTTCTTGGTGTCAAGTGATCTTGTGAATTCCGTGCTATCTTGCTGTATATCCTGACTGGCGGTGGACAGGAATGGCGGCACTCAAAGTCCTTGCCCTAAGTCGTTTTGGACATTGAAATTTGGAATAAGGAGGCCCTCTTTTTCTGGCTCTCTCCCCTTTGCTTTAATCTCCCCAGACTGCACTCGCTTCTCTCTAGACTCTTCATTTGGGAACTCCTTCATCCCACTCCCTATTATAACATCCAAATTCAATTCGTCCCTTTCATCTAGCGGCTGTCATTCCTCCCATCGTCCCAAGATCTGACGGCCCATCTCTCTTTTCCTAAAAGATTCAAAATACTTCACCAAAGTAATACTCAAACGACATTTTATGGCCGCTCATAGAGGGATAAGGGGTGTTAGAATTGTGCGGAGGTGGGAGTGTAAGCGAATCTAGTGCAAGGTGCTTCCAGTTGTGTTTTCTTAAATTCCGGGACTGGTTTTTAAATGGCGGCCCTTTGGTAAGAACTTCTATCTTAGTTGATATTTGATAGGATGCTAGAACTTGTCGCTATGGCAGACCGCGGAAGTCGTGTTATAAGCAAATCAAATTCATTGCAAGATATTCCCTCTTCCATCTTTCCAAAGCATAGCCTGCTTATATATGCTTACCTTCGGCAATACCTTCCATCCTATGTGAGGTTTAGGTTAGTTTCTAAAAGGCGAATCGGCGCTAACGGTGCTGCCTTTTCGCTTCAGGTTTGTCACTGCTTTTTGATACAGAAAACAATTCCTTACGCTCTCCACTATTACTTCAAACCTCCAGGAAACACCTCACGAGCAGCGTAAGTATCTACATCTTCTTTTGCCGTTCTTGGGGTTGGATTGTCGATTTTGGTGAAGTGCCTGACTGATGGATTGGTGCCGCAGAGGAGTGAAGCCGATTCGCTTCGCCTTTTGATAAACAAGAGCGTCTTTTACGCGATCGATCAATACCCCAGAGAGACACCACTCGAGAATCGTAAGTATCCTTATCTACTTATGCTTTTCTTTGGATTCAGTTCTCGTTTTTAGCAAAGCCTCCGATTAACAAATGGGTGCCACAGACGATGGCAGACGACTCTGGCGGCTTGGACCGGGACAAAGATCGAGACCAAACGCGATCTCGGAAGAGCGATATCGCCAGTATATTCGGTATGTGAACACGCTATTTCTAGTTTTTCTTCTTTAAGTAGTCACACTAGAGCCATCCATGAACACCAACAGTGGGTAATAAGGTCATGGGATTGGGTTAAGACATTCTTGTGTTGTCCCTCCAGCTTTTGCTGCTCTCCTTGCTCTGCAAGTCTCATGTGGATTCTACTCTTCCCCTGATCATTGGAACTGCATATTTCCGATTGAACATCGCTGTTCCCGACTCTCTCTTCTTCCTCTCCATCTCCATGTATATTTTCCTATTCTCATCTTCACATCGATTGAAATCCCCTCTGCCCCTTCATTTCTTTCCTATCCATCTCACAAAATTTAATTCACTTACACTCTACCTAGAAAGCATGACAATGAAAAAGCGCCTTCAAATCCTAGAACCTATGAAAAAGATACCTCCACTCTATCCAACCCTGAATCTCGAATTCGAAGAAGACGACAAAGACAGCTCAAACCTCGACCTCAACGTCCTCGTCGGTCACGTATCCAACTACATAACAACCATCACCCCCCGACCAGATCCTCTTCCAACCTCGCCACCACTACCCGCAAGCCAAGTTTCAACTCCCAATTCAGCCCTGGTCTTTAATACTCGGAAAGCACAATATGGCTCCCGAAACAGAACTTATATACCCGACCCAGTAACTGCTCTCTCCCTCCCAACACCCGAAGATGAGAAGCCCGCTCTAAGCACCATATCCCTCCAACAGAGTATCAACAACCTCACTTGGAACATCTGCTACTACACCCTCCGCCAGCGCTCAGTAACCCACCTCAATTCCCACCCGGTAAACCAAAAATACAGAAAAACCTACAAGGAATTCAAGCTGGCGTATAAGAACATGGCGCAAACCCTCGATGACGTCGAAGCGAAATTAGGCAGGGCGGTAGGGCTTTGTTTCAATTACAAGGGATTGGCAGAAAAGGCGGGGTTTTACCTGCTGACTCGGAAGGTGGTGATGGCATTGGGCGACTATAGTGTTGTGTGGGAGGCGCGAGAGGAGAGGGAGAGAATGGTTGTAGAGAGGATGAAGGAAGATTGGCTGAAGGTTAAGGAATTATTTATGGGTGATGAGGAGCTTTTGGAGGTGATTGAGAAGGAGGTTGATGAGGAGGTGGAGCTGGAGGAGGTAGAAGGGCTCGCGGGACGTACTTATGTGAGAGCTGTGGACCCTAAGTCGGGGAAGTTACTGTGGGCTTGGCAGAATCCGAATCTGAAGGAGAAATGAGTTGATGGTTCTGGTCGTGGCATGCATAAGAAAGGGTGGTGCTTAGGTAGATGTCGAGTACTTAAAGTGTAGTGAATAAATACAAGCTTGAGAGTACCTTGCAGGTGGACATACCTCCATATGAGGTGTGTAAAATGACCGCTCAGCTACACGTAAACGGTAAACCAGGTAAATTTCACATATACACAAATACGCAGATATCAAGAAGAACCTCAACACGACTTCCGCTGTATCAAGCCAATCGGGACTCGTGGTACAGATCCACAATACCACATAAAGTTCAGATTCTCTTCCATCGCATCCTCGAAAGATGCTTGGCTTCAAGGGCAAGATCCCGCAGTTACGGGTGTTGTCAGATCCTGTTTCATTGCCAGTGGACCTATGGAAGAAGCACCTAACACTGACCTCTGGTGAACAGGGTAGGAGGGAGCTTATGGTGTTATAGTTGATGCTGCTGGTCGAAGTGATTGAGTGTGTTCTTGAAGTGCTAGACTTTGTGAGGGAAAGACCTTTTCAAATACCAAATCAACCGCGCCGATGCGAGCGTCGTATCACCAAGAAAATCATGTGCCTTAGACATCGGAATCACGTCCGCTCTGACTTAATTAAATATGCAGTGTAACCCGAAAAGGCATCAGTGACCGAGCCAACACTATAAGTTTCTAGAGCACTAGGCTCAGTTACAAATTTCTGCAAGCACAAATAACTCTCTAGACTGTCTTGCTAAAGAATGTCACTTCGAATGGGATTCGCAGACTCTGTATCACGGGACCATGCATTCGAGGCCCGATTCTTCTCCTCTAAAGATTTTCTTTACCGATTGGTATTCATAACTCTCATTCATGATGACTCCCTTCATCTCTGTCCTCCTTTACCACTGACGAAGCAGTAGCAGACCCCTCACCAGCTTTCCCCGTCTCCACATCTCTGACCATTTGTCCTTTGTGCGCTGCATGTGCAATCTCAGGATGGATGCTCTTCCTTCAATTTCGCAAAGCTCTTCTCAGCATCCCAGACCCAAGGGGTGTTTGCTGCGAAAAGAAGATCCATTTCTTCGAGCGTTCGCTGATTGGACTCGGGGTAGAGTGCCCAAACCATGGGAATTGTGATCACGTTGCTGATGGCGAAGATGTACAGCGTCTTTTCGTTGATTTTGCTAAACATAACCGGGCAGAGAAGAGTCTATTTCTGGTCAGCAGGTATAAATGGGGGAATTCAGGGGGAGCGTACAAGCCATCCGTTACCGATACTCCATCCCACGACACCCCATGCATTGCCTTTCGCTCGTACCTCGAGCGGGAATATCTCGGCGGGGTAAAGCCATGGAACGGTGAGCCATGTGGCACCAAATACGAATGCGAAGATGAATATCATGGAGGCTGCGGCTGCTCCATACTGCGAAGCTTTTGTTGGGTCGGCGGCGTCTATTCCTAGCCTAGACATCCCACCTGCAAGAAACATGGCGATTCCTTGGCCGACGGATCCCCAGTATAATGTCCATCTCCGTCCGATGCGGTCAAGAGTGAATACGCAGATGAGGGTGGAGAACTAAGTAAAGCTATCAGCACGACTGGTCGAATGAGAAAGAAAAGGGTCTTACCATATAGAAGATATTGTTCAGTCCTGAAATCCATGTGACTTCTCGGTATCGAACCCGGCAATGCGGAAAATCGTGGGAGCGTCTACTTTTTGTCAGCGTCTGAAGGGTTTCATCCGAGAATTAGATGGGCTCACAGATAGTAACCCCCGCAATGCCGACCCATTCTTGCATAATTTGCAGCCAAATGACCAGCTGTACTCTTCTTCCCGTATGCAGGTCTCCCGAACCCCGACCTGTGAACATTGACAAATATGACGTTCGATTACCGGCTTGCCTTTCTAGTTGAGAAACACTGCGGATGTCCTGGAATTCTGCTTCTGCCGAGATCTTGTCTTCTCCTTCATTTCCACGTAGTCTTCCCAAGACGAAACGTGCCTCGTCTTCCCGTCCAACTTTCACAAGCCATCTGGGAGATTCAGGAAACCACCATGCGATGGTGAAGAGGAAGAGAAGCGGGATGATTTGGAAGGCGATGGGAAATCTCCACCGAATCGCTGAAGTGCCTTGGTCCACGAAGGACAGGGCGCTGGATATGGTCAGCAAAATTATTCTTCGAGACGTAGAAGATCAACTAACAACTCCAGCCAGTATGCAACCACCACGCCGAAGATATTGAGTGTAAATTCAATAGCAATGAATTGACCACGGCCCGTATGTGGCATGCTTTCGGTCGCCCACACTGGAACAATGGCATTTCGAATGCCAGTTCCAAATCCATTGATCAAGCGCTAGTACAAGAATTAGTAGATGATTTCCACAAGCTCGCAGAAAACTTGCCAAATATCATCCAGACATGATTTTGAGCAGAACATTGCAGACTTGCACCGAGAATGCCCCATGCAGCGCCCAGAGCGATTGTCTTGATCCTCCCCACCTTCTCACCAATCAATCCACCAGCGAGCGCACCGAATAACGTACCCAAATAATAAACTGACACAATACCGCCCTGCAACAGACTGTTTGTAATAACTGGAGTGTTTGGGGACCCATCAACCGTTGCCACAATTGATGGCAATGAGAAGTTTGCGCTTCTGCAGTGAATGTGCTACATTCCACTTTTTGATTTGATGACCCATCTTGAAGAGAGGTATTAAGGACAGATGCAACACTAAGTGAAATCAAATATCGAAGAACGACGACCAAAATGCGTCCAACTTTGGAGGCAAACATGACTCTTTAAACCTTTCAAAAGACTTGAAAAAAATCCAGTGCCTACTATAGTAGGCCATCGGCAATCTCTACTCCGCACCCCAACTCTCACCGGCAGATCACTTGTCGTGTGCGGGAAACTTGCCTTGACCGACACATCATTTCCTAAACCGGCAATCATGGAGCTGATCTTGACAAACTTTAAACCTCGAGCAGTTTAGCTCACCCTTTCATTGCCAGATCACGAGGGTGTGGAAAGTATCATTGCCAGATGCGCGCGAATGAGAGAATTCGCTTTCATGAAGAGGGGAAGGTCCCCTTTTCAAGTTTGCAACAGCAGAGTTGCACACAAACCCACTTGTTATAAACTGTTCAGGAATTGTATATATCCGTGCAATATAGATCAAATTGTAAAGCATTTGTGGTGCCGATGAAAGATCAGGACAAGATGATCATCCAGAAAAGTACGAAAATACGGATAGGGGCTCAGGGGCTCGCTTATGTTTAGCCCATCCCTACGAAATCAGCCGTTTAGCCGGCAGTTTATTTACCTGGTAAACGCGACTCGTCAAACACCCGATAGGACCATATCCTTTGATAGCCATGGTTAGACCTAAACGAAAAGGCAAGGCTTCAGCAGCCTCGGCTCCAGCCCCGATTGTAAGATTACCTCCGCCAATCGCATCTGCAAAACCCCTACCCTCGCAGGACGACGTCCTCCCCTTAATTGAATCTTCTACGTCTGCCCTTCAAGAAATATCTGGGAATAAACTCAAGCGGTCTCGCGATATTACTTTTGACAAAGATGATGACCATTACGAGAACACCCTAAGCCTAAAACGAACTTTCACTCCTTGATGCTTTAGTGCATTAGGATACAGAGCATTCCGCGAAAAGCATCCCGTGCGATCATGGAAAGAGAGAAGATCAGCGGTTAATACACATTGATAAGCTGCAAATCCGATATTGGCCACTACGTGGATACCACCGGTTTCGAGGTGAAGGTATTCTACGACTGTCGAGATGGGCAATGTTTGGATTTTTTGGTTTCAGGTGTGCAGGGCCTTCGATAATTCTTGAATAAACTTCCTTTCACAATAAGACTCCCGAAGCACCAATTCAAATTCACCCGAGGAAAGGGGAAAACAAGTGACCAAAATTTGCGTCGAGATCTTGGTATTCCGGTTCTCCCGACCATCTATTTAACATTGTCAAGGTAACTCGTGAAGTAACCCCTTTCAACTTTTTCATTGGGTGAAAGCATGCTCCCATCCTAGGGTCCTATATCTCATACAACACCAACTCTGAATACACGGTGTTCCTCTTCCGAGTGATTCAGATAGACGAACCACGACTCGCATCCGACGAAATAACCCATGCAGCCCCTTGGCTCATGAATCTTTAAGACGCGGTCTCGTCCAAGTTCAGGTGGGAGGGTGACATGCTCCGCTTCCCCATACGAGATTCGAGAATGGCTTTTCCATTTTAGCCGTTTGGTGGGTAAATTAACTAGCGGTGGTGCAAGTTCCCAAAGTAGGCCCGGTTGGATATGAAGGCGAGGATAGTGTGAGGGTCGAGTAGTCGATGCGAATCTTGGAGGAGCTGAAAACCGAGGAGATGAAGCATCGAAATTTCGAGCTTGCCAATTATGGTAAGGTGTGGTCTGTAAATTGTTCCGGAGGTACTCAGATGTGAAGTGTTTCTTAGATGTCGGTCCAGTTGCAGTTGTGTGTTGATAGAATCTCGCCCACTCTAAGCTGTGCCTCAAACTCGACGGTGAAGGTACAATCTCGTGACTCGAGCTAGTGCAATGTGATGCTCAAGTGGCCGGTAAAGCCCCAAAACCGAGGCGATTTCTCGATGGGTCTGCCATATACGCGGGCGGAAATAGACAAAGATTGTGAGTGTCGGCAGGCAGACGTTTCGTATAGCGCGTTCGGCTGCACATTTTCTCGGTGGAGCTAGCTCGTAATCTAATACTTGACAAGTCCTCGGCTGTTGTCGGTCTTCTTTGTCAGTTCCAAAGATCCGTGGATAGGTAATTCCAGAGCGAGGCTTTCTGAATCCTCTCTCTCTCTATCCACGTGTGCGTGCGAATGATCTGTTGTTATGATGTAAGGCTCCTTGGGTGGGCGGTGTACTCCTAGCTGAAGACTGCTTGCTTGCGTACGACCGTATTCTAGTGAGTCTCAGGCCAGTTAGTCAAATACGACGTTCAGACCGAGACTGTCGTAGTCTCCAACCTCCCTGCGTTCCAGAGCTGGAAACTGTGTGTGCATTGTCGTGGAGTTTTATTGCTTGACATGGTCCCCGATTCTTGACTCTTCTGCCTCCACCTTCTTTCCTCTTTCCCACCCCCTGCCCTGTCTTGTTGGCATGCTCCCTTTGAGTTGCTTCCGTGGTTTTGATGTACTCACGTAGAGCTGGTTTCTTCTCATCGCTGCTGGCTTCGGGAGAATCTGTTTGGCCTGGCAAAGGTCATCCCGATTCTCGAACGAAGAGGAGAATGTGATAATTCCGAACCTCCTCCAGTTTTGTCTCAGATAACTCGCTGGCCGATCTCTACCTCTCCGACCTCCGCATTCGGAAGTCTGCGAGGTCGATGGCGGGACGACTTTACGAGTTACATGGTGTTTGTATTTTCAAGCCCATTCCCTGGACCCAGATTCTAGGACAACATCGAGGCTTAGGGTTTATAAGAACAGAGTTCCCAATCCCCTCCCAATTCAATGCCAGAAGTTCTTGACAACAGGCGATATATTTATTCGCCTTGACCCAAGCCCTTGTTTCACCGAGCTATCCTCGAAAGGCTGACTGGAAAGCATTCTGATTTCCGTTGAGATAGAAATCGTAGTTGTTCTCAGACTTCCAAATGAGATACTTGATGAGAGTAACTTCATGAGGCTTGGCGACTTTGATGTCATGGTGAAACCGCTGTGTAAATGAATTCTCCTCAGTGAACCCTCTGTGCGTTTTGATTATTGCTAGACGCTCATGATTCGGTGGTACCCTCGTGTGTCATTTCTGGGTTGAGTGCAGCGATTGTGGATTGTCGATCAGTGAGATGACGCTCTGATGATGCAGAAGAAGGTTTGTAGGTGTTATAAGTAGAGATGTGGTACGTGTAATACCAACCGATCCGCTAGCCTGCATAGATCAAACTGGATTGATTGGCGTCTGACGTGGGACTGAGCAAGAATTATGGTAGGGTCTGAGAACGTGCTGGTGAAAACGCCGTCGCTCGCTGCTGGATGGCTGTGAGAGCGGAGGCGTTGGAGTTGGTAGCTCTGATGGAAATCTCTGCACGTACTGTTGAGAATTACGATTCCCAAGCCGTGAAGTAGTAGAATCAGATGCCAGAGGTATGCATCTGTGAGAGGCTAGCCAGAGGACGCAATGTCGCACTCTCGACACGGGCACTTATGCTTCTTGTACCCCCCCAAGCCCCAAAGCTTTTGGTGTTGTAGCTGAATAAATTCTAGTATAATAATGGCCCGAACAATGCTGGCGAGATGCAACTCGTCCTGCGTGAGAACATGATTCTCGCCAACTCCTCTGTACCAATCATCTTCGTCTTCGTAAGCTCGAGACAGAGTGGCGAGCGGTAAAGTCCATCATCGGACTGCGTCGTATTGTCCATCTTGCTACACTCCATTGTTGAGCTGTCACTGTGGCTGTTCTAATAGCTGGGCGCCTGGGTTCGTGACTAGAGTATGGCTTGCCTATACCTTCCTCAGGCTCTGAGACCCTCTAAAATGCGTTGGCCTCTTGTATTCTGAGAGGAGGTCGCCATTTTGGTGTTCCGAATCCCTCCTGGCATCTTCTGGGAAGGGAAATTGCGATGGCTCTTCTGTCCTATGCCATGCTGATGTGAAAACTTGACCTCCAGACTCTGAATTGTTGGAGTTCGATTGGAGACATTGTTGGTTGTTGCGTCCTCGAGCTCTCGGCTCTCAGGATGCTTTGTGACGGGCCATGCGAGCGAGGTCTTCAGCGTCGTCACCAGGCCGTCTAGTCCACGACTGTACTGTGGTCTCTGGCGTGGTCACGGCTATCGACTTGCTTAACCGCTCAACAACGTGATTGGGTTGAAACGAAGTCGCAAACGCACGCGCTCGTGGTGCGAAGAATCAGGCTACTGGCCCTTGATTCGAAGATTTGTTGCGGCCGTGGACTGTCTTTAATAGAGAATCGAAACTGAGCCGATTCTCTCGGTCGCCGTGCCGGATGCTGGGTGGAAGCTCATTCATGCTCCGTCGCTGTGTTACTATGCGTGCCTTGGCTGAGATCCTCACACCAAAAGAATTTATGCCCACCATGTCTGTCCCTGGCTTTGAATCTCAACGCATTTTGTGAAGCGGTAGATGGGAAAATTGTGGGTCGATGCGATTGGGAACTCTTGTTGTCACCATTGTTATCATTCCAGCCATATCGCACCGAAATCGAACTCTCTGGTGTCCGGTATGCACTTGTTTCCCAGGAAAGTTAGCACATAAGGTAGACGGCTGTCGAAAATATCTGGATGTGCCCCTCTTGGGAGCCGTTTTCAGTCAGCCCCAGGATATATGAATGGCTGGCGACGGGTCCGGCAGATACCAAGCTATTGCTGTGTACGGAGGCCGTATCGTTGCGGATTGTGTTTCCTCTCGAAGATTAGTCTCGAGAGTTTGAAGAGCGGGAATGCTGAAGCGCTGTGGTTATTGCCGCCAAGAGCGGCGCGGAGATGATTTTGGGTGACGTTGAATGTGAAGTCGAAGAAGAGTTTGTTGTCCCCCTGCTGCCTGTTTTAGTGTGGTGATGAGTTGAGGTGAGGATGTGAAACCAAGGGTATTGTTTATGATATGATAGTGGAGTTGTGAAATGTGGTGGGGTTGTGGATAATGAAGAAGGTGAGGTTAGAATACCATGTCCCTATTTGATGATTGTCTAAAAAATATATAACACTCGACCGCTCTTTCTCATTCTCGGTCTTGATCTGATCTTTCACTTTGAGGAGGAAGCAAGTGAGATCTTATACCTCTCCCTCCCTGTCTTGACTTGCGCAGCCTATGAATGAATGGCGAAGGTTACCGAGATCAGAGCGAGGAAATATCACGTGAAAGAGGAGACTTGCTTCCGAGAAAGTCAACATACCCGGACCCAGATCAAACACAAGAATCAGAACAAACAAGCAAGCACGAAAGACAAAGCAAAACAAACAGCAAAATCTGGCTTCTTTACGAGAGACTTCTCTCGGTATTGTGGATGCTGAAAGCCGGACATTGTCATCTCAGATACGGGCTTCGTGGTCGAATCCGGTGTAAATTAAAGCCGAAGCTATCCATATATTCCTATAATTTTTGACCAAGTATTTGTCGCTCCATGTTCGCTCATCTACCCTTCTCATAGTCTCCTCACATCCCCGTTCCTTCTTTTCAATCATCGCACCCCCTAACCTAACCATACAGCCTATCCCTATCGAACAAACTCAGCTTCCGTTACCAGTAATCTTCTCACCTCCCGTGCTAGCAACCCTCTTTCCCCACCCACCCCAAAAGCCAGCCGTAGAGCTAACTGGCGTTGGCACCTCCGCCTTAGCTGCAGCTCCCTTCGTAAGATACCCGCCCATCACTAGACTCAAATTCGGTTGACTGGGACTCGGCCTATGTCCATTGCCACTAGGCGACTCACCGCTCCCCATCCCGAGCATCTTTCGCAAACTCTCTAACTTTGCCTTTGCTTCTTCTGCTTCTTGCTTGGCGACCGCCTCAGCAGTCTTAGCTTGCACTAGCTCGAGGACTAATGCATCAGTATCCGCGTCTTGTTTGGTAGGCGATGGTTGAGAGGACGATGCTTGACTTGAAGATTGGCTTGAATTCGGACTGTCGTTTTCCTTGGCATTGATTGCTGCAATGTTTAGACTTGAGGTTCGTTTGTTAAAGGTTGGAGCTTGTGACCGGTTTGAATTTGTTCGCCCAAGTTTGAGTTTTCGGAGACCTGCGTGCCCGGAAGTCATGGTAGGCCACTCGCTCTCGTTGTCTCTGCTTCCGTCGGCTGTTGCTGCGCTTTTTCTTGATCGTAAATCATGAATTTGCTTCTCCAGTCGCTGTTTTTCGGCGTGGGCGTTCCTGATGTGCAGATGCCCTTCCTTGACCTGATCTTTGAGATTTTGGGCCTCTTGTTGCTGTTCCGATAATCGTCTGCTGAAGTCTTGTGATTTGGATACTTCGATGATGAGTTGTTCTTTGGTGCGGGCGAGTTCCTCTCGAAGTTGTGATTTTGATTGTAATATGGATGATCGTCGATTACTAGTGGGAGCCGAAAATCGTTCTTCCACAACATCTAGCAGCCGGGAAAGATCATCTGCAGTGATTGCAGCAACAGGGGCCAGAGTTTCATTGCTGAACTCATCAGGCGAGACTGGTTCCTGGGACTCTGCCTCTTCCTCTTCCTCGCCTTCAATAATTTCATCTGGAACCGCCTTCACAGTTCCGCCACTACCGGAACTTTTCACAGTCTCCGAGCTCGTCTTCCTCCTTAACCGGTCAAGTAGTGACCTCACAGCATTTCTATCCTCTTCTCGTTCTTCCCGTTCTCGTTGCAGCTGGGTAGCAAGAATGGCATGATCCCGCTGCATCTCACTGAGGGCTGTCAACAGATCCTCGATCTGCCCATGTAGATTCTTGTCTTTGTTTGACTTTGATGGAACAATAATCGCATTATTGAAGCTGACTGATGGAGTGCGTAATGACGAACCGTCCGTGTTTGACGAATCTCGAGAGACGCTTGTCGCATCTGTTGAGGAGCTCATCATGCTATCCGAGGCTCCTCCTTCCATAGAATTCAGCGTCGAAGCAATGCTCTGCTTCGAAGGAGTCCGTCGCAAGAAGCTACCAGGTCGAGCTGGTGCCATGAGACCCGGGCTCGGGCTCGGGCTCAAGTTCACTGATTTTGTTGAGGAATTTGAGCCAGCCCATAACCGACCAAGAAATCTCGTTGCCGCCGATCCAATGTTTTCCGATGGGGTGACAGTATCCGCAACTTGCGCGTCCTTGTAGCTAACTGCCAGCGCCTGTAGACTCTCGTGCGAGACAACTCCAGTCAGACCGACAAAGTCATTGACGAATTCGTCCGCATTGTAGTGATAGACGTCCCAAA
>Ga0302325_10013477_pt1 | contig 17429 bp, 12 predicted proteins | sample Palsa_T0_2_FD_201948 | JGI IMG/M metagenome (GOLD analysis project Ga0302325, IMG submission 201948) | Peat permafrost microbial communities from Stordalen Mire near Abisko, Sweden - Palsa_T0_2 | ecosystem: Environmental > Terrestrial > Soil > Palsa > Peat permafrost | place: Sweden: Abisko... | reverse complement strand
CAGGATTCGGATGGTTCATGGCAGGTGGATGTGGGCGCGGTCCTGGGATCGCCGGTGACGTACGGCGCTACGCTCGCGACTCAGACTGTTCGTCACACACTGGTTGCTGCGCATGATGCACGCTTCGCCGCCGCCATCGCTAAGGCGGATAGGTGGCTGGCCGCGCAAAAGCCCAACAGCGTGATGGATGCCGCCGCTCTGCTGCTCGCGACGCCCACGAGGGACGATGCAATGCAGTTCCTGCTTGCCGCACAGAACAGCGACGGCGGCTGGGGACCGCAACCTCACGCGCCTACAGAAGTCTTCGACACGGCAATGGCGCTGCTGGGTCTTTCGGGCGCAGGTGGCGGTATGGATATTCTGGATCGCGGACGCGGCTACCTGATCCGCGCGCAACTCCCGCCGGGCGGCTGGACGGAGACCACTCGCCCCACCGGCGCCAGCAGTTACGCGCAGCACATCTCGACTTGCGCCTGGGCAACGCTCGCGCTACTGGCCACTCACCCGAAACGGTAGCTCCGCCGTCTTGCGAGTGATCCGCTCCGCGCCCTGATCGAACACATCCACATCGAACGCGCGGCCGATCCTGTTGCCCGCTACATCTTCCAGCGCCATATCGATAGCGAGCTTGTAATCGCCCGGTTTCCAACTCGCGGCTGGCGCGAAGGACCAACGCGTTTCGTCGCGATCGATCTTCGCTGTGCCTTCGACCAGGTTCCCGCCAGGTCCAACCACCAGGATCGCGTGAGAGAGCAATGCGAAATCCAAGGGATTTGGAAACGTGACCGCCAGCGTCTTGCCCGCTTCGATTCGCCACCGTTTGAGATCGATGCCCGTGCGCTCTGGCGGGCCAACGCGGAATGTCTTGCGGATTTCTTTCGCTAGAGGGTTGCCGTTCGCATCAGGCCAACTCTTATCGATGACCAATGTGTACTGCTTGCCCGCTTCGATGGGCGAGCCAGCATCGCGATTCGGCACAAGACCGCGCTTGATGCGCCCGGGGTCGAAGAGCACCGTCATGCGCCGGAAGCCCGGATCCCACAGTTCCTGATCCACCTCCAGAAAAGGAAGATCGACCAGAGAGCCATCGGCCTCGAGCAAGCGTATGTGCTGCCAGGCGAAGCCGCGGCTCATGGGCCCATCGAACTCGATGTAGAGTTTGAGGATGTTCTCGGGAAGCATGCCGGCGGACGGATAGACGTGCGTGATCTCCGTCGCGGCGCGCGGGGCCAGAGGCGGAGCGCTGAAGGTCTTCTCGATGGCAGCGCTGGACCCGGCGTACAATACCGCGCGATACAGCACTCCCTGCGCGATCGGATATCGCGGCCGAAATGTTAGTTCGCCCGCTTGCCATGAATAGGTACCTAGCATCGCAGGCACGTCGCCGGATCCGGCGTAGACGGCAAACACGCTTTGCCATCCGTTATCGGGAACGGCCTCCAAGCCCGACGCAATAAAAATACCGTTCTCCATGCGGATACTCGGAGCTGCAGCATGGAGAACGGTAGTAAGAACAGCGGCTGCCAGCAACCGCCATGTATTCTTCACTGGTGCTTAGGGCAGCGGGATGGAGCGCAGGTCCAGCTTGCCGCCATCGCCCGCCAGGATCATCGCGTTCGAATCATCGTACTTATCGAGCTGTTGTACGCCCTTGAGGCTGGCGATGGTTTCATACGGCACGCCGGTCACCTCGGTCTGTGCGGTGATGGATTTGTAGCCTTCCAGCTTGTCTGTGGCGAGCTTCATCACACCGCGGCTGCTGTTCGCCATCAGGATGTAGTTATGCCCATCCTTCTGATACACGATCATATCCAGAGGCCGGTTGCGATTGCCGAGTTCCGCGATGGTGCTGCCTTTGACCTTATTCCCTGGCGTCAATTCCGATACCGGAATGCGCACCAGTGGGGTGCAGGTGTAAGCGGCGAGAATGTTCGGCTCATTGTTGATGTTGTAAGCCACGAACGTGCGTACGGGGGAGTTGGTCTCAAACCGGCCATGCGAACCGTGATAGATTTCGACGCTTGCGCCTTTGACCGCGGTCTGGAACGGGAACGGAATCGAGCGCAGATTCGACGAGAATTCTTCGTTCGAGAGGCCCGCCACAATCACTTTGCCGTTCAAGTATGCGAGACCCGTGATCGCTTCGGTGCGCTTGCTCTGGCCGCGCTGATCCTTCACATCGGCCGGCGCGTCGACCAGGCTGACGCTCGAATACCGGATGCCTTCCAGCGCAACTTCAGAGATTTTGCCGGTGGAATCAACGCGCAGAATGACCGGAGCCGCTTCCGGCCCGCGCCCGCGCGAAACCGAAATATAGATCTTCTTCGACAGCGGATTTACGGCGATATCGTTGATGAGAATCTGGTCCGGCGCGCTACCCAGCAGCCCGGCAATCTTCTCATTGATGGATTTCACTTCGATGGCCGGCGGTGTTGCCACCGGAGTGCGGTCGTTCGTATCGAGAGCCACGATGGATGCACCCATCGAATCGCCCACGAACAGGATTCCATCGGGACCGAAGGCCAATGCACCCGCAGATTTGAGTGTCGCGTTCCCGGCCTTCAAACTCTCAAGGGAGCTTGCGCCAAATGCCGATCCAATTGACAGGGCGCCTGCGAGGCAGAGAATGCCGCATGCGCGATGAGTGACGAACGTTTTCATCGATACCTCCAAAAATTGCTCGTGAGCTTACGACAAAGCTATCACAACTTCGGAAAGGGGCCACGAGATTCAATTCAGCTGAATCACCTGAAACACGACCTCAAGAGAGCGCGGAGGTATCTGTCTTAACGTGTGTTCCACTCGAACCTTCTGTCCCTCATTGCCGTACATGTCCCGAATCACGTCTGCGGCCTTATCGACCGCTGAGGAGTCGTACGCCCGCTCCACGGCAAGGTTGATCCCCTTACTCACAAGAGTTTCCGTAATCGTATTCATATCGACCGGCTTCAATGGATCCTTACTTGTTGAAACCAACTTAATACGAATACTACGAACCTTCGATGGCGGGGACGAAGGCTGGGCCAGCAAGGCACCAGTACACAGTACGGCGCAGCACATTATGGCAAAACGCATTTCGGCGACTCCTTGCCCTGAGTGTATCTGAACTCTGAGCGCGAAAATTATCGGCAGTCTGGGCTACCAGGCCGAGAAATAGCGGACTACGCCACATGTACCACGGGCCTGCGATTCTCATCCGTCACGGCGCGGCGCAACACTTCGTGCGCGATCGGCGCAACGTCCCCCTGGCCCAGGAACAAAAACTTGAAGAGGTTGCCCATCGGGTTGCCTTCTGTCCACCGGCAATACGCGTGCGGAACTTGCCCCGTCGTCTTTTCCAGATAGATGAGCATCGCGGCCAGCGCGTTGGCGATCACCGGGCTTCCCGCCCTCAGGATCACATGGCTGCCCACGCAATCCGCCGTGACGCGCAGACATTCAGTGAACTCAGATGCATCGCGGCGCTCGACCTCGAATATAAAGAGGCGCTCTTCGCCCCCAAGTCCATGCGATCGTCTGACTTCGCGATCCAAGGCGTCGAGTTCCTCGGCTGTCTGTGTACGCGGACGGTGCGCCACCAGCCGGATCACCTGATCGTCATCCAGCGAGAGAAGGGCCTTCGCGTTCTCATCCAACTCGACCTCCGTGATGCGTAACTCAGTGGCGCGGAGAGCGCGCGAAACGATGGAGACAATTACAATCGTCGCGATAAACATGGCCGAAATTTTCAAGCCCTCAGGCCGCTCGTATATGTTCAACACGGTGGTGTAAATGAAGACAAGGGTAATGAGAGTGAATACCCAGCGAAGCCCCGTTTTATTCCAGACCGAAATGGTGACTGCGACGGCCGCTGAGCTAATGAGCACCAGAACGCCGGTTGCATAAGCTCCACCCTGGGCATCCACATTGGCTTTGAAGAGAACGGTCACCAGTACCGCTACGCCCATGAAGACCAGCACCAACGGACGCGCGCCTTTGGCCCATTCCGGCGCCATACCGAAGCGCGGCAGGTAACGGGGAATCAAATTGAGCAAACCCGCCATGGCGGAAGCTCCGGCAAAGGCCAGAATCAGGATGGTGCTGATGTCGTAAACCGTGCCGAACCCATTGCCCAGATATTTGTGCGCGAGGTAGGCCAGCGCGCGGCCGTTGGCTTCGCCGCCCTCTTTGAACTTATCCGGCTCGATCAATAGCGTGGTGGCTATGCTGGTGGCGATCAGAAAGATACTCATGATCACAGCGGCGGTGGTAAGCAATTTGCGTGTATTGCGGATTCGGGCTGCGAGATCTGCGCCCTCGATGAGCGGCATCACCGCGACCCCGGTTTCGAAGCCGGAAAGCCCCAGCGCAAGTTTCGGGAACAGCAGAAGAGCGATGCCCACCACGGCGAACGGGTTGCTATGTTGAGTGAAAATCGCTTCACGCCAGCGCGGGATGGAATCGGCATGTTGCATCACCTGGTAGAGCGCCACACACGTGACCACCAGGTTCAGGACGAGGTACACGCCCACCAGAACGACCGCGACATCGATCGCCTCTTTAAAACCTTTCAAAAATATCGCGCCGAGTATACCCAGCAGAACCAGCGTCACGGTCATCTGGCTCTTCATTGCATCCGGCGTGAACGGGTTTTGTGTAAAGTGAGCCGCGGCATCCGCGGCGGAGAGCGTCATCGTGATGACGAAGTCCGTCGTGGCAAAACCCAGCAGGCAGAGTACGAACATCTTGCCGGTCCAATCCGGGAATAACTTTTCGAGCATGGCAATGCTGCCTTGCCCGTTGGGGCTTGCTGCGGCAACGCGCATATAAACCGGCAGCGCGGCGAACAGCGTGACCAGTACGAGAATGAGGGTGGCAACCGGTGAGAGTATACCGGCCGCCAGGAACGCGATACCCGGCTGGTAACCCAGGGTCGAGAAGTAGTCGACGCCCGTGAGGCACATGACGCGCCACCACGGATGCACCGATTCCGCTTCAGAGTGCACCCCTTTGGGAAGGCGTAGGTCAGCGAGCAGCCAATCTGTGAATGACATTAGTTTTCGAGCCATCCGCCGCGGAAGCCCGCGGACTTTAGGCCCTTTACGATATATTGGCAATTCCTGATGATTTTCCAAATCAACCCAGACTGGAAGTTTTCGATCATCAAAATAATCGGGCCTTGATTCAACCCGAAGATCCACGGAGAGATCCATCCGTTCAGGTTCGTGCCGGCTTCCGGCCACGTGCCGTTGAAACTGGCATCGAAGCCATATGGATTGCGGCCTTTCAATTTCAAGCGTTCGATCGCATGATGAAGGGTGGGAATCACAATTTCCGGCGCGAACGGGAGGGATGCCACCACCGCCCAGGGCGAAATGGTTCCATCGTCCGGCCCAAACGGGGCGCCTCTTGCGACGTAGTCGAAGAACTCACGGCGCACTCCATTCACTTCGCGCACCGCGGGCCCCGGTCCGTCACTCGCCGTCAGACCCCAGCCGAACTGATGATAGTGCGCAAAGCCTAGTGGATTCTCGATTCCATATTGGCGTTGGACCCACGTGGCGCGCCGACTATTCTCGAAATAATCAATGCCGGTCTTCCTGTTGAAGTTATCGCAAATGCCGCGAAAATCTATCCACAGATGCGACATTTGGTGAATAAACAGTGGGCCTGCGTAGAGGTGATCGATATCGTAGATTTTCCTGCTGGCAAACGTCGATGTCCATTGCTGATAGCCTGCCGGGTCAACGGGAAATGTGGGTGATCCCAACGCCAGAACGTAAAGGATCAGGGCCTCGCTGTAATCTGTGTCCCATCGGTGCTGTATAAATCCGGATTCCGGTTTCCAGCCATGACAGATGGTCGCAGCGCCGTTGAGGGCCCATTGCCAATCCACGCGCCGGTACAGGCTGTCGGCAAGATCCCCAATCTCTCGCTCTGCCGCAAAGTAGGTCGCGGCAGTAAGGACTCCCGCCATCAGGATCGCGGTATCTACCGTCGATAACTCGCATTGCCACGCTCTGCGCCCGGTCTGCATATCGATGAAGTGATAGTAGAAGCCCTTGTATCCCGTGGCATCGGGTTCTGGACCTTGATGGCTGGCATGGAAGAATCGCAAGACAGTGAGTGTTCTTTTGACGGCCTCGCTTCGTTTGAGTAAGTCTCGCTCCACGGCGACGGGGAACGCACTCAGCGCCATCCCCACAGCAGCGATGCTCGCGGGCGAACCTGGCTGCGTCTTATCCACAGTCAGTCCGGTTTGCGGGTTGAATTCCTTCCGAAAAAACTCAAATGTCTCCCGGAGGACACTATTGAGCATTTCGGCATCCTTGCCTTGGGGATTCAAAGCATGTCGCTGTTGAGGTGCCGGCAGAATCATGCGAATTCAATCGTGATAGATGCCACACTCTGAGGGGGCAAAGCGATCGTAAGGCAGATGCTTCCCTGATTGTAGGTCCCCGGGTGCGATTCCTTCACCAACGCCGAAGCAGCCTCAAGCCCTGAGACTTCGATTGCGCTCAGCGTTTCCGGCTCGCCCATCGCGTTCCAAAGCTTACGCGGGTTCGCATGATCGTCGTCGATCCTCTCAATGAAGATCGCCAGCGGTTCAGGCGCACCGCGTAGCTGTACATTTACAAGTTCGGTTTGGATCGGATGCCGTGGCATAGCGAGGTTGGTCATCAGCACATTAGCGGCATGCCCCTTGCGGATCACCCAAACGTCTACGGTCTCATGTGCTCCTTCGACTGCAAGAATCTCGGTGCCTAAATGATGCAGTAGCTCGAAAGCTCGATAGGCCGGCTTCGCGATGCCATGAAGATTTAGCAGCCCAAAGCCGCCCTGAAAAGGAACCGACGGAAAATAGTTCTCCGAGAAGATGTCCGTGAAGGTCCAAAAACTGTAGCCCTGCACGAGTCCGCGCGACTCCATTACGATCCTGGTAATGAACGCGGCAGCAAAGGGCTCATCATGCAAAGGATCGCGCGGGTTCGACGAGACGTTCCACTCTGTGTAATAGAGCGGTAACCTGCCCGCTTCTGCGCGAGCCTTTCTTACGTCTTGCTTCATCACGTCGCGAGGCGCATGCTCCAACTGTGTAACGGTATCTGCTCCGGGCGTGCCGAACGCATCGGTGGGGTAATGGTGGGTGCTGATGAAATCGACCGGAACCGAATTCTTCTTGCAGTACTCGAGGAACTCGGGGATCCATTGGTTGTCGGCGGTAACGGGTCCACCCACCTTCAGCAAAACATCCACACCTTTGACGGCGTCTACGGTGCAACCGTAGAACTTAAAGTAGTCTTCTTGCGACGCCGTCCAGAAGGCTTTGAGATTCGGCTCGTTCCAAACTTCGAAAAACCATTCCCGAACTTCGATTACTCCGTACCGCTCCACCCAATGCGAAATCAGCTTCTGGATTAGCGCAGCCCACTGGCTGTAATCCTTGGGAGGCGTAACGTTCCCGCGATAGCTAAACACGGTGGTGTGCCCGGAAGCCAAAGCCTCAGGCATGAAAGAGAGTTCGATAAACGGGCGCATGCCGATCGATAGGAGAAAATCCATAATCTGATCGGCGTTGAAGAAGGAATAAAGCAGTTTCCTTTCTTCGCAAACGAGCGTACCCATCTCATCCGAGAGAAGCGCATGAAACCGAACGTGCTGGAATCCCAACTCTTGGTGGCATCGAAGCATCTGCGCCTGCCAATCGGCTCGTAAGCAAAGGGGTGCGTGGCCGCTTCCTACGGTGTGTTCCCACGTATGCGGGAAGGCCTCAGGCTTGGATTTGAAATTGCATGTAAAGTTGGGCATTCGCTCCAACTGACATACATGCAATTGTCGTACCTTACTGTTTGGGACCTAACTGGATCCTCTATCTTTTTGAAGGAAGTGAACTAGCGATCTTCATGCTTTCGGCCTGCGCGTTCACGGTATTTCTGTTCGATCCCGCATATCCGGCTCTTCACCTGATTCCAAGCGCGGTCCTACGCCGTCTCCTGATGGGTATCGCGATGGGAGTTACCGCAATCCTGATCATTCACTCGCCGATGGGCAAGCGGTCAGGCGCACATTTCAATCCAGCGATCACGCTGACCTATCTTTGGCTCGCCAAGATTGCTTTGAGAGACGCGCTGTTTTATGTGCTCTTCCAGTTTGCGGGCGGAGTCTTTGGCGTTGGTGTCGCTTGGATCTTCTTTGGCCGTACCCTCGCCATTCCCGACGTGAATTACGCGGTGACGGTGCCCGGCAAGTACGGAACGGCCGCAGCTTTTGGCGCCGAGCTATTTATGGCGGCGCTCTTAATGGCCACGGTTCTCTGGACGTCCAACCGGCCGTCCATCGCTGCGTATACCAGCTACTTGGTGGGAACTCTGATCATGTTTTACATCGTGTTCTTCGCTCCGGTTTCAGGTTTTAGCATCAATCCGGCTCGCACCACGGGCTCGGCTTTCTTCGCACATGTTTGGACGGCGGAGTGGCTTTACTTCATTGCTCCGATGTTCGGAATGTTGGGCTCCGCGGCAGGATACGTGTGCATCTACGGAGCGGACCGAGTGCTATGCGCAAAGTTGCATGCCGACCGCAAATACGCGTGCCCTTTTCTCTGCCAATTTCCGGGACACCACGGCCCTTCGCGTGCATCAAAAACTTGATATGTCCACGCAATATGACGCCATCGTCATCGGCACGGGAGCCGGAGGCGGCACACTCGCTCTGCATCTCGCGCGGGCCGGGAAGAAGATCCTCATCCTGGAACGCGGGCCATTCCTGCCGCAAGAAAAGCTGAACTGGGACACCGCCGCCGTCTTCCTGGACAACCGCTATCACACGAAGGAGACGTGGCAGGACAAGGATGGAAAGGAGCTTCATCCCCAACAGTCCTATTTCGTCGGCGGCCAGACGAAGGTCTACGGCGCCGCCATGTTCCGCATGCGCGCGGAGGATTTCGGCGTCATCCAGCACAAAGGCGGCGTTTCACCCGCATGGCCCATTTTTTACTCTGATCTCGAACCTTATTACACGCGCGCCGAAGAGCTGTTCCACGTGCATGGGGATCTCGGTTCAGCTCCATCCGTGCCCGGAGGGTTTGGCAGTTCATTCGACCCGACTGAGCCGTTTCACTCGCAGCGGTATCCGTATCCGGCCCTTGTCAATGAACCTCGTATGCAGGCGATTGAAGACAGCGTACGCCGCCTCGGCATCCACACCTTCCCGATCCCTCTAGGCCTCAAGCGCGACCAGGCCAATCCTCTCGCATCGAAGTGCATCCGTTGCGATACCTGCGATGGCTACCCTTGCCTGGTCCATGCCAAGTCCGACGCGGATATCAACTGTATCCGGGAAATTCTGCATCTTCCGAACGTCACCTTGATCACGAACTCCCGTGTCACTCGTCTGCTCACCAATGCGATGGGCACGGCTGTCCTCTCCGCTGAGGTTATCCACGCTGGCTCTGGAACCACAGTCACCTACTCCGCCGATATCTTTTGCCTCTGCGCCGGAGCCATCAACTCTGCCGTGATTTTGCTCGCTTCCGCTAACAGCGCTCACCCTACAGGCCTCGCCAACCGCTCCGATCAAGTGGGCCGCAACTTCATGTACCACCAGGCCGACGCGCTCCTCGCACTGGATACGAATCGCAATGAGGATTCCTACACCAAGACCTGGGGCACCAACGATTTCTACCTCAAAGATACTGACCCCGGTTACCCTTATCCGCTCGGCCAAGTGCAGCCCGTCGGCAGCTTCCATTTCGAAATGATGAAGGGCGATGCTCCGCCCCTCACGCCGGGTTTCATCCTCGAATCGATGAAACAGCACGCCGTTCCGTGGTGGCTCACCACTGAAGATCTTCCCGATCCGGAAAACCGCGTCACGCTTCACAACACGACGCCGCTCTTCATGGAAAATCGTCAGCCCGGCCTCACCGGGGCACACCCTTCCAGCGATACCGGCCAGTCCAATCAATCGGAGACAGTCACGGACGCCGCGCCGATGCGCATCCAACTCTCCTACACTCCCAACAATGTCGAATCCTTCAACCGTCTGAAAGACCGCTGGGTCGATGTGTTGAAGCAGGCTGGCCACGCTGTCACGTCGGTCCCGTTACATGCCTACTTCAAGAAGCGCATACCGCTGGAAGGAGTCGGCCATCAGAACGGGACGTGCCGCATGGGGACAGACCCGCTCACCAGCGTTGTAGATCCCAATTGCAAGGCGCACGACTTGGACAATCTCTATGTCGCCGACGCATCCTTCTTCGTATCGGCAAGCGCCGTCAATCCATCGTTGACCATCATCGCGAACGCAATCCGCGTCTCAGATCATCTGCTGGCTGAACGGTTCACGTAATGATGTCCTTCACCACTTCGCCGCGTACTTCGGTCAAACGTTCCTTGCGGCCCAGGTGCATGTAGCTCAACGCATCCTGATCCAGACCCATTTGGTAAAGCATCGTGGTGTGCAGATCACGGAAGTGAACCGGCTTCTCAATCGCCTTCAGGCCGATCGCGTCCGTTGCGCCGTAGACCGTTCCACCCTTGAATCCGCCGCCCGCCACCCACATCGAAAATCCCGTGTTGTGATGATCGCGGCCCTTGCTCTTCTCCGATTCCGGCGAGCGCCCGAACTCGCCGCCCCAGAGCACGATCGTCGAATCCAGCAACCCGCGCCGCTTCAAATCCTTGATCAGCGCGGCAACGGGCTTATCGGTCCAACTCGCCATGCGCAGATGGTTGTCCTCGATATCGTTATGCGCATCCCACTCCGCTTCCGGACCGCCCCCGCCGGATACCACGCACACAAAGCGCACGCCATTCTCCACCATGCGCCGCGCCATTAAGCAGCGCCGGCCATAGTCATCCGTCAACGGACTCCCCACGCCATACATCTCCAGCGTCTCTTTCGGCTCATTCGCGAGGTCGAACAATTTCGGCGCTTCGGTCTGCATCTTGAACGCCGTGTCATAGGCCGACATGCGCGCCGCAAACTCGGCATTCTCTCCCGCAGTGGCCTGATTCAAATCATGCAGCAACGAAAACGACCTTCGGCGCTCCTCAAGTGAAATGCCCTTCGGCAAATCCAAATTGAGGATCGGCCGCGACCCCGGACGAAACATCGTGGGCTGATACACAGAAGGCAAAAAACCGTTGGTATACATCGGCACGCCGGCTTCCTGCGCGCCATGTGAATCCGGCATCACCACGTAAGCCGGAAGATTTTGGGCCTCCGAACCTAGCCCGTAAACCACCCAGCTGCCCATCGCCGGAAAGCCCGGAATTACGCGGCCCGTCATCATCTGATACTGCGCCGCCGAATGCACCACCATATCGCCATGCATGGACCGGATCACGCAGAGCTCATCCGCCACTTCCGCCTGATGCGGGAACAAATCCGAAATCTCGATGCCGGACTTGCCGTACTTCTTAAACGTGCGCTTCGTGCCCAGAATGCGCGATTGCGAATTGACGTTCTGATACTGTATGTCGCCGAACTCCGCAGGCCGTTTCTGCCCGTCCAACTGGTTCAACAAGGGCTTTGGATCGAACGTCTCCAGATGCGATGGACCACCCGCCATGAAGAGAAAAATCACGGATTTCGCCTTCGCATGCTCCGGCATATGCGGAGGCTTGGGCGCGAGCGGATTATTGGTCTCCGCCGCCATCATCGACGCGAACGCCAGCGAACCGAATCCGCAAAAGCAGTCCGTCAAAAATTCACGCCGGTTCCTGTTGAATCGAATATGTTCACGCATGTCAGTTCACGTAGAGGAAGGCATTGAGGTTGAAAACGTCGAGCGCCAGTTCGCGCAGCCGAACCGGATCGCCTGGCTTCTCCCCCAGATATTTCACTGCAAGTTGCTTCTCTGTCGGCGTGGGCAAGCGTCCCGTAGCCAGCCGCCAGGCCAGGTCGATCCGTTCCGGCTCCGTCTTGCGCGCCTCCGCGAGCCGCGCTGCGAATGACTGCGCCAGATCGTTCGACAGCTGCCCATTCAACAACTCCAGCGCCTGTGGAGCGTGCGTCGATTGCTCCCGCCGCGCACACGAAAGCTGCATGTCCGGCGCGTCAAACACGCCCATGAACGGCAATTGCAAATTGCGCTTGTAAATCATATACATCGTGCGCCGGTCGTATTGCGCCTTATCTTTCGTAGCCACCCAATACTGCGGGCGCTTCAACATCTTCACCAGATCCTGATCGATCGGCACCAGAAAACTCGGACCGCCGATCGACGGATTCAGCCTCTGCGAAATGGCCAGCATCGAATCGCGAATCTCTTCCGCTTCCAGGCGCCGTCTGCTGAACTTCCACACCAGCGCATTATCGGCATCCTTCTCAGCGGCCACCTGCTCCATGGGCGATTCGCTTGCCTGCCGGTATGCGCTCGATAGAAGGATCAGGCGATGGATCGGCTTCATCTGCCATCCGCCTTCCACGAAACGATTCGCCAGGTAATCAAGCAGCGCCGGGTTCGAAGGCTTTCCGCCCATGCGACCGAAATCGTTCGCCGTCGATACAATGCCGCGGCCGAAATGATACTGCCAGATGCGATTCACCATCACGCGCGCCGTCAGCGGATTTGCCGGGTCTGCAAGCCAGTTAGCCAGTTTCAAACGCGGATGCTCCACCGTGATCGGATCTTCCGGCGCATTATCCGGCAGAAGAATGCCCAACGGCCGCGCACCCACTGAATCGAGCGGCTGTAAGTAATCGCCCTTGAACAACAGATGCACCGGCGTCGCCTGCTTGGGATCGTCCTTCACCGCGTAAATCGCAGTCAGCGGCAGCGGCATCTTTTCATCGATCGCATCGAGCTCCGTTTGCAGCTTGCCCTTCTCTTCTTCCGGAGCCTTGCGCATCGCAGCCTGCAACTCTTTCGTGCGCTGTTCCAGCGGTTCTACAATACTGCGCCAGGCCGCCTGCTCCTCAGGAGTCGCGCGGATCAGATCGTTAGTCTGTGCCTGCGCAAAGAAACCCTGCAGCCGGTAATAATCCGATTGCCGGAACGGATCGAACTTGTGATCGTGGCACCGCGCGCAACCTACCGTCACGCCCAAGAATGCCGCACCCACCACATTCGTCATCTCCGTCAGCACTTCGTTCCGCGAACTGGCTACATTCTGATTGCCCGCATTCTTCCGCAGCGGTCCCAACCGATTAAAGCCGCTCGCCACAAGCAGCGTCTCGTTGGAAGGATCGATCTCATCCCCCGCAATTTGCTCTCTTACGAACTGATCGTACGGCTTGTCTGCGTTGAAACTTGAAACCACGTAGTCGCGGAACCGGTACGCATCCGGACGATGCGTATCGTATTCATATCCGTCCGATTCAGCGAACCGCACCACATCCAGCCAGTGCCGGCCCCACTGCTCACCATAACGAGGCGACGCCAGCAGGCGATCCACCAGATGTTCCCAAGCTTTCGGAGACTGATCCTTCAAGAAAGCATCAATCTCTTCAGGCGTCGGTGGCAGGCCGTGCAGATCGTACGTCACACGCCGGATCAGCGTGACCTTATCGGCTTGTGGCGCAGGCTGCAGCCCCGCGTGCCTGAGTCCATCGAGGATGAATGCATCCACGGGCGTAGCGACCCAGGCATCGGCCAACGCAGGCGGCGCAACGTTCTGCCGCGGTTGAAATGCCCAATATCGGCGCTCCAGAGGTTTATAGACTCCAAACGGCGCCACCGTGTCCGCACCCGCGGCCAGCATTGCCACCACCGTTAGAATTGCGATACTTCGGAGCAACAACTGGAGCCTATCACAAAGGCGCTACGAGTACGGAAACAGGCATGGGCCAATCTGCGGCCGCACCCCGCTGGCTTCCTGAATGCGGCCTAAGAGACGCTCCCTCAACTGTGCCGCCACTTGCCGCGTCTCCACGCGCCCCGCCAGATTGACATGCTGATACGGATCGGCCGCCAGATCGTACATCATGTATTCGTTGTATTCGGCCGCCGCGGGCACAGCCTTCCATCCGGCCTTCTTAGGCGCTGCCACCGCATAGGTCCACTCCGGAGTACGCAAAATCCGGCCCGTATAGTTCTCGCTCATCGTGATGTAGGCTTCATTCCGCCACGCGCCGCTCGTCTTGCGGTCGAGCAGCGGAAGAAAGCTGTGGCCCTGCATGCTGCCCGGCACGGGAATTCCGGCCGCGGTCAGTAGAGATGGCGTGATATCCACGTGGCTGACGATCTCAGGGATCTGCGCCGACCGGTCAAATCCCGGACCCTGAACGATCAGCGGAATGTGGATCGAGGCCTCATGCGGACTGCGCTTATATTCGGCATTTCGTGTCTTGAAGTGGCAGCCATGGTCGCTCACAAAAAGCACAATGGTGTTCTGCAACTGATTGTTCTCTTCGAGCGTTTTTAGAATCGTGCCCACCGTTTCATCCATCTTCGCGACACACGCGCAATAATCCGCGAACTGCTGCATCCACGACCCCGGCAATGGCCGCAGATCCTGCGGAATAAACGGATTCTTGTACCTTCCCGCGTATTCCTTAGGCGGCACAAACGCATCGATATCGTTCTGATGATGTACTTCCAGATAAGAAAGCACCAGCAGAAACGGATCTTTCGCGCTCTTTAGAAACTTCTGCGCACGCTGGGTCATGAAGTCCGTGCGGTAGATGCCCGAAAAGTGAATCGCCTTCCCGTCCGCATCGAACATATCGCCTTCATACGGATGCGACGTCAACTCCAGCGCGTTCGAAGCCTCCCATAGATTCAGGAAGCCGCCTCGATACTCGGCGGCGACGGGTCCCGAGTTGTTGGGCCCGCCTAGCCCGAGATGCCACTTGCCGATATAGTTGGCACTATAACCGGCATCGCGGCAAGCCGTGGCCAGGGTCTTCGCATCCGGCTTGATCGGTTCCGCGTTCTTCCAGACTCCATGCCGTTCCGGATACTGCCCCGTAAACAAAGTGCCGCGCGCTGGAGCGCACACCGGCTGGCTGCATACCGCGGAACGGAACATCGTGCCCCGCTGCGCCATCCGATCCAGATTGGGCGTCAGGCCCATGGGGTTCGTCCCCGCGGCCCCGATCATGTCGCCCCGGAACTGGTCCGAGATGATGACGATGATGTTCGGCTTCTGCGCAGCTTTCGCTGGCTGGGCCGAGGCCTGGGAGAGTAGCGGCGCACCGGCCGCTTGTTTGAGTACCTGCCGTCTCGATAGATCTGCGCTCATTTGGAACCTGCTAGAAGAAGAGTTTAATCCACTTGAGCTTTGCGGTAGTCGAAGTACGTCTCGTTGGCCGCTGTTTCGTGTCCAATGACAAACAGAATCTTGCTTCGCGATTTCATCACGTAGTGTTGCGGCAGCCAGACGTTACCCTCAACCGGCGTATTCGCCAGTTCGAAGTAAGTGCCCGGCTCAACGCGCGCCAGAAACCCTTCGATTGATACGGGTTTCATCACCCGCGCCGTAACCTTGATCCACTGGAACGTTTCCTGGTCGATCCACAGTTCACCCTGCATGCCGGGAAGCACCTGCGATTCCATATTCGGTGGCACGTATCCTTTGCGCGGAGTCGCCTTCAGCACGTAAGCGCGGTATGGCCCAACCTGTTTTTCGCCCACGAACTTGAAATCGAACGCCTCGGTTAGCTGCTCCATCAGGACCGAATCCCTTCGGCGTTGCTTCTGGTACTTCCCGATCCGGGCGTTGCGCTCTTCACTCGATTCCGCCCTGCGCATTGACGCGGCTGCCGTGCGCAAACCTTCCTGCTTCGAGCGTTCGTCCGGCTGCAGAGGAACACCATTTACGGCAATCAGTTCCTGGTACGGCGACCCTTCGATCATATGTATGCGAAACGTCCGGCTCCCGTGCGCATCGCGATCCGTCTCGCTATATGAGTAGTCCGGCGCCGCATTCCATCCGATCCGGTTCGCCGCGACCGATTTATCGATAATGCTGGCAACATCCGGATGCGTGCCAACCGCCTCAGCCCCAAATAACCACCCCAACAAAGCTATCGCAAGCGAAAGAGGAATCACGCGCTAAGCGTTTGCACGAATATCGCCAATCCGTTTCCCCCGTGACAAATACCGCGGCGCGCCGTAACGTTCCGGCCTGTTTCCCGGCAAAGTCCATTTCGCAGGCATCCCATATGGATCCTCGAACCGATCCATCATTTCGTAAAGCCTCGCCCGCATATCATCCGTAAACGCCGCGTAGCTGTGATCCTCCACCACATTACGCATCTCGCCCGGATCGTTTTCGAGATCGTACATCTCATCGATATCGAAGCCATTGAACACATACTTGAACCGCTTGGTAATCGCGATCCGCTGCGTATAGAGAAATTCCCCGCCGTAGTAGGCGCACATGATCTGATCCTGCCAGGCGTTGCTCATTGGATCCGCAAACAGAGGCTGAAGCGCGCTGCCATCGGCGTACGGCAACGCCTTCGCCCCTGCGGCTTGAATATATGTATGCGCCAGGTCGTGAGTTTGCACCAGTCCCTCAGTCTTAGAACCCGCCGCGATATGCCCCGGCCACCGCGCAATCATCGGCACCCGGTAGCACTCTTCATACGGAATCCATCCCTTGATCCACATACGGTGATTGCCCACCATATCGCCGTGGTCCGTCGTGCAGACCACAATCGTATTACCCGCTTGCCCCGTCTGCTCCAGCGCATCCAGTAATCGCCCAATCTGCGTATCCACCTGCTCCGCGTAGGCATAATAAGCCGCGCGGCTCCCGCGATAATCATCCTCCGTGACATTGCCCCAGGTTGACGACTCACGCCGATGCAGTCCCGGCTTACCCGCGAACGTATCCTGAAATGTCGGCGACACCGGAATCGACTTCGGATCGTAGCGGTCCAGATATTTCTTGAGCGGCATGTACGGATCGTGCGGCATCACGAAATGCGCTTCCACCAGCCACGGCTTTGCGTTCTTCGCGAACCGCCGCATCATGTGCGAGGCGAGCTCCGCCGTGCGCCATTCCTGCGCCGCCTCTTCTGCGCCCTCGGTATATCCGTAAAGCGGAAAAGGCTCCGAGCCCGGCCAGCTAATCATCCGCTGCGGATGGGCGGTGAACTTCTCCTTCGGCAAATCCACTCCATCCGGATTCAAGTTGTACTTCCGTAGCACCGCTGGATTGCAACCGAACACGCCCGCCATCTCATATCCGAAATCAGCGGGACACCGGTCCCAGCTCGCGTGCCATTTGCCCGTATAGCCAAGCTGATAACCCACCTCGCGCAATCGCTGCGAATACAGCACCACATCGGGATACATATCGCGATGCACCGAAGGCGAAGAGTGGATCTGATTGAAGATGCCGTTGTGCCAGTGATAAGCGCCCGAAAGGATCATCGCCCGCGCCGGACAGCACACCGCGGAAGGCGTATATGAACGCTCAAACAGCATGCCCTGCGCCGCCAGCTTATTCAGATTCGGCGTATTGCAAAGCGATCGCCCCGCGATGGTGGCC
>Ga0302325_10013475_pt1 | contig 17432 bp, 14 predicted proteins | sample Palsa_T0_2_FD_201948 | JGI IMG/M metagenome (GOLD analysis project Ga0302325, IMG submission 201948) | Peat permafrost microbial communities from Stordalen Mire near Abisko, Sweden - Palsa_T0_2 | ecosystem: Environmental > Terrestrial > Soil > Palsa > Peat permafrost | place: Sweden: Abisko... | reverse complement strand
TAATCAGCAACTCGGGCAGCAGCAGCACCGACAGCGCGAAGACGATTCCGAACTGGGTGACCGTCAGCGCAAAGCTCGACGGTTCCATCACGCGCGGCCGGATCGTGATCGAATTGCCCTGGCCGATCATCCATTCGAGGCTGTTCATGAAAAAGTCGCGATTAAAGAAGTTATCGAGATACTGGTTGTCGGCAAACTCGGTGCTGCCGAAGATCACCATCCGCGCGAGTCCCGTCTTGGCATAGCCGAGTGTCTTGAGATCGCCGGACACGGCGTCGGCAACCGTGATCGGCCCTTTGCGATCGGAGGCGTCAAACTTGGCGGTCTGATGCTCGAAAAGATCCTTCAGGTCGGTCTCCGCCCACGACGTTGTACTGGTCTTGGCGAGCCATTCGACGTTCAGCCCGGGCTTAACCGGATCGGTAGGCTCGACCGAACGGGTCATCGGAAACACGGTGCGTTGTGTAAACGACGCGGTGATCGGATTCTGACCGTACAGATCGATCAGCGGATTGAGACCGAGCGCCGGACCCTCGAACATCCGCACGACCTGATCGACGATAATATCGTTGCCGGCCGTCACGCCCCATTCGCCGACCAGCTTGGCCAGGCCCGACTCGGTGTTGGGATCGTTCGGATCGGGCGGTCGGAACATCACGAACGCGCTGCCGCCGCCTTTGAGATAGTTGTCGATCAGGTCCAGCTCATGCTGGAGCAGCGGACGGGTCGGACCGGCCACCAACAGGATCGAGCATTCGGCCGGCGGGGCCGCTAGCGTCGACAGCGAGATCTTCTGGACGTCGAAACCCTCGCCCTGCATCGCGGTGGCGACGCCGCCGAAGCCGTTGGCGTTCTGTGAATCGTCGATATCCGGCTCGCCTTCATCCTGCGCGACGCATACGACCTTTCGCACGCTGGTGACCAGCCGGATGATCGCATTGGTGATCGCCGATTCGTTGAGATCGGTCACATTGGTGCCGTTGCCGACCTCATCGGAACCGTACTGGATATGCGTCGTGTTCATGACGCTGACTTTGTAGCGATCGGCGAGTTCAGGATGCTTGTCCGGGTCGACCATCTGGTAGGAGACCATCGGCGACGCGTAGGTGTAGCTCTCATAGAGCTGCTGCGCCTGCGCATTCAGGCCGCCGGCGAAAAAGCCGTAGAACTTGATCGGCTTCTTGATATTCTGCAGCACCTTTTCGGATTGCGGCGACAGCGTAAAAATTTTGTCCGCGGTCAGATCGAAGCGGTAATGATGCTTGGACGAAATATAGTTGACCGCGACCAGCAGCGCGACAAATGCGATCGAATAGATCGCCGCGTTGGCTCCGTAGCGCGCCCGCCGCCCCGCCATCGAGGTGAAGCTGGCCCGGCTCGAAGTGGCCCAGATGATAATCGCGAAGACACCGGCCACCAGATTCAGCAGGAAGAAAAAGCGGAATTGCGGCGCGGCGACGTAATCGATCACCGCGAAGATTAAAAGCACCAGGCCAAGAAGCCCGGCCAGCACCGAACTGCGTCCCATCCGCTTACGCCCCGTTGTCTATCGCCAGCGCGCCGACTCGACCGACCGCTGGGTGAGGAACAAAGCCACCAGTATGACGCTCAGGAAATAGACAAGGTCCTGGGTGTCGATCACGCCCTTGAGCAACTGGCCGAAATGATCGGGCAGCGCCAGGTAGCGCAGCACGTTGCCGAGCGTTATGCCGCCCAGATCGGCCGGCCATGAAATCACGTACAACAGCAGCAGCACGCCGAAACAGCTTATCGCCGCGATGATCTGGTTCTGCGTAAGCGAGCTCGTGAACAGTCCCACGGAAACGAACGATATCGCCAGCAGCGAGATTCCCAGATACGCCGACGCCATCACGCCGATCTCCGGATTGCCGAAGATCGCGAGAATCAGCGGGTAGATTCCCGCCAGACCGATCATGATCAGCACGAAGGCCGCCGCCGCAATAAACTTACCCGCCACGATCTCGCCCGTGCGGATCGGCGCGGTGAGCAGAAGTTCGTAGGTGCCCGTGCGCTTCTCTTCGGCGAACGAGCGCATCGTGATTGCCGGCACCAGGATTACGAGCACAATCGACATATCCTGCAACAACGGCGACAGCACCGAGTCGACCAGGTTAAGGCCGGCGAGTCCCTGCTCGTTGTTCATCGCCGAGTAGATGTGGAAGAGCAGATCGAAGCGCCGGACGAGGACAAAAAAGAACCATCCGCCGAGCAGCAGGAACACCGCCATGACGACATACGCGATCGGCTGCACGAAATAGCTTTGCAGCTCCTTGCCGGCAATAGTCAGAGCGTTCTTCATCGCTTCCCCACGCGATCAATCATGGCCCGCCGATCAATCATGGCCGGCATGGACTTCTTCGAGGACTTCCTCGGATTCGGCCAAAGCGTCTTCGTGATGTTCCTTTGCAATAGAGCTCAGGAAGAGATCTTCGAGCGACGCGCCTGCCGGGAGATCCGCCAGCGACTGCTCGAGCACCATGCGACCCTCATTGATGATAACGACCTTGTCGCAGATCTGTGAGACCTCGGGCAGGATGTGCGTCGACAGGATAATCGTCCGATTCCCCGACAGCCCGCGGATCAGTCCGCGCACCTCATGAATCTGCCGCGGATCAAGTCCGATCGTCGGCTCGTCGAGCACCAGCACGGGCGGATTATGAATCAGCGCCTGCGCGATTCCGACGCGCTGGCGATAGCCCTTGGATAGCTGCCCGCAAATCCGCGTGGCCACGCGCTCGAGCCCGCAGACATCGGTCACGTGGGCGACCGCGTCGTTGACCTCGGAACGGGCGACGCCGCGCAGGCGGGCGACGAAGCGCAGGTAGCCGTCCACCCTCATTTCCGAGTAAAGCGGCGGATTTTCCGGCAGATAGCCAATCCGGCGGCGGGCTTCGAGGGACTGTTTGAACGAATCCAGCCCGTCGATCATGACGGTGCCCGACGTCGCTGGCATGAAGCCGGTAATGATGCGCATCGTGGTCGTCTTGCCCGCGCCGTTGGGCCCAAGAAAACCGAGAATCTGCCCGTCGGCCGCGTTGAACGAGACGTCGCGAACGGCGACAAAATCCCCGTAGGTCTTGGTCAGATTTTTAACTTCGATCATGCGCTGCGCCGTGCATCGGCCCTAATGGCCGTAATCGCTACTATTGACGTTGTTCGGCTGCGAATTATTCGAAAGAAACCAAACAGGAATCCAGTTAAGCCATCGCAAACGCGAGTGTCAATCCCACTGCTGCTGGCCGCGTCCGCCTGCTTCCGCCCTTCTCGGGCGTCCGCGAGCCAGGCGAATCTGCAATTGAAGCGCGCCATGGAATCGGAAAAATTGGGGAACCAAAGCGGAAATTCGGGTGTTTGTCCTTCTCTCGCGCCGCAAGATGTGGCAACTAGGCATGTCGGCCGCCGAGTCAAGCGCGAGGCCGAGGAGATAGCGAGGAGAAAGGATGGCAGACCTTTCAGATGGCGCAGATAGCGGCGGCTCCGGACCGGGAACCGAGCCGGCTGGCGACGTGAGCCGTTCCCGCGGGGACGGCGAACGGATTTTACGATATCGGCGGCCGCTCAGCATCGCGCTGATCGCGATAACGCTGTTCATGGCTTACTCGGCGCTCCACGTCCGATTCGCCACGCGTTTCGACGATCTGCTGCCCGCGCACCATCCCAACGTGATGCTCTATCACCAGTTCCAGGACAGTTATGGCGGCGCGCAGACGCTGGTCATGATGCTGCGCGTGCAGCATGGCGACCTCTTCAATCCGGCGACGCTGCAGAAGATCCAGGACATCACTTTCGCGGTCAATCGCCTGCCGGGCGTTAACCATAACGAGGTCTTTTCCCTCGCCTCGTACCGCGTGATCTACGCCAAAGCCGTGCCCGGCGCACTGATTCTGCAGACTTTCATGTATCCGACCGTGCCGAAGACCCAGGCCGAGGCTGACCAGCTTCGGCGGACTGTGATGGCGCATCGCGGTCAACTCGCGGGTCTTATCACCGCCGATCTCAAGGGCGCTCTGGTCGTCGCCAGCTTCAACGAGCACGGAATCGATTATCAGTCCGTGTTCAACAGCGTCGCGATGATGAGGGTGCAGTACGACGACGCCAACACCCGCCTCTACGCGAGCGGCGACGTGATGGTACTCGGGTGGGGCTACCACTTTCTCCCGCGTATCCAGTCGATCTTCGCGCTGTCGATCGAACTGACGCTCGTCCTGGTCTATCTTTGCCTCGGCGCACGCACCGGATGGTGGGCGCCAATCGTTACCGGCATCTGTTCGGCCATCTGGGGTCTCGGCTTCATGGGGCTCGAGGGCTTCAACCTCAATCCTGTAATGCTGGTAATTCCGTTTATATTGACCGCACGCGATCTGAGCCACGCGATTCAGTGGCAGGGACGCTACTACGACGAACTCGATCGCACGCCCGACACGCAGGTCGCTCTCGCGCGAACCGCGGGCGCGATGATGCCGGCCGGGCTGCTCGCCATTCTGGCCAACGTCGCCGGCATCGCGTTTCTCACGATCAGCGACATTCCCGCTTTGCGGGCTATCGGTCTCGGCGGTGCGGTGTGGCTCGGATCGAGCCTCGCGATGGTCTTCGTCATGCAGCCGATCCTCATGAGCTGGCTGCCGCGTCCCACAGTCCGCCGCGAACGCCTTCTTCTGAAACGAATCCGCCCGGGCCGATTCCTGACGCTCGACGCGTTCACCGGATGGCTGACGCGGATTCCGATCGTGCCTGGAGCCGTACGTGGCCTGCTGATCGGGGCCGGTGCAATTGCGCTTATCGTGGGAATTGTGTCCGCCCGCGGTATCCCGATCGGCTTCCAGACCACCAGCATTCCGATCTTCCGCCCCAACGCCACAATCAATCGGGACTATGCCGAGATCAGCCGCTTTGTGCCGACGGTTTTCGGATGGATCGTCATATCCACCCCGGATTATCCCAGCCCGCAGTCGAGCATTGGCCCCAACGTTCTCCGCATGGAGCGCGACCTGACCACTTATCTGGTAGAGCGCGGGGACATCACGGCGACGACGGGATTCGATTCGATGGCCACACGGCCGATGAATTCACTGCTCCACTATGGTTCGCCCAAGTTTGTTGCCACTCCCGACGATCCCGCCCTGATGGGCACCATCTGGATGATGTTTTTCAGCAGCGCGACCACTGACGATATCCACGCCTTCTTCGCCCGTTCGCCGGACATGACCAATGCATGCCTCAAGGTGCTGCTGCCCGATGAGACCTACACGCGGCTGAAACGCCTGCAAACGGACATCGACAGTTTCGTCCGTGAGCGGGTAGCAACCGACCCCGGACTCAACCAGATCAAGATGATCTATATCGGCGGCAATGCCGGGGTTGTGCTGGCCACCGATGAGGTCGTGGGACGCCTCAATGTGATCAATCTGGCGCTCGCGCTGGTGGTCATCCTCGCATGCTGTACGATCATGTTTCGCTCGATAGCGGCGGGCTTTTTGTTCCTGCTTACTGGCGTGGCGGCAAACGTGGTGGCCTTTATCTACATGCACTATCACAACATCGGATTAACGACCGATATCATTCCGATCCTCTCATTAGGTATCGGTCTTGGCATCAGTTACGGCATCTACACCGTCTATAGAATTCGTGATGAGGTCCGTAACGGTGCGGCGCTCGACCATGCGATCTCGACCGCCGTCGGCACTACCGGCCGCTGGGTGCTGGCCAGTTACATCGTGATGGTCGGGGGCATCTTGCCGTGGGCATTTTCACCGCTGCTGCTGCACGAGCAGATGAGTATCCTCATGATCCTGCTGATGGGCGCGAATCTGATCGCGGGCGTGATGCTGCTGCCGGCATTGATCGCATCGACGCGGCCGCGCTTTATCGTCCACTTTTGAGGTGATGGTTTCGAGCGTGGTCTCCCGACGGCAGAGGATAGCGCATAGCGCCGGGTTCGGACCCCAATGTCCGGTCCGATACTAGTCAGCTTTTCATGGCGCCGGGCGCGCGAAATTCGGCGCTGGTCTCGACCTTCGCCCCTGCGGTCTTCAACTCTTCGAGGGCCGCATCGCGAGCATCATCGCTGGACGAGCCGACCGCGTCGCTGATGACCGTCACCTTGTAGCCGTTGGCGATGGCCGTCTTGACGGTTGCCAGCACGGATTTATCGGCATAGACGCCGGCGACAACCAGGTTGCCAGTATCCAGGGCATCCAGATGGTTCGAAAATTCGGAATTGCAAAACGCGTCTTCTGAAGATTTGGCGAAGTACGGGCCTGCGACAGAATCCACCTGCGGATCGATCATCTGGCCGGGGGAATATCTGAGCGCCGCGGTGCCATGCTTGAAGATGTGAAAGAAGTCGAACTGGCTGATCAGGTTCATTGAATACACGACCGGGAACGCCTGCGCCCGCGCCGCCTGAATCAAAGAGTTGACCGCGCTGACCAGCGGGGCAATCTGATCCTGGGCGATCGGTTTTTTGCCGCTTGTACTCAGGTAATCGGTCTGCAGATCGATCAGGACCAAAGCGGTGCCGGGTCCACGATTAACGTTTGCGTTTTCGCCGTTGCAGGCCGACAGCACGAACATCAGACAGAGCGTCGCCGCAACCATCAAGGCGGACTTCGGACGTATCATCGGGCATTCCCTCCGCGCGATCATAAAAATCGATCGTGAAAATTAAAATCAATCGTGAAAATCGATCACCCAGAGAAAAGCATCAAAACACGGACCGAACAAGACGCCGAGCGCTTTTGCGGATTGGGGGCTATAGGCATCTTTAGACCGGACGTACGTCAGGTCCCGAGAATTGTCATTCCCAACGCTTTGCCGGCTTTGCTGAGACCCCCGTCAAGGGTGGCAAGCGGCAGTTTCCGGCGCTGCGCCAGTTCCAGATAGGCGGCATCGTAGATAGTAAGCCGACAACGTTCAGACAACTGGGAGGTGGCCTTCCACGCCTCGTCGGCAGTCTGGGTATCCAACTCGACGGGGAGATCGTGCAGAAACCCCGTAAGACGCTGTCGCCGCCCGGCGTCGAGACGCTTTCTACGCTGCGCCATCAGGAGACCGTTCAAAATCTCCAGAGGCCAGAGGTTCGGGGCGAAGGCGCCGGTTTCTGATACTCGGTCCAGCAGATCCATAACGAGCGGTGTGTGCTCGTCCTCAAAGCACCAGGCAAGTGCAACAGAACTATCGACGACGAAGCTCACGGACGGCCTTCGTTGACGAGGGCTTTAATCTTGAGGCCGCGAGCGTCACGCCCTTGCTGCTTTCGCACAGGCCGTCGGCGGCGCGTCTGGCCTTGCCGCGGTCGAATCCGGTTTTCGCCGGGATCAGGCGGGCAACCGCTTTTCCGCGTCGGGTAACAACAATTTCCGCGCCGCGCTCGACCTGATCGAGCAAGGCGCTCAACTTGTTTCTTCCCTCAGATGAGCCGATCTCCCGCATTTGATTTCCGGCTAGCCGGTTTTCTGGCTTACATCAAAGAGATCAGCCCTCAAAAGACAGAATGATTGCTAGTTCCTAGACGCCGGCGAACCAATCGAAGCCGTTGTCCGCGTATGTGCCCATCACTTTGTAGGGCAGGAAGTTAAGCTCGGTCAGATATTTGACGCTCATGTAGCCGAGTTTGATCGGGGTATAGACGCGCAGCGGAGCGCCCCGCTCCGCGCCAAGCTCGTGTCCATTCATTCCGTAGGCGAGCAGGGTCTGCGGATGCAATGCGCTGGCGATATCCCATCCCGCATAGAATCCATTATCGAACGAGCGGAACTCGACATATTTGACGCGCGGATCGAGGATCGCGATACGAGCGATCTCGCTGACGCGCACTCCATGCCATGACGCCACCGCCGTCCATCCGTCCACGCAATAGTGGGTCACCCGCATATCTGTCGCCGGCATTGCCTTCAGCTGATCGAGCGTCAGAACCATCGGATGTTTTATCAGTCCGCCAATTTTCAGGGTCCAATTTGGCGGCGCGGCAGGTACTCCAGACCCGTGATAGAAAAACGGGAAATCCTTTTCCGGGGTCTGCGCCGATGCCGGCATCTCAGGGGCCAGCCGCGCTGGCGAAAACATCAGCTCCTCAAAGCTCTCGTTCCAACGGTCTACCAGTCGGTTAACTATGCGGGCGGGATGACGTTCGCATCCGGCAAGCAGAGTCATGGCCGCAGCGCTGGTAATAAACGTGCGCCGCGCAATCAACTTGGACACCTTGCACCTCGCGCAATCTGTACGATTAGCGCATCTTCACTTTTTAGTCGGTCTACACCTCATTTTAGCAGCTGTATTAAGCGTGGATAGTCCTCAAATGGTCGGCGACGAACGGTAAACGGTATCCGAGCGCGTCGTCTGAATGTCCCGGCACCGTATCGGTCGTTCGGCTTGCGTGCTGAATGAGAAGCTTACGTAACGCGCTTTTGCGCAACGGGGGGCGGCTCCGTATATACTTCGACGCTGGACCTGAACCGCCGTGGCATCACGCTCAAAGCTCTACCTGATTGACGGCTCCGGCTATATTTTTCGCGCGTTCTTCGCCCTGCCGCAGCTCAACAACTCGCGCGGGATGCCGACCAACGCCGTTTATGGGTTTATCCGGATGCTGCTCAAGCTGCTCAAGGATGCCCACCCTGAGCATATCGCGATGGTCTTCGACTCGGCCAAAAAGACCTTCCGCGACGATCTCTTCCAGGCGTACAAGGCCAACCGCGCAGAAATGCCGTCGGACCTTTCGGTGCAGATTCCTTATATTTATCGCGCCGTCGACGCCTTCAAGATAAAGACGATTCTTGGTGACGGCTTCGAGGCCGACGACGTAATCGGAACTCTCGCGGTGCGTGCGGCGCGCGCGAATTTCGATGTGACGATCGTGACGGCTGACAAGGATTTCATGCAGCTGGTCGGCCCGCATATCGATTTGTGGGACACGATGCGCGACAAGCGCACGGGCGTTGCCGAGGTGCGCGAGCGTTTCGGACTCGAGCCGGCGGCACTGATCGACGTGATGGCGCTGATGGGCGACTCGATCGACAACATCAAGGGCGTGCCCGGTGTCGGCGAAAAGACGGCCGTGGCGCTGATTCAACATTTTGGCAGCGTCGACACGATGTACGAGCGGCTCGATCAAATCGAGACCAGCGGACTGCGCGGCGCCAAACGGTTGGGCGAGCTGGTCGCCCGCCATCGAGGCGACGTCGATCTTGCGCGCAAGCTGGTGCGGGTGGCGACCGATATCGCGCTGGCAGCCGGCCCCGACGATTTCGGCTGGACGGGAATCGATCAGAAGGCGGCCGCCGCGCTTTTGCGCGAGCTCGAATTCGGTTCGCTAATCGGCGAGCTGGCGCCGGCCGAATCGGCGATGCCCCCGCCGACCGTTATCGAGACCATCGTCGACGACGCCGCGATCGATGGCGTCATAGCGAACCTGGGCGCCGCGCCGCGAATCGCGCTGTCGCTGACGCCCGACGAGCTCGGAGTCGATCGATTAAAGGTTGCCGCCGACGGCGCCGAGGCGACTTACGTAATCGAAGCCGCCAATATCGGACGATTGAAGGATCTGCTCGAAGCGAGCACTCCGCCGCGCGCCTGCCACGATCTCAAGGAACATATTCGGCGGCTGCGTCGCCACGGCATAGCGTTGAACGGTGTCGATTTCGACACCATGCTGGCCGGATTCCTCGTCAATCCCGGCAAGCCCGAACCATCGCTTAACGACCTCTATCACGAGCATATCGTGTCCGCGGGCGGCTCCGCGGTTGGTGGATCGAATCCGCAAATCGTCGCGGCGCTGAGGCAGGCGTTGCTCGTCAAGCTCGAGGAGGCGTCGCTAGAACCGCTGCTCAACGATATCGAGCTGCCGATCGCGCGCATCCTTGCGGAAATGGAAGAGACCGGTATCGGCGTCGATTCGGCGGCACTGCGGGAACTGGCTGCGGAGTTGGGCGAATCAATCGCGAAACTCGAGGCCGAGTGCTACGGGCTCGTGGGCCATCAGTTCAACCTCAATTCGCCCATCCAGTTGCGCGAAGTATTGTTCACTGAACTCAAGCTGCCGACCAAGGGCCTTTCGAAAACCCGTAGCGGTCCTTCCACCGATGTCGACACGCTCACGCGGCTCGCCGAGGCACATCCGCTCCCGCGCAAGCTGCTCGAATATCGATCCCTGTCGAAGCTCAAATCCACCTACGCGGATACGCTGCCGGCGATCATCGATCCGGCCACCAACCGGATTCATACGTCACTCCATCAGGCGCTCACCGCGACCGGCCGGCTGAGCTCCAGCGAGCCGAATCTGCAGAATATTCCGACGCGCACCGTCGAAGGACGCAGGATCCGCCGGGCTTTTGCCGCGCAGCCGAGCCACCTGATGCTGTCGGCCGACTACTCGCAGATTGAGCTGCGCGTGCTGGCTCATCTATCGGGCGATAAGACGCTGATCGATGCGTTTACGCGCGGCGAGGACATCCATGTCCGCACGGCGACCGAGATTCTTGGAATCCAGCCGGATGCCGTCGACGCGGCGGCGCGCCGGCTCGCCAAGGTGATTAACTTTGGACTGATCTACGGGATGGGCGCGAACCGCCTGGCGGGAGAACTCGGCATTGCGTTGACCGAAGCGTCGGATTACATAAAGCGGTATTTTGAGCGCTTGCCCGGTGTGCGGGCCTATTTCGATGATTGCCTCGCGCACGCGCGGACGCGGGGCTTTGTGGCAACGATGTACGGGCGGCGGCGCTATCTGCCCGAGTTGACCGGGAATCACGGTGGAGCGCGTGCGCAGGCTGAAAGGATTGCGATCAATACGCCGATTCAGGGGACGGCGGCCGATCTGATGAAACTCGCGATGATCCGGATGCATAAGGCGCTTTACGATCGGGAATCGCAGGCTCAGATGGTCCTGCAGGTCCATGACGAGCTGCTGCTGGAAGTCCCTCGCGACGACCTCGAGACGACGCGGGCGCTTAGCCGAGACGCGATGGAACATGTCGCCGAACTCAAGGTTCCACTGGTGGTTGAATTCAAATGGGGGCCCAACTGGGCCGAACTCAGCAGCGCGGCTTAATCCGCTGCTGAATTTAGATCACTCGGATAGCGTCTAACTGATTTGAGAAAGCAAGGCCGCCCAGATGGTGACGAGGCTGAGCTTATTGAGCGGGCCACGAAGGGTGATACCGATGCGTTCAGCCTGCTGGTCGAGCGCTATCAGCGCAGGGTCGTGGGGGTCGCCTTCGCAGTCGTGCACAATCAGGATGACGCACTTGAGCTGGCGCAGGAAACCTTTGTCAGGGCGTACCAGAACCTCGCGCGATTCGAGTCGCGTTCGAGCTTCTCGACGTGGCTGTATCGTATCGCGGCCAACCTCTCGATCGACTTCCGCCGCCATGAAGGGCGGCATCCGGTGGTCCGCGGCGAGGATGCCGAAAATGAGCTGCGTAAGATACCAAGCGCCAGCGGAGATTCTTATAAAGCAGCAGCGCGCAGCGAGCTTGGTAGCCGTCTGACGGCGGCGTTGAACGAGTTGACGCCGGAACATCGCGCCGTGATACTGCTTCGTGAAGTGGATGGATTGTCCTACGACGAAATTAGCGAAACGCTGCAATGCCCGCGTGGCACTGTCATGAGCCGCCTTCACTACGCCCGCAATCGCCTGCGAGAAATTCTTAAGGATTGGGATTGAGCGCGAATGATTGAATGTAATGACATTGCGCCGCTTTTGAGCGCCTTCCATGACGGCGAGCTTACGCCTCAGGAGATGCTTGAGGTCGCGCGCCATACGGCCGGATGCTCCGAATGCGACGCGACTCTCGCGGCTTACCGCACGATGGGCACCGAACTGCGGGAATCTCCAATCGTCGAACCGCCCGAGTGGTTCGCACTCAGCGTCATGACGCGTATCGATCGCCTGCGGCCGTCGATGCTCACGCGCTTCGGCCGCTATTTGCGCGAGACCAACGAGCGGATTGGCGCGAGCCTGTCGCTCGGCACCGCGGCGGTCGCAATCGCGGTCCTGACGGCGGTAATCGTAACTCCCTACATCCAACGGCTCTCGACCGGACAGGCCCATGCGCTGATCGCCAGCGCGGATCATATGCCGGTGAGCGTATCCTCGGTGAAAGCTGGCGCGCAGAACGACGTTTCAAGTCAATCGGGGGCCGCCAACGACGCCCATACCGTTATTTCGCGGCTACAGTCCGAAAACCCCGCGGTTGCCGTATGGAGTGAACCGCGCTCGGATACCACCGTAATCTGGCTGCCCGACAGGCAGCAGTGAGTGATGTCGCACCGTCAGCTTCGTGGTCTTATAGCCGTCGTCCTCGTGCTTGCCGTTGCCGGCATATGCGCGGCTGGCGCGCCCCCTGTCGCCGATACGGTCAATATCCATGTCGAGTCGGTGCTTGCCGCCGATACCCATGAAGGGATGGATGCGCGGCTGGCCTCGATGAGCGACCGGCTGAAGGCCCTGTTCGACTACAGCACCTACCGGCTGGTGAGCCGCAACGAGAGTAAGACCAGCTGTGGCCGGATGGTCGCGTTCACCCTGCCCGGCGGCAGGATCCTGCATATTGCGCCGCAAGAAGTGGGCGACGGCATGATCGCAATGGAACTGATCCTGTTCCAGGGCGCGCAGCCGGTCATGTCGACCGATCTCAAGCTGCCGAATCATGGCGTGCTGATCCTCGGCGGTCCGCGCTACCAGGAAGGGATGCTGATCGTGTTTGTCAGCGTCGATTCGCCCGACGCCGGCCGTGCCGCTCCTCCCGATATCTCTACGACGACGCCAGTCTCCGGCGACCACCCGTAGAAGCTCCGCACTGGTGAGGTCGGACCCTCACCCGGCGCTCCGCGCCGACCTCTCCCGTGAGGGAGAGGAACAGGGGCGGCGAGCCGTTCCTTGTCATTCTGAGAGAAGGCTGCCGAAGCGAAGATCCCCCGCGATTATGCATCGGTATATCCGTAAGGTTCTTGGACACTTGATGGTCCGGGATCCTTCACTGCGTTCAGGATGACGACCTAAGGAAGGCGGCGTTCTGGATCCTCTCCCAGCCGGGAGAGGACGGCGCGCAGCGCCGGGTGAGGGACCTTTAGAAAATATAAGGTCTGACTCTTTCTAACGAACTCTCCCACCCGAGCGGGGTTGATTTGCGCCGCCAGAGCGGATGCAATCAGGCCGATAGCATCGATATGGCACTGCGAATCGAAGACTACGCTCTGATCGGAAACACCTGCACCAGCGCGCTGGTCGGCCGCGACGGCTCGATCGATTGGCTGTGCATGCCGCGCTTCGATTCCGACGCCTGCTTTGGCGCGCTCCTCGGCGGTCCCGAAAATGGGCGATGGCTGCTAGCGCCGGCCGATGGAACCGTCAGCGTCAAGCGCGCCTACCGGGGCGACACGCTGGTGCTCGAGACCGAGTTCGAAAACGCCGCTGGCGCCGTTACGGTCATAGATTTCATGCCGCACGCGCGCAGCGAGGATCTGGTCGACGTGATCCGGATCGTCGTCGGCCGCCGCGGCGTTGTGCCGATGCGGATGAACCTGACGCTGCGCTTCGGCTACGGCCGTGTAGTTCCGTGGGTGACGTCGCGCGACGACGGTCTCGACGCCGTGGCTGGTCCCGACGCGATCGTACTGCGCGCCCCCGTTCTTACGCGTGGCGAGGACCTTGCCACCGTGGCGGATTTCACGGTCAGTGCCGGCCAGTCGCTGCCCTTCGTGCTGACTTGGTTCGAGTCCCATCGCGCCGAGCCGAATGCGTGCGACGCCGCCGCCCTGCTCGATGAAACCGTCGAGCGATGGACGCGATGGTCCTCCCGCTTCAAACGCGCCAACCCGTGGCGGGACGCGGTAATGCGCTCACTGATCACCCTGAAGGCGCTCACCTACGGACCGACGGGCGGGATCGTCGCGGCCGCGACCACCTCGCTTCCCGAATGGGTCGGCGGCGTGCGCAACTGGGACTATCGATTCTGCTGGCTGCGCGACGCGACCTTTACGCTCTACGCGCTGATGTCGTCGGGCTACCTGGAAGAGGCCGACGCGTGGCGCCAATGGCTTTTACGGGCCGTTGCAGGGCAGCCTGACGAGCTGCAGATAATGTACGGAATCGCGGGCGAGCGCCGTCTGACCGAGCTCGAGCTGCCGTGGCTGCCGGGCTACGAAGGGAGCCATCCGGTGCGGATCGGCAACGCCGCTCACGGTCAGTTTCAGCTCGATGTCTATGGCGAAGTGATGGATTCGCTGCATATGTCGCGGCACCTCGGCGGCGGTCTCGATGCCTCGTGGGATATGCAGTCCGCCCTGATGCGCTTTCTCGAAACCGCGTGGACCCAGCCCGACGAGGGTATTTGGGAGGTGCGCGGGCCGCGCCGTCATTTCACCCATTCCAAGGTGATGGCATGGGTCGCCTTCGATCGCGCTATCAAAGCCGTTGAGCGAGCTGGTCTCGCGGGCCCGGTCGAACATTGGCGCCAGCTCCGCGATAAGATCGCGGCCGACATTATTGCCAACGGCTTCAGTACAAAGCGCAACTCGTTCGTGCAGCATTACGGCTCCGAGGAGCTCGACGCGTCGCTCCTGATGATGCCGCTGGTCGGCTTTATCAACCCGCATGATCCGCGAATGGTCTCGACCGTCGCGGCGATCGAAAAAGATCTGCTGCGCGACGGCTTTGTCATGCGCTACGCGAACCGCGACAACGTCGACGGCCTGCCGCCCGGCGAAGGGGTGTTCCTGCCGTGCAGCTTCTGGCTGGCTGATAACATGGCGCTGATGGGCCGCCGCGATGAAGCGTGCGAACTGTTCGAACGGCTGCTCGGTCTGTGCAACGACGTCGGCCTGATTTCCGAGGAGTACGACCCCGTCGGGCGCCGCCTGCTCGGCAATTTTCCGCAGGCCTTCACCCACGTGGCGCTGATCAACACCGCTTACAATCTCGGCCTCAACGACGGCCCCGCCCAAAAACGCGCCGTCGCCTGATCGGCGCGCCCATCGTCACCCGCGCACGAAATAAGAGGGGATGACACTGTACTCGTCATTCTGAGCCGAGGCTGCCGTCGCGAAGAATCCCTCGCGATTTTGGATCGGCATGTTCGTGAGGTATCGCGTACCTGATGGTATGGGATCCTTCACTTCGTTCAGGATGACCCAAGCGATGGGGCTTTTCGGCGCGTCCTCTCCCTTTCAAACGCAGCTCCGATGGGTGGCCGAGTCTGCGAGGCGCAGCCTCGGTTCCGACTCGCCTGCTCGCTCCGCGTAGTAACGCTCCGCAGGCCTTGGGAGAGGAACAGAAGCCAGCCGTCGCCCGACTTACCTACATTCTTCGCGTGTAGCCAGTGCCCTCGAAAAATCGCATGGGTCGCGGGGCTCGCGGAAAATCGCGGCCGGGTGTAGGTTCGGCTGAGGGGTCCGGCCTGGCCGTCAAATCAAACCCCCGCGCGATTCGTCTTCCGAATAGGCGCGGCTTAAATCGATCGCGGGAGAAGAACCTCGTGAAGGCAATCGTATTCGATAAGACCGGCGACTCCAGCGTGTTGCATCTGCAGGATGTTCCTAAACCGGAGATTCGTCCCGGCCTCGTGCTGATGAAGGTGCATGCGGCGGGAATCAACTTCGCCGATACGTTGTTCATCCGCGGCGAGTACATGATCAAGCCCAGCCTGCCGGAGACGCCCGGCCTGGAAGCGGCGGGAGTGATCGAAGAAGTCGGGCCCGACGTCAAAGGTCTGCGGCCCGGAATGCGCGTCGCCGGCTTCGCACGTAAAAGCTATGCCGAATACTGCCTGGTGCCGGCGGCAGGAGTGATCCCGATTCCCGACGATGTCAGTTTCGAGCACGGCGCCGCGTTTCCGATCCAGGTGCTCACCGCGTGGCATCTGCTCCACACCGCTTACCACACCGGGCCCGGCACGACGGTGGTAATCCATTCGGCGGCTGGCGGCGTCGGCCTGGCGGCGATTCAGATCGCCAAGGCGGCCGGTGCGCGCGTAATCGGAACCGTTTCTAGCAACGACAAAGCGGCGATCGCAAAACAATACGGCGCCGACGAAGTGATCAATTACGCGACCCACGACTTTGGGGCTGAAACGATGAAGCTGACAGATGGCAAGGGCGCCAACCTGATCCTCGACGCGGTCGGCAAGCCTACCTTCGAAAAGGGGCTCGGATGCCTCGCGACATTCGGCCAGCTGATTCTATACGGGCGATCGGGCGGCTCGCCCGATCCGTTCGATCCGCGGCGGCTGTTCGAGAAATCGGCCCGCGTCGGCGCCTTTGGACTGCCGACGGTCTTTCAGTTTGCGGAATTGATGCGCGCTGGAATAGAAAAATCCTTCGGGCTGATGCGGGAAGGAAAACTCAAGGTAGTTATCGGCAAGACTTTCCCGCTCGCGCAGGCCGTCGAGGCCCATCGATTCATGGAGTCGCGGGCTTCGGTCGGAAAATTATTGTTGATACCCTAGCGAATCTGCTTCGCGCAGGAGGCTCATCGAGATGGCAACGTTCAAGACGACCTGGCAAATCGGCGACGTCAAAGTAAGCCGGATAATCGAGATGGAACAATCGGCTCCGGCGACCTTTTTCTATTCGGATGTCACCGACGCCGACACGATCAAGCGGCAGTCCGACTGGCTCTATCCCTACTTCGCGAACCCCGACGGCACCCTCAAGTTCAGTATCCATTCGATTGTGCTCGAATCGCAGGGCAAGCGGATTGTCGTCGACACCTGCGTCGGCAACGACAAGGACCGCTCCAAATCTTTTCCCGATTGGAGCAACATGCAGCTGCCCTATCTTGCCGATCTCAAAAAGGCCGGCTACACGCCTGAATCGATCGACTACGTCCTGCAGACCCATCTGCATGTCGACCATGTGGGCTGGAACATGATGCTGAAAGACGGCAAGTTCGTGCCGACCTTCAGCAATGCGCGATACCTGGTCGGCGGCACCGAATGGGACTTCTTTTCTACCTTCAATGACGACGCGACGCGCCAGCATGTCGATGATTCGGTGCGCCCTGTGATCGAGCGCGGGGTCGCCAACCTGGTCGAATCGACCCATCGAATCACCGACGAGGTATGGCTCGAGCCCAGCCCCGGCCACACGCCCGGGCATCATCATGTGCGGATTTCGTCAGGCGGTCAGGAGGCGATTATCACTGGCGACCTGATGCATCATCCGGTGCAATGCGCCTTTCCGGAATGGGACGTCAATTTCGATGCGGACCTGCCCAAGGCCAAAAAGACTCGGCGAACCTTTTTAGAGAACTATTCGGACAAGAACATTTTGATTTTCGGTACGCATTTCGCGTCGCCGTCATGCGGTAAGATCGTGCAGAAGGGCGACGCCTTCCGTTTCATCGCACAACCCTGACGGCCCACGACGGTGCCTATGCACCGAAAAAATCAGACGGTGCGTACAGGCAGCAAAAA
>Ga0302325_10013474_pt1 | contig 17432 bp, 15 predicted proteins | sample Palsa_T0_2_FD_201948 | JGI IMG/M metagenome (GOLD analysis project Ga0302325, IMG submission 201948) | Peat permafrost microbial communities from Stordalen Mire near Abisko, Sweden - Palsa_T0_2 | ecosystem: Environmental > Terrestrial > Soil > Palsa > Peat permafrost | place: Sweden: Abisko... | reverse complement strand
TCCATTTTGAGGATTCAATACGATCGGTATCAGTTAGTGCGAAGGTTGAGCCGGCGCGAGCGGACCATTCGAGGCATCAACCAACATCTGGATCGCGGGTATAACCGCAATTCGAATCGAACCCACCGGTTTCGCATCCTCCGCTAGGACTGCGGCGCTACGCTGCTTCCATTCCGCAGGCGGCATCCTGCTCGGAATGGTCGACCACGCTAACGCTTCGTGTCCGATTTCCGCGAGTTGCGCGAGTTCATTGGCAAGGGTTTGTGCATCCCCTAACAGCGGATTCGCCTGCGCCATGGATTTCACCGAAGCGGGCAGTGCATTCCATTCCTGAAAAATCGCCTCGAGCGCCTCGGTAGATGCACTCTGTCCCGACAGCAACCGCTTCACTTCCGCTTCCACTCTCCGCCGGCCGAAAGGATCGGGCGCCACGATATCCTCGAAGCGCGTCAGCACCGTGAGCTGCGTAAACGGACTCGCGTTCTCCCGAAGGCCGAGTTCAACCGGCTGAACGTATTGCAGCATCGCACGCAGCGGCTGGATCCGCTCGGTCCCTGCCAGCCGGCGCAACATTTCGTCAGGGCCCGCAAGATGCCGAACGCCTAGCTCTTCGAGCTGCACGCTCACCACGTCCAGGCGGCGGTACATATCGTCAGGATTCACCACCGTGGCCGGCGACCAAAAACGTTCCGCGATAGCCGCGGTCCGAGGCCAAATTCGCGAATCAATGTTCTCTGGGGTGAGCAGCTCAGCCCAGGCGCAGACCTCGCCGCCCAGAATGCGGTCCGCCTGCTGCGGATCGAGCCCACTATTTGGCGGAAGTGGATCGACGCCATAGTGAGCCGCAGCGGTTTCCATCGCGTCCAGGTAATAACCAGCGGAGAGCAGGCCATCGAAGCCGAGTCTCGCGCCCGCATCCAGCGAATCCGCTCCGCGCCAGGTTTGCACCACCACATTTTTGGGCAGATCGGGTCCCATGATTTCGTCCCACCCCACGGTGCGTTTGCCGTGATGGGTGAGGATGTGTTCGACTTGCTGCGTAAAGTAGGCTTGCAGCGCGTCGTTGTCTTTCATTTGGTGATGCTTCATGAACGCTTGGATAGCGGGATTGACGTCCCACTGTTTTCCGGTGCTCTCATCGCCGCCAATGTGGAAGTAGCGATCCGGAAATAAGTCAGCCATCTCTTCGATGAAGCGATCGAGAAATTTATAGGTGTCCTCGCGAGTGGGATCGAAGGTCGGGTCAAAGACTCCGAATTTTCGTTCCACGGTGTACGGCCCCGGGGCGCTCGCGAACTGCGGGTAACCCACAAACCATGCGGTGGAATGCGCGGGGATATCGAATTCCGGGACCACGCGGATCCCGCGATCACGCGCGTAGCGAATCACTTCGCGGACCTGCTCCTGTGTGTAGAACAGTCCGTCCGAACCTTCTTCCTGCAGCTTGGGAAAGCGGCGGCTCTCGATGCGGAAACCCTGATTGTCGCTGAGGTGCCAGTGGAAGACGTTGAGTTTCACCGCGGCCATAGCATCCAGATTTCGCTCGATCACCTCTACCGGCTCCCAGTGGCGTGAAACGTCAATCATCAATCCGCGCCACGGAAAGCGCGGCTGGTCCTGGATTTGCGCGCCGGGAAGAAAAAAACCGCTGCTATCGGAATCCACAAGCTGCAAGAAAGTTTCCAAGCCGCGAATCGCTCCGACCACCGTTGCGGCGTCCAACTCCGCCCGTCCCGAGCTGACCGCGAGTGAGTACGTTTCGTCTTCTTCCGGTCCCTGCACCGCCATGCCGGGTCCATCGACCTTCACGGAAAGCGTAGGCGCCAACCCCGGCGCGGGCTGCGCGATGATCGGAAGCCCGGTGCGGCGTTTCAGCCGCAGCACGGCGCGCTCGATGGCGCGCTGCAATCGCTCATCGGAGAACTTTGTGGCAGCCGCGGTAAAATTCGGATCGATCGCCAGGCGGCCCGCTCCGAATTTTACGGAGTACGGTACCGGCATCAAGTGATGCACGTAGGAATCTCCGGATGCGGCAGGCTGCTGCGCCATAGCGGGAATCGTTGCGAACAGGCTTCCGAGAATAATTCGAGATATCGCGCGGATCAGTCTATTCCGCGGACAGGCGTTTTCGAGATTCGCGCACGTTCGCGCTGGAAACAGGAAACCGCGCACGAGGTGGATTATACAGCGATCCGCGAATATGAATGTCCGCGGAATTGCGATTCCCGAATCCTAGCTAGCGGATATTGAGGCGCTCGATAAGGCGCTGTACGTCGGCGGGAGACACATCGTAGAGAGCGTGCTCGTCTTCCTGCTCCAGTCTTTCGCGCAAGTACTCCGCGGCCAGGTAGCTGATTTCGCGGTCGCTCAGGTTGCGGCCGGTGCGTTCGCGGAAGCGCACCATCGGAACGTGAGCGACGCCGAGAATTACGCCCTTACCATCGACCAGGAATTTGCAATCGATCGTATCGCTATGGCGGGTGGCGATCCCGTTCCAGCAATGAGAAAAGCGGCAGTGGTACAGCTGGTCGGTTACTTTGGAAGGAACGTCAAACGCGCCGATGAAATCGCGCATCGCGCCGGCGTTGGGGATCATAGTGTCATTTACTTTGGCCATGTGTTCTTAGTTTTCCGTTCCCCTCAAGTTGTCCAGCCAAAATTACTCCGTGGCCGGAACGATCAGCTAGCGGCAGAGACGGCTCCGGCTTGTTGGTACTGCCGGACGGCGACGGCTACTCCGGCGCCCGCGGGAGCCCGGAATCCCTGATCGAGCAAGACTTTTTCGAGCGCACCGAGCAACAGCAGAACGTGGGTTCGCTGGCTCGAAAAGCCCATCAAGCCGATCCGCCAAATCTTGTTTTTCAGCGGCCCCAGTCCACCGGCAATCTCGATATTGAATTCCTCGAGGAGCTGCTTGCGCACTTTGGCATCATCGATGCCCTGCGGAATTTTCACGGCGGTGACCGTGGGCAGCCTCTCGGCCGGATTCTCAACCAGAAGTTGCAGGCCCATCGCTTCGATTCCGGCGATCAGCGCGAGCTGATTTTGCAGGTGGCGATCCCAGCGCGCATCGAGCCCCTCTTCCACCACCATCCGCAAAGCTTCGCGCAACGCGTACAACAGATTCACCGGAGGCGTGTGGTGATACGTACGCTCTTTGCCCCAGTAATTCATGATCGGCAAGAAATCGAAGTACCAGCTTTGCACCGGCGTTTTTCGCGCGCGCAGCAATTCTTCCACCCGGGAGTTTACCGTGATCGGCGCCATTCCCGGCGGCGCGCTAATGGCTTTTTGCGACCCGCTGAAGCAGATGTCAATGCGTTCGCGATCAACGTCCATTTCCACCCCGGCCAGCGAGGCCACCGCGTCGACGATCAGCAGCGCCCCCAATTCGTCCGCCACTTTGCGGTAATCGCCAATGCGCTGCACCACTCCGGATGAAGTTTCCCCGTGCGCGAGACCCACAAACTTGATTTTCTTTCCCTGCCCGGTGCGGCGAATATCATCCGGATTCGTGGCGCGGCCATAAGGCGTTTCCACGCGGTGAACCTTGCAGCCGGTACGATCGGCGATGATCGCCATCCGTTCGGAAAACGCGCCATTCACGCACACGATACATTCGTCGCCTGGTTCGAGAACGTTGAATACCGAAGCTTCGATGGCGCCGGAACCCGACGCGGAAACCGGATAGGTAATGCGGTTCTCGGTGCGAAACACGCTGCGCAGCAATATCTGCAACTCGCCCATCATGTGCGTGAACCACGGGTCCAGGTGACCCACTTGCGGGTTCGCCAGCGCACGATAGACCACCGGATCCATCATCGATGGACCAGGGGTCAGCAGGATGCGTGAAGGTGCTCGGAGCTCGCCAATCTTTTCAGTCATGTTTGAACGCCGCCAGTCGAGAATAACGAATAATCATAGCACCAATGTGGATCAATGCAGGGATCGGGTTCAACCGCCAAAGAGGCCTGCCTGGCAGGCGCGACGACACAAATTGCAGCATTCTAAATTCCAAATTTTCGATGGCACTCTGCTAAAATCGCCGGCGGAAACTCAATTCTTTGACTCCATCTTCCGATGCTGCCGCCGCGCAAAGCAATTCACGCAACGCCGTCCTCGCTGGCTTTCTAGGATGGACCTTTGACGCCTTCGATTTCTTTATTCTGACGTTCGTTTTGATTCCCGTCGCAAAGGAATTCCATCGCTCGATTCCCGATATCGCCCTGACCCTCACCGCCAGCCTGGCCATGCGTCCGGTGGGAGCTTTGCTCTTCGGATTGATGGCCGACCGCTACGGGCGCCGCATTCCGCTGATGCTAGACATCGTTTTTTATTCGCTAGTGGAATTCGCCACCGGCCTGGCGCCAAGCTACCGAATATTTTTCGCTCTGCGGTTGCTCTACGGCATCGGCATGGGCGGTGAATGGGGAGTGGGCGCGTCGCTGGCGATGGAATCGGTTCCCGCAAAATGGCGCGGCATCCTCTCCGGCCTCCTGCAGGAGGGCTACGCGCTGGGATATTTGCTGGCGGCCGTCGCGTACTTCAAAGTGTTTCCGCATCTGGGCTGGCGGCCGATGTTTTTTATTGGAGGGTTGCCGGCGCTGCTAACCCTGTTCATCCGCGCGAAGGTGAAAGAGCCGGAAGTGTGGCGCCGTTCGCGCACCAACTGGAACAGCTACGTGCGGGCGATTTTTGCGAATTGGAAGCGGTTCGCCTATTTGGTGCTGCTGATGGCCATGATGAATTTCATTTCGCACGGCACCCAGGACATGTATCCCACCTACCTGCAGCAGCAACACGGATTTCTCCCGCGCACCACCGCTTTCGTCACCATCGTCTCGATGCTCGGAGCGATTCTGGGCGGGATCGTGATGGGACACTATTCGGACCGGCGAGGCCGGCGCCGAGCCATGCTTACTTCGGCGGTGGGCGCGCTGCTGATCATTCCTCTGTGGGTATTTGCGCCGAACCTGCCCTTGATTTTCCTGGGCGCGTTCCTGATGCAATTCATGGTGCAAGGCGCGTGGGGAGTGATCCCAGCACACATCACCGAGCTGTCGCCGAACGAATTGCGCGGCTTCTTCCCCGGGTTTGCGTACCAAGTGGGCGTGCTGCTGGCGTCTTCCAGCGCATTCATCGAATCGAAAATGAGCAGTCACATGAGCTACGGTCAAGCGCTGGGAATATTTGCGGCGATCGTGCTGGTATTCGGGATCGTGGTCATCGCGCCGGGGCCAGAAGCCTATCGGACCTCGTTTGGCGCGGGGAGCGAGACGTGAGTGGTCTGTGGCCTTTTGATGAAACGCAGGTTTGCGTGGATTCGGCAGGATTCTGCTCTTTAGGATCAGTAACTTAGGAGGCGCTTCCTGGCAGTGTTGCGATTTAGAACGGGGCTTTCGGCTGGGGCTCGGTGCTGTTCTGTGGGGCCCTCCGGTGCGCGATTCTTTGCACCGCTCTGCGAGGCCAGCACTGAGTGCCCGCGGGAAACAAGGATGCATGTCGGTGGTAAGGCGACCCTCGGGAACCTATGTTCGTGACAGACGACAAGTGCCTTGGAATGCCCGCACGTCCTCGTGCGTTGGTTCAGCCCGAAATGGAGAGGGCGCTCCCGGTTAGAGTCTGGCTAGTAGACCAGAGAAAGCCGCTTTCGGCGCTCGACCCACTCCTCGCTCCCGAGAATTTTAGGCGTGACTTCGATGAGGCGCGGGAGCATGTTGAACACCGCAACAGGACCCCATTCCGTCCCCTGGCGAGTTCGAAAACCTTTCTTGTTGAGCTCCTCCGCCACCTTCGTCAGAGAAATATCCTGGATAATCAGCTCCATCATCGAAAAAAGAAACTGCATCTCCGGAGGGTTTTCTTCGAGATGTTCGCAATCTCCTGAGACCTGAGAGCCGAACGGCGCTTCTTCGAGCCGCTCGGGCGCGCCGGCATCATCGCCCTCGACCTCGCGTTCCCATTCGAGGCCGACCAAGCGCCAGCCAGCGCGCTCACGTTCACGGAGATAGCTCAGGTCCAGCGGACCATCAAATGCTTCCCGGATCCGTTCCGTTTTGGCCATCAATCTTCTCCTTTCGATTGGCACTCCGAAAGCAAATAAGCCACACGCCCGATCCCTAGCGCGAGCGTCAAGGTGGCGATCACAGCGTACCGAGGCACCTCGGCAATCCTCCCAAGACTGCATGGCAGGTTTCGCCAGAACGAAGTCATCCGGACACCTCCAAGGAGACGTAGAACGATCCAGAGCATGTCTCCGCCCATTCAAGGTGTTCTCTAGACGAATGGTGGCGCGGCACTTAACCGGCCGATCGGTGATCCAATCGCACGCCGCTGTCCACTTGTGGGACGTGCTCTGAGCGAGACCGAACATCCTCACAACACAATGCCGCGGGCGCGGTGTAACTAGGGGTATATCCCTGTGAAAGAATATTCCATGACACGTATATTCTGGTTAGGGCATGTTTGGAACCACCATGATGGCAACCCTGCGAGCACTGGCTGAGCCGAACCGCTTTCACATCGTTTAGCTGTTGCGCGCGGGGCCGCGGCCGGTTGGGGATATGGTCAACCGGTTGGGCCTGCGGCAACCACAAGTCTCTAAGCATCTGCGGGTGCTCAGCGATGCTGGGCTGGTTGACGTTCGGGTGGACGCTCAGAGGCGTATCTATGCGTTGCGTCCTGCGCCGCTACAGGAGCTTGAGGTGTGGATCGAAAGGTACCGGCGGCTGTGGGAGGCCAACTTCCAGCGTCTGGACGCCTTACTGGACGAGCTGAAGACGAATCAGAAAGCACGCGTACGCAGAAAGGGATAGTGGGCACGGCGCGGTGTGACCTTCGACACGCTCGCCAAGGCTTGGGGACAAACCAAAAAGGGGAAACACTCCATGCAGAAAATCACGCCGTTCTTGTGGTTCAACGACAAAGCGGAAGAGGCGATGAATTTCTACGTCTCTATTTTTAATAATTCAAAGATCGTCAAGTTCTCCAGGATGGGCGACGGCAGCGTGTCCGGCGGAACATTCCAACTGGATGGACTGGAATTTTTCGCGCTCAACGGTGGCCCGCAATTCACCTTTTCGCCCGGGATATCCATGTTCGTGAATTGTGAAACGCAGGAAGAAGTGGATGAGCTTTGGGAGAAGCTCTCGGAAGGCGGAGAAAAGATTCAGTGTGGCTGGCTCAAGGATAAATACGGCTTGTCATGGCAGGTGATCCCCACGATTTTGACCCAGATGTTGGGAGACAAAGACTCTGAGAAAGCCGCCCGCGTAATGAAGGCCATGCTGCAAATGACAAAAATCGACATCGATGGACTGCAGCGGGCCTACGGCCAAAAATAATAGATGAGCGTAAGGCACGAGCAGCGCGCTGCTTATTTTCTAGCAGCTCGTTTCGGAATTCTATAGTTGGAGGAGATTGGCGATGACCGATGGCGGAAATTTGAAGGTGACGGCGAAATCGGAGCGAGAGATCGTGATGACGCGTGAGTTCCCCGCTCCGCGGCGCATGGTCTTTGACGCCTACACCCAACCTGAGCTGCTGAAGCGCTGGCTCGGTGTGTTTGGCGGCTGGGAGTTGGCGGTGTGCGAGATCGATCTGCGGGTGGGCGGCACTTACCGCTGGGTGTGGCGGCAGAGTTCCGACGGGAGCGAAATGGGTGTGAGCGGCACCTACCGCGAGATCGTAGCGCCGGAGCGGCTGGTGTGCACTGAGTTGTTCGATGTCGCGTGGTATCCGGGCGAGGCTCTGCTCACCACCGGACTGGCCGAGCAGGGCGGCCGGACCACGCTCACCACCACGATCTTGTACGTGTCGCGCGAGGCGCGCGACGGCGTACTCAAGTCCCCCATGGAAGGCGGAGTGACTCGAAGCTATAACCAGCTGGCGGAGATTCTGGAAAGCATGCCCCGGACGTGAAATGCGGGTGTTTCCGGCATTAGTGTGCTAAGTTTTTTGGGCCGCGGTCCCTACGTGTTTTATAGACGCGGCAGAAAGCAGCTTGATGCCGAATTCTCCGAAACTAGTTCTGGTTGGGATTTTGCCGCAGGTGTTGGTGCTGGAGGCGGGCGACAACGCAGTTTGGTTGTCGGACGCCGGAAATTTAAAGATTGAGTTTGACCCGCAGCGGTGTCCATTCGGGTCGAATATTTTTCAGGCTCCGCAGGGTTCGCAGATTTTGAGTGGGCCGATACGCCCGGGGACGAATCCCGGATCGTATCGCTACAGACTTTTTCTCAACGATCAGATGGTCGGACACGGGGAAATTCTGCTTCGCTAGCTTCATTTCCCTTCCACGCTTGGTTCTTCCGTGGCCTGGATGCCACCTTTCCCAAAACCGGGGAAGGGTGGCGCACCCGGAAAAGATAAGAACGTCAAACCGTAAGTCAAAAACCCCCCACGTATGACCGAGGCGTGCGCACCCAACTTCAACGACGTGAGTCAAAATACCGGCCGCTTTGCGTTTGGCTCGCACTAAATCTTGCACGTAGCTAAATCGGTACTCGTTGCGGCGGAAGATTGTTGTTGCAAAGGGCCTGCGGGGGGAATATAACGCCGGTCATTGGGTCGGGGTTGTAGTCTTCGGAAGGTATAGGACCTTCCTGGTTCCTTAGGAAGCGGCAGAGCAGCCGCAAGAATTCACCAACAATTACGCCGGAGGGTGCACCGATGCGTCTGCGTAAACAGGCTTGCGCGTGGCTGGCGGTGGTCTTCTGTTTGTGGATGGGGAGCGCCAACGTCCGGGGCCAAGTGAATACGGTCAACCTCGCGGGTACCGTTGTGGATCCTTCGGGCGGCGCGGTGCAAGGGGCGAAGGTAACGGCGACCAGCCAGTCCACAGGTGTATCGCGCAGCGTGGTGACGAACGCGAACGGGCGCTACGAGATCATCGGACTCCCGCCGGGAGCGTATTCGCTGAGCGTGGAGACGGGCGGGTTTGCCACGCTGACCAATCCTTCGCTCACGCTGGTGCTGGGCACCACCGCGGAATATAACCCGCAGCTCGCGTTGAAGACTACAGCGCAAACGGTGAGTGTGGAAGTGCGCACCGAGCTGGTAGAAACCTCCAAAACGGAGGTATCGCAGAGCATTACCGGGACTCAAATCAACAACCTGCCGATCAACCGCCGGGATTACATCAATTTTGCGCTGCTGACGCCGCAATCGGCGCGCGACGATACCCCATCGATCGGCGCTGCTCCCACCAGCGGATTGAATTTTGGCGGACAGCGGGGACGATCCAATGAGATTTCCGTGGATGGTGCGGACGCGGTGAACAATTCGGTGAACGGCGTACGCGCGACAGTGTCTCAGGAAGCGGTGCAGGAATTTCAGGTGATCACCAGTAATTACATGCCGGAGTATGGCCGAGCGATGGGCGGCGTGGTGAATATCGTGACCAAGTCCGGCTCGAACGAGTTGCACGGCAACATCTTCGGATACCTGCGGCTGGCGGCATTGCAAGCGCGCAACCCCTTTTCCGTAGACGGCAACTTCAATCCGGCGACGGATTCGGTAGAACTGACTCCGGTGAAGCAATCGTTCACCCGCGTGCAATCGGGCGCGACGTTGGGCGGACCCATTCAGAAGAACAAAACGTTTTTCTTTTTCGCCTACGAAACGATTCGCAGCGAGGCCACCGGCTTCACCAACATCGGAACGGACAACTTCGGTCTGGTGCCTTCCGCGGTTCCCTGTTTCCCCAGCCCACTGCTGCTGACGTCCACCCAAGCGGCGTATTTCACCAGCGCGATCAATGCCCAGACCGGAAACAATCCCGCGAATTGCTCGCCGGCTTTGCCCGACGTGCAGGCGGCCGGACTCGCGGGAGCGTCTTCGGCAGTCGCGCTATTCGGGAACACGCAGTACTACCCGGGAGCGACATTCCCGACCAGCGGCGCGCCGCTGCCGGCTTCCTACACCGGCCTGATAACGCTGTTGGGAAATTATCCAACCAAGGAAGATACCAACCTATGGTCGCTGAAGTTCGATCACATCTGGAACAGCCGGAACACGTCGTTCATCCGCGCCAGCCTGGCTCCGTCGTTTATTTCCGGCATCCAAGTGAACGCAGAGAACCAGAACTTCGGGCAGAACGCTGGGAACCGCACGTCGTTACAGGACTCGCACGATTTCGATTTGGCCGGGCAGCACACCACCGCGATTCGCGACAATTTATTTAATGAATTTCGCATGCAGTACGCGCGGCGTTCGCTGCACTACGGATATTCAAACCTGCCCGGCGGGGATGACCCGGCTGTGAACATCACCGGTTACGCGTTCTTTGGCCGGGAACCATTCTCGACGGAAAACCTGATCGAGCGGCGCACCCAGGCGACCGACGACCTGACCTGGACGAAGGGCTCGCACACGTTGAAGTTCGGCGGCGACTTCAATCTGATCCAGAATCGCGCGATCGGCTCGCAGCTCTTTGAGCTGGATTACGGCGGCGTATATACATTCAGCAGCTTTACGAATCCGGCGGACGGGAATGCGGCCGCGACGCTGTCACCGGTGCAATCCTACGGCGCGGGCTTGCCGGAGGAATTCATTCAAGGGATCGGGAACTCCAACCGGCCGTCAGACAATAAGACCCTTGGCGTCTTCATTCAGGATAGCTGGAAGATCAATCGCCGCCTGACCATGAACTACGGAGTGCGCTACGACATCGAATGGACGCCAAACTTTGCAGCGGCTAACCCCCTCAATGCCACCGGAGAGCGGTTATTCAACGTGACCCAAGGCATCCCGGTGGACCCGAACAACGTGGCGCCGCGACTGGCGCTGGCAGGGGATCCGCGAGGAGACGGAAAAACGGTGATCCGCGTGGGCTACGGAATATTTTACGATCATCCACCCATCGCGCTGGCTTTCTTGGCTAATGCCTTCGATGGCGCGCAATCCACGCTGCTGGAAACTGGGCCCGGTGCGCCGTCGAATGCCGACGTGAGCAATCCACTGAACTTTGGCGCGCTCAACGCATCGTCCATATTTCAAGGCGTGTTGAGCGGCGCGATTACCGGCTGCTCGACGTCGGTTCCCAGCATGTGTTACGAGCCTAGTCAGCAAAGATTCAATCCGCTATTCGCCAATTCGTTTTTCACCAACGACAATTTCCTGAAGTTTCAGACGCCCTACGGCTCCGGATACCCGCTGCCTTTTTTGCCATTCACCATTCCGGTAGAAAAGGATTTCCAGTACGCCTACGCGCAACAAGGCAACCTGACCATCGAACGGGAAGTGGCGAAAAATCTGAAGGTGAGTGTGGCTTACAGCTACACCCACGGATTGCATTTGGACCACACCCAAAACCTGAGCACCACCAACCCTGCATTGCTCACCGCAAACGACAACAACGCCATTCAATCGGGACTGGACCCTGCGGGGACCAGCCCGTTGGCAATCGTCAATGTACCAGGAACCGCGGGATGCCAGCCCACCTCCGGCGGAGGGAGTGTGAACGTGATCGCTCCGACGATTTTGGGGGTGGCGTATCCGATCGGGAATACAGGCTGTGCGGGGGCGCCATTGGGATACGTTTCGGCGCCAGTGGTGTTTAATTATTTTCGCCGGCAGGGACCGAATCCGTCCTTCGGCGGCATCGTTCCCGGAGGCTACTCGACGCTGGTGGGATTGGCGCAACTGGCGGGGTATCCGATGGGATTTCCCGGCGCGGAAATTCCGTGGAGCGACGTGAACCCTCAGGTTTCTTCGGGGAATTCGATCTACAACGCGTTGACGGTATCGGTGAACAAGCGGCTTGCGAGTCACTTCGAATTGCTCTCGGCGTATACGTGGTCGCACGCGCTCGACGATTCCACCGATCTTTCCACGCTGCTGAATCCCCAGGACAACAATTTCCCGAACTTGGAGCGGAGCAATTCGGATTTCGATCAGCGGCACCGTTGGATTACCAGCGCGGTGTACTTGAGCCCGGGAACCCATGCCGGGGATAGCATGTGGAAGAGAATATTTGCTAACTTCACCGTGGCTCCGATTATCGAGGTTGCTTCCGGACGGCCCTACAACGTGCTGATCGGCTACGACACTAACCTCGATTTCGGGACGGCTACCAACCGGCCGTCGGTACTTACCGCGGGCGTGCCAGTGCCCTCGGGGTTCCCTTCCCCCACCGTTTCGCCTTACATCAAGGGCGCCGAATTTATCGTTCCCACTCGCTGCGTGGACGCGACCGGGGCGAGCTTCGGGCCTTATCCGGATGTGCCTACGCCGCCCACCGGTTGCACCGGTGATCTGGGAAGGAACGCCTTTACACGGCCCGGGTATTTCGATGTCGATCTGCGAATCGCACGGCGGTTTCCGATCAACGAGCGCTGGAATGTGGAGGTGATCGGAGACGGGTTCAATATTCTAAATCGGTTTAATGTTGGGGACGTGAATCCGCTTTGCGATCCTACCGCGGGTAGTGCTACTTGTCAGGCGGGGCAGCCTACGGCGGCGCTTGATCCCCGGACGTTTCAGTTTGCGTTGAAATTGAACTGGTAAGCGTGAGCACGCGGCTCAGTAAACCAACCGCAACACGTTGGACACCTGGGGTACTCAGGCAGTGGTGGTCGCGTCGGTGAGCCCTTAAACTTTCAGGTTTGAGTCCACCACCAGAATGGTGTGCCACTGGCGGCAAACGGCCACAGCTACGAAACTGGAGTCCGCAATTCTCTCTTCGCTTTTGAGTTAGACTCAATGGGTTCTCTCTCGGACGGAGGTCCGCGCGAAATTTTATGAATGTGCCGCTGGGCGTATTGGGGCTGGTGATCGCCGTCGGGATCGTGGTGATCTTTATCTGGATCGATCACCGGCGCTCGGAAACGAATGTGGCCATGCTTCGGCAAGAGCTGCAAGCGCTGGTCGGGCAGCAGGGGCAGGCGATTTCCGCGCAGATGGGGCAATTGGCGCAATCGGTGACCACCCAAATGGGCCAGGTGCGGCAGGAACTGCAGAGCGGCGTGGCGACCACGGGCAAACTGGCCACCGATGCGCAACGCGAAGTATCGCGGCAACTGGAAACGTCCAACGAGGCGATCCGGCGGATTAGCCAGCAAATCGGCGAGGTGCAGAAGGCCAGTCAGGATTTGTCGACGGCGTCTCATGCGCTGGAATCCGTTTTGGGGGGCGCGAAATCGCGGGGGGCGCTGGGGGAAATTGCGCTGGAGCGTCTGCTAGAGGATGCGCTGCCGCAGGCCGCTTACGAAGTGCAGCACCGCTTCACCACCGGCGGCATTGTCGATGCGGTAGTCCGCAGCGGCGACCGCCTGCTGTGCATCGATTCGAAGTTCCCTCTCGAAGCGTACCGGCGGATGCTGGATTCGGGAAACGATGCGCGCAAGGAATTTTCCCTGGCAGTGCGCAAGCATGCTGAATCGATCGCAACGAAATACATTTTGCCGGACGAGCACACGCTGGAATTTGCACTGATGTTCGTGCCGTCGGAAGGCGTGTACTACGAGCTGCTGATGACCGAAGATTCGAAGTACGGGCGGCTGGATGAATACTGCCGCACGCTCAAGGTTTTTCCGGTGTCGCCCAACACCTGTTACGCGTATCTGTGTGCCATCGCCATGAGCCTGCGCGGGTTGAAGGTGGAGGAGAATGCGCGGCGGTTGCTAGCGAGTATGGTGGGCTTGCAAAGACAATTCGACGGCCTCGCGGAAGCGCACAGCAAGCTGGGGACGCATTTACGGAATGCGCAGGGCGCGTACGATGATGCCGCGAAAAAACTCGACCGCGCTACCAATACCGTAGATCAGATGTCGCAGGGCACGCTTCCGGATTTGGAAATTCTGCCGTCCTTGCCGGTGGATGAACCCGAACCCGTGCAAAGGACTTCGCGCCTATTTTCGGAGTGATTGTTCCCGTCGAAACCAAGCCCACCAAAGCTGCTTTAGTCGCCTCGTAAGGCTTCGCGCGCGGAATCGATCCAAAAACCGAATTGGCCCAAGGGTGCGCCGGAGAAATACCGCTGCAGGGAGCGCTCGATTCTTCGCGCTTCTCTGGGGTGTTTTTGCAAGCGCGTAATTAAGGGCTCCAGGCGGCGCTGTTGTTTGTCGGTGGCGTGGCGCCTGGCTTCGATCAGGAATTGCTCGGCGGCGTCGGGGTCTGGCGGCAGGCCGGATCTGTGGATCAATTTCACGGAGAAAGAGAAATCGCCGGCGGTGAGGCCTTCCACGGTGAAGTCCGCGATGTTGTCGTCAGTGCCGTGCGTTCTCACGAGCTGCAGGTCGCCGTCCGGAAAGCGGAGCGTCCCGGGCGTGTGATTTTTTACCTCGAGGTCCAACGCGTGATCGGTTCCGTCCGCGCGCACTTCCAATTTTGACCTCTTGCCTGGCTGCACCGGCTGTCGGGTGGCGTCAAACTCGAACGAAACCACCGTGAACGGCGCGGATACCGCATTGCCCGCCGAATTGATCACGATCCTCGACACGCCGGGCCTGATGCGAGGTCCCGGCAGCAGCACCAGCGCCACCGGAGAAGCCGCCAGCACCAATGCATGCTGTCCGCTGACGGTTACGTCGTTGGCATCCGCATCACCTTGAAATCCGCTCCCGCGGATGACGAATCCATCGCGCAGCGAGACAAAAGGCGGCACGTTGGCGATGCTCACCGGCGATGCGGGGGACACTGGGACGACCACGGCGGCGGCTTGGGTCTGACCTACGGTGATCTTGGCGAGGAATGGGCCGCTGCCAGGCGGCACCGTGAATTTCGCGCGGCCGGTGGCGTCGGTGCGAATTACCTCGCCATTCCCCACATCGATGGGAACACCCGGGACCAGCCGGCCGCTAATATCCAGAACCGCTAACGTAGCAGGCTGCCCGGCTACCACGCGCGGAGGCAGGATGATCGAGCCGAGCGCGTTGATTGTTTGGGGAGGCGGGGTTGGGCTGCTTGCCGCAGGAGCGACGGCTGAAACGATAAATGCTAGCAGGAACACTGAAGGGTGGGCGGCTCTGAGGCGCACGGCGTGATTATATTCGTCAGCGGTCGATATTCGATAGTTGATAGTTCGTGGGGATTGCGTAGTCGACGTTGTCCTGATTCTATGGTTTGACGCCTTCATCTTTTCCTTGATGCCCCACTCTTCCCCGGCCTGCCCGCCGCGGCGGGTTCTGGTAAGGGGGTGTAAGCACCCAAAACAGCTCAAACCACCACAACGGCGGCCGCAACGGCAACCGCGTCAAGGATCCAGGCGAATTACGAAGGCGCTCGAGTGCGTTTCGTCGTGGAGTTGGGTAGCTAGCTGCGAGGCGGCGTCCTCCGAAGGGACCCGGCCTACGCGGACGCGATAGAAGATGCCGTTGGGCGAATCGTAGGGCACTACGGAGGCAGGGCCGAAGCGCGCGGCGAGGCGGTCGCGGAGCCTGTCGGCATTATCTTTCTGCAGAAAGGCGCCCACCTGCACGCCGAAGAAGCCGGCGGTGGGATTGGTGGTGCCGCCGACTACTTCCAAGCGAACTTGCGCGGTGCCTGGTCCGATCACGTCGATGGCGCGAGCGGCGGAAAGAGAAAGGTCGATGATGCGATTGGCGACGAATGGGCCGCGGTCGGTGATGCGGACCTGGATTTGTTTTCCGGTGCTGAGGTTCGTGACGCGGACGATCGAGTTGAATGGCAAGGTGCGATGCGCGGCAGTGAATTGGTACATGTCGTATATTTCGCCGTTCGCGGCGCGGCGGCCGTTGAACGGATCGCCATACCACGATGCCACTCCTTCTTCCACATACTGACCGGCGATCGCTGGCATGCGTTCCGCGGGCGGCGGCGTGCCCGAGGGCGTCGATGCAGGCGCGGTGCGGCCGGGGCGCGATGTGCCGGAAGAGGGCGGCTGGGTTATCTGCGTGCGATGCGCGCACCCGCAAGCGAGCAGCAGCGCCACCGCAACTTCGAACAGGAAATACGGGCGCGAGCGCAGCCGGTGCAGCGAAGACTGGCGCGTGGCTGGCAAACTCACGCGGTGATCCGATTCAATTTTTCCGCCGTCATTTTCAGCTATTATAGGTAGGCAAAAAACTTCACGCAAGGAACCTACTTGGCGCTCCCAATCCGTTGGCGCTGGAAATTCGAAAGATTCGTCGAACAGTTGCAGGGAGTTTTGGGAGGCGGCAAGAAGGAGCCGCCCCGACCTCGCCTGTGCCCTTCATGCGGCACGCTGGTAGGCGCTAGCGCGTCGAAATGCCACCAGTGCGGTGCGAGCATGACCTATTCGCTGGCCGCGGCCAGCCGTTCCCTGGGCGGGGTATTCAAATCGGATGCGCCGGTCACTTACGTGATCCTGCTGGTGACCTGCGCGTTATTCGGTTTCAGCCTGATGGCTACTATTCGCGCGGCGGGCGAACTCACGCCACCCAGCGGTGGCCTGATGGGCCTTTTCAACCTGGGAGCGATTTCCCAGCAAATCTTGATCCGGCTGGGAGAGTCGTTGCCGCTGCCGTATAACCTAAGGGAACCGTGGCGGTTTATCACTGCGGTCTTCCTGCACGGCAGCATCTTGCACATCGCATTCAACATGTGGGTGATCATGGATGTGGGCCCGGCGATTGAAGAACTCTACGGCTCGGCGCGCTATTTATTTATTTATGTTTTTACGGGTGTGTGCGGCTACGTGCTGAGCTCGCTGGCGGGAAAATTCAGCGTCGGCGCGTCCAGTTCCCTGCTGGGGCTGATCGGGGTGATGCTGGCGCTCACCAGCGTCCGGCACAACGCCAGCATGCAAATGCTCCGCAGGCAACTGATCATGTGGCTGATCTACATCGCGGTGATGGGCTTTTGGTTTTCGTACATCGACAATTGGGCACACGCCGGGGGATTTGCTGCGGGCTACTTGCTGGGCCGGGTGATGCTGGATCGTCCGCCGGCGGATGCCGCCGAACGGAAGAAAGCTCATACCCTAGGGTGGTTGGCCGGAGGCGCGGTGGTGGTTAGTTTCGCGTTCATGGTGATGGAGTTTTTGGGTTCCAGATAACATTAAACCCTAGAACCTGTGTTGGTTCAGCCTGAAGTGGAGAAGTGGCGTTTTCCGTTAGCGAGTATTTCCGCCCTTCAGGCGGGGATTTTCAAGGCATCGATACGACCACCAGGCTATCCCTCAGCATGGTTGCGTCTGGGGTACCAGACCGAGGGTCTGGACAATCAGGAAAGGAACTGCGATCGGTGTACGCTAATACGGTCCTGAGCGTCGGCAGTTAAGACCGCGGGCTCAATGGTGCCTGCTAGCCCGACCTGCAGTGTGGTTCCGGGCCCCGTGCTCAATACAGTGATGACCTTCACGCTGACCGTGTGGCGGATCTCGTTTGGGAGACTACCTTGTTTGCACGGCCCGGGCCGACGCTGCGGGGCAAACAAGGAGATACCGCATGCCTGGAAAGCGCAGCAAGACTGTAAGTTTGCCGATTGTCGAGACCGATGCCGCCGGAATC
>Ga0302325_10013473_pt1 | contig 17433 bp, 15 predicted proteins | sample Palsa_T0_2_FD_201948 | JGI IMG/M metagenome (GOLD analysis project Ga0302325, IMG submission 201948) | Peat permafrost microbial communities from Stordalen Mire near Abisko, Sweden - Palsa_T0_2 | ecosystem: Environmental > Terrestrial > Soil > Palsa > Peat permafrost | place: Sweden: Abisko... | reverse complement strand
CGGGCAGCACCGGCTGCCGGGGACGAAGCCGTGATGGGTGACGGTCAACCTGACCAAGCCCGCGCTCCTCTCTTCGAGGTCGTACGCCACCTTCGAGCGGCGCTCAGCCCCCACGCCGTTGCCGTCTCCTCGTCGAGGCCGGCGAGCGCCCCCCACTCGGGTGAAAAGGAAATGCCACGTGGAGGAGAGATGGTGCGGGCGGTCGGCCTCGAGGATGACCTGCTCGGGGTCGCTCACGACGAGACCCACGTCCTCGTGGACCAGCTCCCAGGTCGACCGCTTCGTCCACTCCGACGGGAAGGTCTTGCCGCCCATCGTCGGTGCCGCCAGAAGCGCCTGCTGAAGGCGCGGTCGTCAATCCTCGCCACACCTGCTCGGCGTCGCCTGCACGCACAGGCAATACGTGAAGCGGGCGCCGTTTCTCATGGCGACTCCGCTTACGCCGAAGGCAAGGCCGAGCCGGTCTCGAGCAAGGTCTTGAGACTGGCGATGACGGCGGGCCACCCGCCGCGCACTCCCTCGAGCACGGCACTCCCCGGAGCGAAGCCGTCGTGCACCACGGTCAGCTTCACCACACCCTCCCCCGCCTCTTCGATGTCGAAGGCGACCTTCGAACGCGGCTCCGCCCGCCAGGCCGCGACCGTGGCCTCGTCGAACTGATGCGCAGCGGCCCACTCCGGGCTGAAGGTGTGCCAGGTGTAGGCGAGACGCCGGGGGGGGTCGGACTCGAGGACCACCTGCTCGGAATCGGTGATGACGAGACCGACCTCGTCGTAGGCGATGTCGTAGGCGGAGCCCTTCTGCCAGTCCGTGCGGTACGAGACCCCGCCCGACTTCGGGTGCCGCCAGTAGCGCTCGGTGAAGGTCGGGTCGGTCAGCCCCTGCCACACGCGCTCGGGCGTGGCATGGATGTAGGTCGTGTAGACGAAGCTCGTCTCGTTGCTCTTCTGGTCCATGGGAGTGGCCTCCAGTGCCGTCCTGAGATCGGCGAGGGCCTCGACCCGCGCTCGGTCGTAGTGGTGGATGAAGCGGTCGGCGATCTCGTTGATCGGTGCGGCGTTCAAGTAGTGCAGCTTCTCCCTCCCCCGCCGGAGGGTGGTCACGAGGTCCGCCTCATCCAACACGTCGAGGTGCTTGGAAACCGACTGCCGGGTCATGCCCATGTCCGCGCACAGCTCGGTGAGGGTGAGCCCGTTGCGCTCGTTGAGCCTGTCCAGCAACCGGCGCCGAGCGGGGTCGCTCAGAGCCCGGAAGACGGCATCCGTATCTCGCATCGCGTGGTCCGTTGTGATGTCATGCAGCCATTTGACTGCATGACACGCTCAAGCAGCCATTTGGTTGCATGTCAAGGGTCTTCGAGGGCCAACCTCGGACCGCGTCGTGCTCCGCGTGACGTCGCGCGCCCCACGTCGAGTGTCCTGATCGCGCTACAGCGCGGCGAGTACTTCCTCGGCCGAGCTGACGTTGAGCCCGGGACCGGGCTCGACGGCGAGCCAGCTGACCACACCGTCATCGATGATGGCGGCGAAGCGCTGTACGCGTGACCCGAGACCGAAGCCGGTGCCGTCCATGGTGAGCCCCAGCGCCGCGGCAAGCTCGCCGTTGCCGTCAGCCAACATCACGACCGAATCGCCGACGTTCTGGTCCGCTCCCCACGCCCCCATCACGAAGGGGTCGTTGACCGACACGCAGACCACCTTGTCGGCCCCCTTGGACCGCAGCTCTTCGGCGCGCAGGACGAACCCGGGGAGATGGTGGTCCGAGCAGGTAGGAGTGAAGGCACCCGGAACTCCGAAGAGGACCACCTTGCCCTGACCCAAGACCTCGGTCGACGTCGTCGCCTCGGGTCCCTTGTCGCCGAATGTGAAGACCTTCACCTCGGGGATCTGGTCACCGATTGCGATCGTCATAACTGTCTCCCTCTCGAGGTGATGGACTGGTGGCCCAGGTTGCCATACGCCGCGGGCGACCCCACAATCGTCCGCCACCCTCGAACGGTCATGAAGTTGTAACGTGCGGCCCGACAGAGCCGTAGCAGAGGGGATCGAGACCCTGGGGGGTTCACGATGACGCAACCATTTGATCGCCGGTCGTTCATCGCCGGCGGACTCGCACTGGGCGCCGGAGCCGCAGTGATCGGCGGGCTCGAAGGCGAAGCCGGTGCCGCCCAGACCAACGGGCCGGGGCGGAACGGCGTCTCCACTGCCAGACCGGTCCGGGGAGGCTCGCTCACCTTCGGCATCGACACTGAGGAGACCGGCTTCAATCCGGCGACGGCGCGCTGGGACGAGGGCGGGTTCCTCTACGGCCGCACCGTCTTCGACCCCATCGCCATCGTGAACGCCGCCGGCGGCGTCGAGCCGTACCTGGCGCAGTCGATCACGTCGAACGACGACTTCACGGCCTTCACCATCACGCTGCGCCCGGGCATCGTCTTCCACGACGGCACTCCGCTCGATGCGGCCGCACTGCACCTCAACATCGAGAACACGGCGAGCGGCGTCCTGACGGGCCCGGCCTTCGCCGATTTCGCCAGCGCGACCGTCACCGGACCGTTGGCAGTCACCATCAACTTGAAGGCGCCCTGGGCGCCATTCCCCTACTACCTGGCCCAGGCGCAGACGGGCTATATCGCGGCGCCGTCCATGCTCAACAGCGCCGACGGCGGCACATCGCACCCGATCGGCACCGGTCCCTTCGTCTTCTCGGACTGGGTCCCCAACAGCCACTTCACCGCGACCCGGAATCCCCATTACTGGCGCAAGGGCTACCCCTACCTGAACTCCATCACGTACAAACCGATCATCAACGACTCCTCCCGCGCCGACGCGCTCGAGACAGGCGAGGTTGACATCATGCACTCCGGCTCTCCCAACAACCTGCTGCAGTTCAAGGGGAACAAGAAATACTCCTACTACGACAACAGCGGGGAGGTGGTCGGACAGCCCACGGTGCAGTGCATCATGTTGAACACCTCCACCGCCCCGTTCAACAACAAGACGCTGCGCCAAGCCATGGCGATGTGCATCAACCAGGCCCAGTTCGCCAAGGTGATCGACAAGGGCATCGACACTCCCATGAACGGTCTGTTCCTGACCGACAGCGAGTACTACACCAAGACCGCCTACCCGAAGTACAACCCGACGCAGGCCGCCAAGCTCGTCAAGCAGGTACAGCAACAGACAGGCAAGCAGCCGACCTTCACGCTCAATTCGACGAGCGACCCGGAGACCCTGGCGGCGGCGCAGTTCCTGCAACAGGCCTGGCAGACGGCGGGCATGAGTGTCACCATCACCATCCTGGCCCAGGCGACGATCATCAACGACGCGTTGGCCGGCACCTACCAGGCCACGCTGTGGCGCCAGTTCGGAGCCGTCGACCCCGACCTCAACTACGTGTGGTGGAGCACGACGACGGTCGGCCCGCCCCTGCCCTTGAACATGGCCCGCAACAGCGACCCCCGCATTCAGGCGGCGCTCACGGCGGGGAGGAGCACGACCGAGAAGGCCGACCGGATCAAGGCCTACCAGCAGGTGAACCAGTATTTGGCCCAGGACGTCCCGTATCTCTGGCTCGCCCGCGACACCTGGGCCGTCGTCGCCAACCCGAACGTGCAGAACTTCGTCAACCCGACGACTCTCCAGGGCTCGAAAGCCCTCGCGTTCGACGAGGGCGTGCTTTGGCCGACCCAGATCTGGATGTCGAGCTAGCGCATCTCCACGTCGTCGAGATACTCCTCGCGCCAGTGGGTGAAGCGCTCTTCGGGCAGGCGCAGGCAGTAGGTCGGGCGCAGCGCTTCGACGAAACCGCGTTCGTGGCTGACGGCCACGATGGTGCCCGGCCAGGCTCCGAGCATGGCGCCGACGGCGACAATGGACGAGGGGTCGAGGTTGTTGGTCGGCTCGTCCAGAAGGAGGAGGTTCGCCTCACCCGCCGACAGCATGGCCAGCCCGAGCTTGGCCCGCTCACCACCAGAGAGGGTCCCGGGCAATTGCTCGGCCGCCTTGGACGGCAGGCCGAACGAGCCCAAGAGGGCCCGCCGGTCCCGCTCGGCCTTGAGCACGGCGTCGCTCACGTTGTCGAGCGCCCTGCGCTCGGGGTCGATCTGCTCGTGCTCCTGCGCGAAGTAGCCGATCTCGACGTTGGTGCCGAATTCGACGACACCGTTCGTCGGCTCCTGCGCTCGGGCCAGGCAGCGCAAAAGTGAGGACTTCCCTGCGCCGTTGCGCCCGATGATCACAATGTGATCGCCCCGGCTGGCGTGGAAGGTGACCTCCGACAGCACCTCGTTGCTGCCGTAGCGGACGCCGAGCTTGGCGACCTCGAGCGGAATGCCGCCGGAGCGGGGCGGCGTGGGGAGTGAGAACTTGCTGGACTTGTCGCGCTTGTCGACCTGCGTCCGGCTCCCCTCCATACGGTCCACCCGCCGGTCCAGCTGCTTGGCCTTACGGGCCCGCTTCTCCGTGCTCCCCCGCATGGAGTCGGCGAGCAGCGAGAGTCGCTTGATCTCACGCGCTTCGAGCTCGGAAGAGCGCTCGCGTTGGGACTGGTCGGCCTCCTTCGCCGCCTCGAACTTGGAGTAGTTCCCCTTCCACTCCGTCATGTGCTGGTTCGCGATGTTGAGCACCTTGGTGATGGACTGGTCCAGCAGCTTGAGGTCGTGGCTCACCACGAGCAGCGCGCCGTTGAAGCGAGCCAGCTCGTCGAGGAGCCAGCGCTTTGCCGAACGGTCGAGATGGTTCGTGGGTTCGTCGAGGATCATGAGGTCGGGCTCCTGGAAGAGCACCCGCATGAGGTCGACCCGACGGCGTTGGCCACCGGAGAGCGAGTCGATGTCCTCCAGGAGGAGCTCCTGCCGCAAGCCGAGGCCGTCGGCCAGGCGGGCCATGATCGATTCGGCCTCGTAGCCACCGTTGGACTGGAACTGCTCCTGCAGGTCCGTGAAGAGCTCGATGTTCTCCTCCGTCGGATCGTCCGCCATGGCGCTGCGGGCCGCGCCCAGCGCATCATCGAGAACGTCGAGGCCACGGGCCGACAGGATGTGCGAGAAGCCGGTCGGCTCGAGCCCGAGGCCGCCTGGCACGGGCGCCTGCGGGAGGTACCCGAACGACCCCAGGAGGCGGACATTGCCCCGGTGGCGCAGCTGCGGGGACGTCTCCCCCACCAGCACGGAGATGAAGGAGGATTTCCCGGTCCCGTTGCGCCCCACCAGGCCTACCTTTTCGCCGGCGCCGACGACGAAGGAGGCGTCCGTGAGCAGGGTGCGGTCCCCGATTTCGATGGTGAGGGCTGAACCGACGATCACGCCACATTGTACGGGGGAGAACCCCAGGTCGATACACTCCGCCAATGCCCGCTCTCGACCGAAAATGGTGGACCCTGATCGCCGTCTGCACGGCGACGTTCATGCTCCTGCTCGACATCACGGTCGTGAACGTGGCGCTGCCGGACATTCAGCAGTCGCTGCACGCGAGCTTCTCGGACCTGCAGTGGGTCGTCGACGCCTACTCGCTGACGCTGGCCGCCTTCCTCCTGACGGCAGGGGTGGCAGGCGACATCTACGGCCGGCGGAAGATCTTCGCCATCGGATTAGTGGTCTTCTCGCTCGCCTCACTGGTCTGCGGTCTGTCGACGACGCCGCTCATGCTCAACCTGGCGCGCGCCGTGCAGGGCGTCGGGGGCGCCATTATGTTCGCCACCTCGTTGGCGCTGATCGCCGCCGCGTTCACCGGGCGCGACCGCGGCACCGCCTTCGGCATTTACGGCGCGGTCATCGGCGGCGCCGTCGCCATCGGGCCACTGATCGGGGGTGCCATCACGAGCGGTATCGGATGGCGCTGGATCTTCTTCGTGAACGTGCCCATCGGGGCCGTCGCCGTGCTGATCACGTTCACGCAGATCGCCAAGTCGGAGGACCTGCGGGCGCGCAAGATCGACTGGGTGGGATTCGTCACCTTCTCAGTGAGCCTCTTCCTACTCGTGTTCGCGCTCGTCCGGGGCAACGACTTCGGCTGGGGCAGCGGCACCACCATCGGCCTGCTCGTGGCTGCGGGCGTTCTGATGGTGGGCTTCTTCATCAACGAGCGCTTCGCGACGGACCCGATGCTCGACCTCGGCCTGTTCAAGATCCCGGCCTTCGTCGGCCTCTCGACGGTGGCCTTCTGCCTGGCCGCGTCGATCTTCGCCATGTTCTTGTACCTGACCCTCTACATTCAGGACAACCTCGGCTACGGCCCGCTGGCCGCCGGCATCCGGTTCCTGCCCATGACCCTGGTCATCTTCTTCACCTCCTTCTTCGCCGGGCGCCTGACCGTCCGTCTGCAATCGCGATTCTTGTTGGGGATCGGGATGCTCTTCGTGACCGGCGGGCTCCTGCTGATGGCGACGACCCATCCGAACTCGACCTGGACCGTCCTGCTGCCCGGTTTCATCGTGAGCGGCTTCGGGGTCGGGATGGTCAACCCGGTCCTGGCCTCGGGCGCCGTCTCCGTCGTCCAACCCCAACGCAGTGGCATGGCCTCCGGCGCGAACAACACGTTCCGGCAGGTGGGCATCGCCACGGGCATCGCCGTGCTCGGCGCGGTGTTCCAGAGCCAGATCGTGGCGCACACGACCGCAGCGCTGTCCAAGTCGCCCTTCGGGGCGGGGGTGCTGCGGCAGGGCGGCGCACAGCTCCAGGGGGCCATGTCCTCGGGCGAAGTCCGCCAGGCGGCGGCGGCCATTCCGGTTGCCGGCGCCCGCAACGCGCTGTTGCAGGCGTACCACTCGGGGTTCTCGGTGACGTTGAACCACCTCATGGAGATTGGCGCTGTGGTGGCCCTGGTGGGCGCGATCTGCGGGTTCGCGCTTGTGCGCCAGCGTGACTTCGTCATCCCCACCGGGGCACCGAGCGGGCCGCCGGCCCAAGGCGGTCAGGGTCAGTCGGACACGCCGGACGGCGCTGTTCCCGCTGTCCATGCTTGAGCCGTTCACGCTCGGGGGGAGATTCGTCCGGCTGGAACCGTTGACAGAGGCACACATTCCCGCGCTCGTGGAGGCGGCCGCACTCGATCGCACCGCCTACCAGTGGACCTACACGCCCGATGGGGTGGAGCAGATGACCGACTACGTGCGCGACGCACTGGTCAAGGTCGCGTCGCAGGCCCACGTCGCCTTCGCCACGGTCAGGAGGGGGGCGGGCCCCGATGGGTCCGACCTGGTGGTCGGCGCCACGCGGTTTTGCGAACTGGCCTTCTGGCAGTGGCCGCCGGGGGCGACCCACCAGCGCCACGGGGTGCCCGACGTGGTCGACATCGGCTACACCTGGCTGGCCGGCCCGGCCCAGCGGACCCACGTCAACACCGAGGCCAAGCTGCTCATGATGACCCATGCCTTCGAGGTCTGGGAGGTCCACCGGGTGGCGCTCCAGACCGACGTGCGCAACACCCGGTCGCGTGCTGCCATTCAGCGCATCGGCGGCCAGCTCGACGGCATCATGCGGGCGGACCGGCCGGGTTCCGATGACACGGTGCGCACCTCCGCCCGCTTCTCCATTGTGACCGCCGAGTGGCCGGACGTGAAGGAACGCCTGACGGCGCGTCTCACGCTGGCCTAAGGCGCCGCCCGCTCCTTCAGAACAGGAGGGACACGCCGCGCCGCGCGAAGAGCAGCGCGTACGCGACGAACGCAGTCACTGCCAGCGCGAGCGGGATGCCGAAGAGCGAGACCGCGGACAACAAGACCACGTCGTTGACCCGGCGACCGCGCCATGCGGCGCCGACCAGGGCGCGGCGCGCCAACCACGAGAGAATCATGCTCGCCGCCAACAACGGCAACGCGACGCCCAGGAGCCAGGCCATCCTCGATCCGTAGACGCCCGAGGTCGCGATGACGCCGAAGACGATCACCACCACGGCCGCGGTCAACGTCAGCAGCGCCGCGGCGGCGGGTGCCGCACCCGGCGGCCGGACAACAGCTGCCCTCACGATGTGGCCTCGAAGTGGCGCGCAAGTTCGTTGGCGTAGCGCAGACCCAGTGACTGCCCGTGGTCGGCCAGCCAGGCCGACAACGCCGTGCCACCCGTGGCGGGGCCGTCCGTGTCGGCGAGGCCGGCCGCCATGGCCCGGTACTCGTCGGCGGTGAGCAGCACGTCGCGCAGGCCGAGACCGAGGACGCGGGCACAGAGGGGCAGGGCGGCACGCGGGACGTGGATCAGGCGGGCCCGGCTGCCGACAGCGGTCCTGATTTCGGCGACGAGCTGGGTAAAGGTCGGCCGTTCCGGACCGACGGCGTCGGTGACGCTGTCGTGCGTCTCACCCGCCTTGGTCAGACAGAGGTGCGCCAGGTCGTCGACATGGATGCCCCGGATCCGGTAGTCGCCTCGACCGCCGATCGCAAAGACGGGGAGCCGGCGGAGGAGCCAGGCGATGTTGTTGAGCAGGACGCCGTCACCACCGAAGAGGATGGCCGGGCGAACGATGGCGTACGAGACGTCGCTCTCGGCGAGGGCCCGCTCCACCTGTGCCTTGCCCCGGAAATACGGCAACGGCGAGCTGCTGCTCGGGTGCGTGATGCTCACGTGCACGATTCGCTGGACCCCCGCCCGCTTGGCGGCGTGGAAGAGCGCCCTCGAGTTGGCGACGGCCAGCTCATGATCGACGGTGCGACGGCCGAAGCGCACCCAGTAGGTGTTGTAGAGCGTCGTCGCCCCCGAGAGCGACGCCACCAGACCCAGGTGATCGTCGAAGTCCAGCGGGCGCACGTCAATCGCGGTCGCCGCGGGGGCCCGTCCGGGATGCCCGGTGACGGTCCGCACCTGGCGGCCCGACTGGAGGAGGGCGCGGGCCAAGGAAGCGCCGGAGTAGCTGAACGCCCCGGTGACCACGTCGAGACCCGTGTCGGTCGAACCGCGTGCGGCGGGGGCCTCCGAGGAGAAGATCCCGGTCATGGTTGCCTCGTTTCGGTCGGCACGGCGAGCGCCTCGAGCAGACCGGCCAGATTCTTGGCGTGGGCGAAGAGGCCGAGCGCTCTGGCCCGATCGCCGTCGAGGTGGGTCAGCATCTCGAGCCCGAGATACAGGGCCACGATCCCGTACGCCACGTCACCGGCGGGTAAGACCGGATCCAACGTCGGCCCGAGCGTGGTCGTCACCGCCCGCTCAGCGAAGGAGAACCACGGCCCCAGGCGAGCGGACACGGCGGGGCCCAGTCCCGGCGTCGACGACGCACCGGCGATCATCTCGACGAGGACGGCGACGTAGCCGGCATCGAGATCCTCCCGGAAGATGGCCGTCGCCACGTCGACGAGTTCGCTGGGTGATCCCACGCGATCGATCGCTGCGCCGTAGTGCTCCATGCGCCGTGCGCTCACCGAATCAAGTGCGGCCAGCAGCAGGTTGGCCACCGAATCGAAGTGGTAGAAGATCAAGCCCTGGTTCACCCCGGCGCGCCCTGCGATCGCTCGGGCGCTCGACCCCGCGAAACCTTCGGCCTTCAGGGTCTCGATTGCGGCCTCGATCAGCTTCGTTCGAGTGCCGGCCGAACGGGACGAGTCGTGCCCCACCACGCTGCTCGATGTTCCGGACTTGGCCATCGGTGACCTCACTTTGAGTGAATGCTCAAAGCATATACTCAAATCGATTTCGCATCCACCCTGGAGTCCGAACCGAGAAGCCCCGAGGCCGTGTCACGGGACGAGCACGATCCGGTCGCCCGTCTCAACGTTGCTGGTCCAGACCTCCTCGACCGCCGCGAGCGGTACGGCCTTGGCCCGGACGTCGAACGCGCCGTGGGCGACGGCCTCAGCGAGCACCGGGAGGTCCTTGACGAAGTCCCGGCCGGCGACGGATCCGATACCGCTGCCGACGATCTGCAGGCGAGCCGCGCGCAGCGCGGCGGCCGGGATCGCCGCCTCCGGCCCGGCGATCGCGCCGATCTCGATCCACGTCAACGGCTGGCCGCGGTCCCTGCGGTTCGTGAGGATCTCCACCATGGCGGCCGCGGTCGGCTCTCCCCACACGTAGTCGATCACCACGTCGACATCGGCGGCCCGAGCGAGCTGATCGAACGTGCAGACCTCATCGGCGCCGAGCGCCGTCAGCTCGTCCAGCTTGGCGGTGTCCCGGCCGGCTGCGATAACCCAGGATGCGCCGAGTCTCTTGGCGACCTGGATCGCCATGCGCCCGGCGTTCCCGGTTGCCCCCAGGATCACCACCTGTTGCCGGCTGCCAAAGTCGATCCGCTGTCGCAACGCCACCCACGAGGACATGGCGGGGTTCATCGCCGCTGCCACGACCACCGGATCGATTGTGTCCGGCAGCACCACGCTGCGGTCAAGCTCGATCACGGTCCGCTCCGCCATCGTCCCGCGCGTCGTGTCGTCGAGAATCGCGTAGCGGAGCTTCCCGGCCGGGTCGCGCACGACGGCGTCGATGCCCGGGATCAGCGGCAGCTCACCGGTGCTCGTGTAATGGGACCCGCTCGCCTGGGAGCGCACCCGAGGGTGCAGCCCGGCGGCGAGAACCTCGACGACGACCTCGTCGTTTTCCGTTGCGGCGGCATCGCGGAAGTCCTGGTAGCGCGGTGGCTGGGAGAAATCGGTGACGACTGCAGCTTTCATTGCGTGCTCTTCATTTGTTGGAAGTAGTTGGTACTCAACATTGGTTTAGTTTCTAGTACCAACCAGATCAAGTAGCGTTCCTCAGATGAACTCCTCCGATGGCGAGGCCCAGCCGCGCCTGGACGATCGGACGCCCTTGATCGACGCGCTCGTGCGCACGGCGTTCTTCACCACGGCAATGCTGAGCAAGATCGCCGCCGAGCACGATCTCTCGCTGACCCAGCTCCGGGTACTCGCGATCCTGCGCGACCGCCAGGGCTCCATGACGGATCTGGCGACCTACCTGGGACTCGACAAGTCGACGATCTCGGGCCTGGTCGACAGGGCCGAGAAGCGAGGGCTGCTACGGCGGACACACAACCCGTTCGACGGACGCGGCGTCGACGTCGCCCTCACCGCACGTGGTGTCGAACTTGCCGCGCGCGGCGCCGCATCGGTCGCAGACGCCCTCTCACCGCTCACGAAGACCCTCAGCGCGGCCGAGGCCCGTCGCCTCACTGCGCTGCTCGAGCAGATGCTCGGGGACCACTGAGGATCCGCCGGACCTCGTCCCCCCGGCCCTGCGTCGGTACGAGCCCGCTCTCGGGGTCAGGCCCGGCTGAGCGAGGCCGAGATCTTGCGCAGGTGCAGCGCGTGCACGGCAGCCTCGGCTTCGTCCTTGGGTCGCACCGCGGCCACTGCCTTGCCCGTTCGGTGAATCTGCCACGCCAGCTTGTCGGCCCGCTCGACCGTATGACCGAAGATCTCGACGAAGGCCTGGATCACGGTCTGAAAGGTCGTCACGTCGTCGTTCCAGACGATGACGGCCCAGAGGTCCTCGAATTCGAAGAAGGCATCGATGTCCTCGTCGCCGACGACGGTCGTACTGGGTTCGAGTGTGCGAGGCATCAGTCTCCGGGAATGAAACGGGCGCGTCCGGGCGGAATTGAGCCCGTAAGAGTGTAGTCCCGCGCGGTAGCGTGCGGAGATGCGAGCCACCGTCCTCCAAGGACCGCGCCGCGTCACGGTCGAGAACGTGCCCGACCCCGTCCTGCCGGGACCCGAGGGCGTCATCGTGACGGTCGAGCGCACCGCCATCTGCGGTTCTGATCTGCACCTGTACCACGATGCGCCCACGGGGGCCGGCATTCAGCTCGGTCACGAGGCCATCGGGACGGTGGCAGAGGTCGGCCCGCACGTACGAAGCCTGCAGCGCGGTGACCGTGTCCTGGTTTCGGGCGTAATCGGGTGTGGCATCTGCACGGCCTGCTTGGCGGGCCAGCCCAACGTCTGCCTGGCCGACAAGAACGCAGCGTTCGGGACCATGCCCGATCTGCCCGGCGGCCAGGCCGAGGCCATGGCGGTGCCGTTCGCCGACCTTTTCGCTCTCCCCATTCCTGAAGGCATCCCCGACGAAGAGGCCGTCCTTCTCACCGACATCCTCCCGACGGGTTACCTCGGTGCGCTGCGGGCGTCCATTCGACCGGGCGCCAACGTGGTCGTCGTGGGGCTCGGCCCCGTCGGGATCATGGCCCTGCAGTGTGCATCGCTCTTCGGCCCGGCACGCATCTTTGCCGTGGATGTCGTTCCCGAGCGGCTGGCCCGCGCCGAACGCTACGGCGCGGAGCCGATCGACGCTCGCGTCGCGCCCGGCTCGGCACAGGTCCTCGAGGCCACCGGCGGACGCGGTGCCGAGAGTGTGATCGAGGCGGTCGGGGCCGACGCCACCATCGTGGACGCCGTGTCCTGCGCCGCTCCCGGCGGCACCGTCTCGGTGGTCGGGGTGAACCTCAGCATGGATCTCGCATTCCCGATGGCGCTCGTCCTCTTGAAGAGCCTCACCCTGCGTGCCGTGTTCGCGCCGATCCCCGGGACATGGCCCTTCCTGGTGCCGCTCCTGCAGTCGGGCCGGCTCACGGGCCTGGGCGAGACCTTCACCCACCGGATGGAGCTGAGCCGGGCCCCCGAGGCCTATGAGTTGTTCGACTCGCGGGCCGACGGCGTCTTGAAGGTCTTGTTGACGCCGAACCCCTGAGCGCCCTCCGGCTCCTCCGGGGTGCGGTTGAGCACCAGTGGGAACTTGGCCATGCCCAGCCTCGGACGAACGATGAACCATGGCGCCGGCGGGGGCACGATGATCGCCGTCAAGGCGTCGACGATCGGCTCATAGTTGACGCGCCAACCCTTGAAGTTGCGCCAGGCGTCGTCCGCCGAGCGCTCAGCCGGGAAATTCACCGATTCCAGTCGACGGAATCCTTCATCGAACTCCTGACGCAACAGGCGGACGGGCGCGGTCGGGAGCGGGTCCTCCTCGTAGGGGATGCGCAACGCCCGGGCCATGGAACGCAGGCAGTTGATCCCCATGGAGAGGCAGAGGCGGGCCTGCCTCGGGGTCTGCGAAGGGCTCACCGCGTGGTAGAGCGCCGCCGAGTCCATCATGGCCACCAGCCCGATGAGCCAGCTGCGACTCGACACCGGTGAGCGGAACCAGATCAACCCCGGGTAGTTGGCGTGGCTCTCCGAGACGGCGGCCGCCCAGCGCTCCCAGTCCGAGTACAGCGGCGGGAGCTCGTCCATGGTGTCCAACCAGTGGGAGCGAGCAAGGATCTCGGGTCCCCAAGCCGGATTCCCTGACCGCGCCTCCAGCAGTGTCACCTCCGTCTCTCGGGTCGAGAACTGGGTGTAGAGCGTCGGCAGATAGGCGATCTCGAGCGCAACGACCAGCAGTCCGATGCCGGCGGCAACGACCTCGACCACCCGGGGCCCGGCGTCGCCAGAGGAGACGATGCCGAGCGTGAAGACGGACGACCCCGAGATACCGAGCGCCGTGGCGAAATCCACCCCCGCCGCGTACCACTCAATGAGCCCGACCCCCAGCACAATGAGGCAGAGCCAAATGATGAAGAGAAGCACCATGGCGGCGGGACCGACGAAGGAGAGGACGCGATCGCGCGTCTCGTAATTCGGCAGCGTCGGCGCGATCCGGCGCGCCGATCCACCGAGGGTCCGCGCCAGCATGCGCATGGCTGGGGAGGAGGTCACCCTCGGCACGACGAGCGCCGTGAACACGCTCCAGGCGGTGAGACCGACGATGGCGATGCCCACGATGAGCGCGACCATGCGGGCGACCGACTCCACGGCGTCATCCTGACAGATGCCCCGGCGGGAGGGCTCAGGCTGGCGTCAGCTCGAGGCGAGCCTCGCCGCGACCGGCCCGCTCGTCACCAGCGCGGCCGGCACCTCGACCGCACGCGAGCGCAACAGCTCCCCCAGTCCTTTCGCCTGCGTGTCGAGGCGCAGACTCGAGGCCACCCCCCACCCGAGGAGACCGTGGACGACGAAGTTCACCGCCCGCAGGTTCGACAACGGGTAGCGGCTGACCGGGTAGGGCTCCACCTCGGGCAGCAGGGCCTTGAGTGTCGCGACGGAAAAATCGTGTTGCAGCCAGGCCGCGACGGCATCGTCGTCCGCCCAGAGGCCCACGTTGGCGTCCCCGCCCTTGTCGCCCGACCGTGCGCCGACGAGCACCCACAGCGGGACCACCGCCGTGTCCCCCGCCTCCTCGCCCCTTCGACCGGCGGTCGTACTGACGTCGGTGGCGCGCTCTCCGGCGGCGGCGGCACCACGGTCGAAGAGCACAAGCGGCGTGGCCGGGACCGGTTGCCCGTCGCACTCAATGCGCGGCGTCACGGCGGCGGCGTCGACAGTTGTGGGCCAGTAGCGGGCGACACCCTGCGCTCCGGACGGCGCGGAGGTGAAGAACGTCCCGGGGTAGCTCGACAGGCTCGTCTCGATGACGGCGCCCGAAAACGCGCGGCCCACGGCCTTCTCGTCGTCACCGCGGACGGCAAGGCGCAGGTACGCCATGCCGCCGCCGGTGAGGTCTCCCGACAGATCGTCTGCCGTTTCGGCGAAGCCGGACTGCCCGCCCGGAATACCGGCCCACACGGCCTCCGCTGCGAAACGAGCCTTCTCGACCACCTGGGCCCCGGTCAACGCCAGCGTCATGGCGTTCCGCCAGCCGGCGTCGAGGTTGGCCGTGACCTTCAGCGTGGTGGGGGGCGCCTCGCCCCGCACCGGCGCGATGCGCACCCGGTCCGCGCCTTCCTGCGAGAGCCGGATGGTGTCGAACCGTGCGACGGCGTCGGGACTGAGGTAGCGCGGCCCACCGATTTCGTAGAGCAGCTGCGCCGTGACCGTCCCGACCGTGACCATGCCGCCCGTTCCCGGGTGCTTGGTGATCACCGACGAGCCGTCCGCGTGCACTTCGGCGAGAGGGAAACCGATGTGCTCCCGGTTCGGCACCTCCTCGAAGAAGGCATAGTTCCCGCCACAACATTGCGCGCCGCATTCGATGACGTGGCCCGCTACCACAGCGCCGGCAATGGCGTCGAGATCGCTGTCGGACCAACCGAACGCGTGCAGCGCCGGCCCGACCACCAGGGCGGCATCGGTCACCCGCCCCGTCACGACCACCTGGGCCCCAGCCGCCAGCGCGTCGGCGATCGGGCGGCCCCGGAGGTAGGCGTTCGCCGTCACGAGGGGCGCATCGGCGGGCAGGACCTCACCGGTGTCCAGGTTGACGAACTTCTCCCCTTGCTCTCGCAGCTCGTGCAGGCGCGGCGCGATGTCGTCCCCTGACACCGAGGCCACGTGCACGTCGAGTCCCTGGCGGCGGGCCAGCTCCGTCACCGCAGCAGCCAGGCCCTCGGGCTGCAGCCCCCCGGCGTTGGAGACCACGGTGATCCCCCGCTCCATGCAGGTCGGCAGCACCTCCTCGAGCTCACGCAGGAACGTGCGGGCGTAGCCGCCGCTGCGTTCCCGCGTCTTGTGGAGGATGTACATGGTCAGCTCGGCCAGCCAGTCGCCGGTCAGCACGTCCACCGGGCCCCCGTCGACCATCTCGCGGGCGGCGTGGGTGCGGTCTCCGAAGAACCCGCTGCAATTCCCGATCCGCAGCGTGTCCGGCGGGCCGGCGGGAGCGTTCACGCCGGCTCCACGGTGACGAGCAGGTCGTGCACGTCGACCTGCTCGCCCGCGGCACAATGCACCCGCGCCACCGTCCCGGCACCGCCGGCACGCAAGGTGTGTTCCATCTTCATGGCCTCGAGCACCACCAGCCCGTCGCCCTCGGCCACCACGTCCCCCTCCCTCACGAGGACCTTGGTCACCGCGCCGGGCAGCGGCGCGCGACACTCGCCCGCCACGCCACCCCGCTCGTCGGGGTCGTCCTCGGTACGCCGGGCAAAGCTGGACTGACCCTCGGGCCCGTTGACGTCCGCTCGGTGTGCGGTGAGCCGCACCCGATAGCGGCGCCGTACATCTCCCGCCGTCACGAGATCGACGATCCCATTGTCGGTCCGCGCCGTGGCCACCGCGCACCACGCGCCGTCGACCAGGACGGAGGCCGTCTCCGCCGGCACAGCGGCCCGCACCTCCAGCGTCCCGACATCGTCTGTCAGGGCGTCGGCGTGCAGGGCCTGCCCGACGTTGCGCCAGCCGGCTGCGGGGACCGGGACGAGGCTCCTGGCCGCCCGCTCGCCGGTGAGGCAGAAGGCCGCCGCGGCGGCATGGCGATAGCGCGTCTCGTCGGGGAGGGTCGCGTCACGCAAATCGGGTCGGCTGTCCAGGTAGTGCACGTCCGCCTCGCCGTCCCGGAAGATGGCATCGTCGAGCACCGCGTTGAGCAGTTGCCGATTGGTCTCGAGGCCGTCGAGCTCGAGTGCCCGTAAGGCGTGGGACAGCCGGGCGACCGTGGAGCCCCGGTCCTGGCCGTGGGCCATGAGCTTCGCCACCAGCGAATCGTAGGCGGGGCTCACGACGCTGCCCGACTCGATGGCGCTGTCGGTCCGCAGTCCGGGTCCCTGTGGCCACCGCACGGAGGTCGCCGTACCGGGCGTCGGCCGGTAGTCCTCCCGCGGCCGCTCGGCGCAGAGCCGGACCTCCACGGCGTGCCCGTTCGCCTGCACGTCGCCCTGGCCGAGCGGGAGAGGATGTCCCGACGCGACTGCGAGCTGCAGGCCCACCAGATCGAGTCCCGTGACCAGCTCGGTCACGCCGTGCTCCACCTGCAGGCGCGTGTTCATCTCCAGGAAGTAGAACCCGCTGGCATCGACGAGGTACTCCACGGTCCCGGCCCCCGTGTACCCGACCGCGAGCGCCACCGCGACGGCGGCGTCCCACATCTGCCGGCGGGTCGCCGCGGGCACGAGGACGGCCGGCGCCTCCTCCACCACCTTCTGGTGCCGGCGCTGCACGGAGCACTCCCGGTCGAACAGGTGCAGGACGGAGCCATGGCTGTCGCCCATGACCTGGACCTCGACGTGGCGGGGTGCCTCGAGGTACCGCTCCAGGAACACCTCGTCCGAACCGAAGGCGGCGGCCGCCTCGCGCTGGGCCGCGACCACGGCGTCGGCGAGATCGCCCGGTGCGCGCACGAGGCGCATGCCGCGGCCGCCTCCACCGGCTGACGCCTTGACGAGAAGGGGGTACCCGACACCCGCCGCGGCGGTCTCGAGCACGGCGTCACCGACCCCGGTCCCTACCACTGCGCTCGGCAGCACGGGCACGCCGGCCTGGGCCACCAATTCCTTCGCCCGTGCCTTGTGCCCCATGACGCGCATGGCGTCGGGCGGCGGCCCGACCCAGACGATGTCCGCCGCCGCACAGGCCTCGGGGAGCACGGGGTTCTCGGACAGGAAGCCGTAGCCGGGATGGAGGGCGTCCGCGCCAGTCAGCGCGGCCGCCCCGACGAGAGCCGCGGCCGACAGATAGGTCTCGGCCAGCGACGTCCCGGGAAGCAGCACCGCGACATCAGCCTCTCCGACATGGGGGCTGGCCGCGTCGTCCTCGGCGTAA
>Ga0302325_10013472_pt1 | contig 17433 bp, 19 predicted proteins | sample Palsa_T0_2_FD_201948 | JGI IMG/M metagenome (GOLD analysis project Ga0302325, IMG submission 201948) | Peat permafrost microbial communities from Stordalen Mire near Abisko, Sweden - Palsa_T0_2 | ecosystem: Environmental > Terrestrial > Soil > Palsa > Peat permafrost | place: Sweden: Abisko... | reverse complement strand
GCGATCACCCCGGTCAGGGGCGGCCGTTCATCTTGCGCTTCCAAGGCCCTGCTACTCCGGTGCTGGCTCAGGTTGTCCATTACCTCGAGCACGCCGATTTGGGCGACCTCGAGATCTTCCTCGGCCCAATCAGTACCGACGCCGAGGCGACGATGTACGAGGCCGTTTTCGCCTGACCCGGAAAGCTTAAAGCTTTTCCGCTAGCCGCGGGCAGAGTGTAGCCAACGATCGCCGCCACGGATCAAGTGCCTATTTTGCTGCAGATCCCCTCGGAAGACTTCGGGGCGGACGACGCGCTGCAACCGGAGCGGCGAGGAGGTTCGCCGCGGTGGCGAAGCCCAGGAGCACGGCGGAGGCCCGGGCACATCGGTAGGCACCGTGAGCGTGCCGGCTCGAGCGGGTTCTGGTCGTCATGGGGCCCCTGCTTAGTGGCTCCTGCCACACCTCCATGAATTTAGTCGAGGCCCGGGTCGAAATTGAGCCGGGGCGGCCCCGCGTTGGTCGCAACTCGGCCCGCAAAGGGCATTAATCGGGGTCAAGGTCCGGTCGAGAAAGATGAGAAAACTCGTGTCACCGCGCCCGCGAGGCCCCTGCTCTGTGCTGTTCAAGGCTGCGCCGGGCGCCCACATAGCTCGCGAGGTGCTCGCCGGTGAGGGTGGCACGGGCGGCGACGAGGTCGGCGGGCGTGCCTTCGTAAACCACCCGGCCGCCGTCGTGACCGGCTCCCGGGCCGAGGTCGATGATCCAGTCGGCGTGCGCCATCACCGCCTGGTGGTGTTCGATGACGATGACCGACTTGCCCGAGCCGACGAGCCGGTCGAGCAGCCCGAGAAGGTGCTCAACGTCGGCAAGGTGAAGGCCGGTGGTCGGCTCGTCCAGGACGTAGACGCCGCCCTTTTCTGCCATGTGGGTGGCCAGCTTGAGCCGCTGGCGTTCGCCGCCGGACAGCGTAGTGAACGGCTGGCCGAGGCCGAGGTAGCCGAGCCCGACGTCGGCGAGCCTCTCGGCGATGGCGTGCGCGGCCGGCGTGCGCGCCTCGCCTGCGCCGAAGAACTCCAGGGCCTCGCTCACCGACATAGCGAGCACCTCGCTGATGTCCCGGCCACCGAGGTGGTACTCCAGCACCGATGGCTGGTACCGCTTCCCCTCGCACTCCTCGCAGACGCTGGCGACGCCGGCCATCATCGCCAGATCGGTGTAGATGACCCCGCTGCCGTTGCAGTTGGGGCAGGCCCCCTCGGAGTTAGCACTGAACAGCGCGGCGTCCACGCCGTTGGCCTTCGCGAACGCCTTGCGGACCGGGTCGAGCAGCCCGGTGTAGGTCGCCGGGTTGCTCCGGCGCGATCCGCGGATAGCTCCCTGGTCGATAGAGACGACGCCGGCGCCGGCGGCGACCGACCCGTGCACGAGAGAGCTCTTACCGGATCCGGCGACGCCGGTGACGACGACGAGCACCCCGAGCGGGATGTCGACGTCCACGTTGCGCAGGTTGTGCTTTGTCGCGCCGCGGATCTCCAGCTTGCCGGTCGGCGTCCGTACAGCCTTCTTGAGAACGGCCCGGTCGTCGAGATGGCGGCCGGTAAGGGTGCCGCTGGCGCGGAGCCCTTCGACTGTCCCCTCGAAGCAGACGGTGCCGCCCGCGGGACCGGCGCCGGGGCCGAGGTCGACGACGTGGTCGGCGATGGCTATCGTCTCCGGCTCGTGCTCCACGACGAGCACCGTGTTGCCCCTGTCCCGTAGCCGCAGCAGCAGGTCGTTCATCCGCTGGACGTCATGGGGGTGCAACCCGGTGGTGGGCTCGTCGAAGACGTAGGTCACGTCGGTTAAGGACGAGCCGAGGTGGAGGATCTTGATGCGCTGCGCCTCGCCGCCCGACAACGAGCCCGAAGGCCGGTCGAGCGAGAGGTAGCCGAGCCCGATTTCCACGAACGAATCGAGCGTCCGCAGCAGAGCGACGAGCAGCGGGGCCACAGACGGCTCGTCGAGGCGCCGGGCCCATTGGGCCAGGTCGCTGATCTGCATCGCGCACGCGTCGGCGATACTCACCGTCCCGATCCGCGAGGAGCGGGCGGCCTCGCTGAGCCGGGTGGCGCCGCATTCGGTGCAGCTCGCAAAGGTGACGGCGCGGTCCACGAACGCACGGATATGGGGCTGGAGCGCCTCTCGGTCCTTGGAGAGGAACGACTTCTCGATCTTGGGGATCAGCCCTTCGTAGGTGACGTTGACGCCGTTGACCTTTACCTTGGTCGGCTCCCGGTGAAGGAAGTCGTGCATCTCTTTTTTGGTGTACCTGCTGATCGGCTTATCCGGGTCTAGGAAGCCCGACTCGATGAACGGCCGAACCGTCCAGAACCCGTCCACGGTGTAACCGGGGATGGTGATCGCTCCCTCGGACAGCGACTTCGAGCTGTCGTAGAGCTGAGCCAGGTCGATATCGGAGACCCTGCCCAAGCCCTCGCAGCGCGGGCACATACCGCCGGTGCGGGTGAAGGTCTTTGTCACGGTCTTGCGGGCACCGCGTTCGATCGTGATCGCGCCGCTTGCTCGGACCGAGGGGACGTTGAAGGAGAACGCGTTGGGCGAGCCGATGTGAGGCTTCCCGAGCCGGCTGAAAAGGATGCGCAGCATTGCGTTGGCGTCGGTGGCGGTGCCGACGGTGGACCGGGGGTTGGCGCCCATTCGTTCTTGGTCGACGACGATCGCGGTCGTCAGCCCTTCGAGGACGTCGACGTCGGGCCGCGCCAGCGTCGGCATGAAGCCCTGCACGAAGGCGCTGTAGGTCTCGTTGATCAGCCGCTGTGATTCGGCTGCGATCGTGTCGAACACCAGGGAGCTCTTGCCCGAGCCTGATACGCCGGTGAACACCGTCAGCCGGCGCTTGGGGATCTCGACATTGATGTCCTTGAGGTTGTTCTCGCGGGCGCCGTGCACGCTGATCGAGTCGTGCCTGTCGCCAAGGTGCGGTGGAGGCGACTGCGCGCCAGTCCTCGTGGCCTTGCTCATTCTGTCTCCATCTGTAACCCGGGGCTGCCCGTCGCGGTCCCAGAAGTGCCGCCGCCTTGGACGGCGGCTAGGGGTTTTGCATCAGCCCAATGGCGTTGCCATCGGTGTCTTTCACCGAGGCCACCAGCTTGCCACCGCCGACGTCCTTGACGTCCTGCAAGGTCTCGGCCCCGGCCTCGAGGAGCTCCCGCAGCGACTCCTTGATGTCGTCGACTTGGTAGTAAGCGACGGCACCGGCGCCCCTGTGGCCGTGGGGGTCGAGGCCCACCTCCTGGTCGCCGACCCGAAAACCGACGTAATAGGGCGAGTCCACGTACGGCCCCACGCCTAGCAGGGTGCTGTACAGGCGCTTGGCCTGTGCTACGTCGGATACCGGGCAGATGATGGTCTTGGCCCCTTGGTTCATGGTGAGCTCCCTTTTTTGGGTGTCGGAGCGGTCACATCCAGCGTCGCCCGCTCGTCAGTGTTATGACGAACTGGAAGCTAGGAGTGTGACAATGACTGACAACGATTGGCTGGCTGAACGGTTCGAGGGCGACCGTGCCCAGCTCCGGGCGGTCGCGTCACGGATGCTGGGGCCCGGGCCGGAGGCCGACGATGTGGTCCAGGAGGCATGGCTGCGGCTCAGCCGGTCCGGGGCCGAGGGTGTCGCCAATTTGACGGGCTGGCTGACCACGGTGGTGGCCCGCCTGTGCCTGGACGTACTGCGAAGCCGCCGCGCTCGGTCCGACGAGCCTCTAAGCGACGACTGGCCCGAGGTCCGGGCGGCGGGGCCCACCGGAGCCGAGCCCGAACCCGAGCTGCTGCTGGCTGATTCGCTGGGGCCTGCGTTGCTGGTCGTCCTCGACAGCCTTGCTCCCGCCGAGAGGCTGGCCTTCGTGCTGCACGACATATTCGCCGTTCCTTTCGACGAGATTGGCGCCATGATCGGGCGCTCACCGGTGGCGGCGCGCCAACTGGCCAGCCGAGCCCGCCGCCGGGTGCGGGGAGCTGGCGCCGCCGAGGGCGGGACGGCTCGCGAGCGCGAGATCGTGACCGCTTTCTTGGCCGCGTCGCGCCAAGGTGACCTCCAGGGCCTGATAGATCTCCTCGACCCCGACGTCGTGCTCCGGGCCGACGGTGCCGCGGTGGAAGCGGCCGCAGCCAACCGAGCCCGGGGGGCGCCCGAACTGACCCGTGAGGCCCGCGGGGCAAGGTTGGTAGCGGCTACATTTTCCGGCCGGGCGCGCATGGCCAAGCTGGCGTTGGTCGATGGAGGCTACGGCGCCGTCTTCAGCGTCGGCGGAAAGCCCTGGGCTGTCTTCGGTTTCAGCGTTGTCGGTGACCGCATCGTCGAGTTGGAGATAATGACCGACGCCGCCACCCTGGAGATGGTCGAGATCGCCACGGTGGACAGCTGAGGCCCCGGGCGGCGCTCAAGGGTCCTGAAGCAATCCCAAGACGTTGCCATCGGGATCGGTAAAGGTGGCCACCAGCCGGCCGTTACCTACGTCGCGAGCGGGCTCCTTCAGGGTGGCACCGGCGGCAGTCACCTCGGCCAGCTTCGCATTGATGTCAGCTACGTGCCAGTAGGCGACCGGCGAAGCCATGCTCTGCGGCCCGCCGCGCGGGACCAGCCCGATGTGCTGGCCTTCGGCGTCGTAGCCGACGTAATACGGCGCATCGGCCTGGGGCGGGATGCCGAGCAGGGCGGTGTAAACCGCCTTGGACTTTTCCAGGTCCGACACGGGGTGCAGTACGGTCTTGATGCCCTGGGTGGAAGAACTCATGGTCACTCCTGAAGTCGTGGGCCGAGCCGACCCGGTGTAGAGAGAAATGGGTCTCTAGGGAGAAATCAGTACGTATAGTGTGCGCCCCAGTTGAAGGCGACTTGTTCGGCACCTGACTTGCAGTCATATGCGTAGTAGGTGCCATTCCAGGCTTTTACCCATTCAGACCCGGCGCCCTCAGGGGTCGCTTTGCAAGCGAACCCGTCGGTCGAATAGGCGGCGCCTCTCGCCTGGAAGGCTCCTATCCCGAGGGTGTCCGCCTGGGTGCAATTAGCCTCGAAGACCGCAACCTGAGCCTGATAAGAACCGTCGGTGAACTCCTGGTACTGGCACTGGCCATCGCCAAGGGGGGCTGGGAGAAGCTTGTGGTTGGAGCCGAAATGGTCCGGCCCGGGCGTAAGTCCTTTCGAGCCGCCGCCGATTACAGGGTTGCCGGCGACGACTACCGAGCTGCAGGTTGTGCCGCCGCCCGGCGTTCCTGCAGCGACCACATCCACCAGGCACCACGAAGCGCTGGTGGGTGCGTTGGCGTGCCAAACCTGTACGACGATCTTGTTCCCAGCGGCTACAACCCAGCCATCTTCGCCGTAGTAAGTCCCAAAAGAGCGGAACGTGATGGATGTGTTAGTCCAACTGGGCACGTCGCAGGTGACCACGTTGGGGGAGTAGCCGTTAATGGCGTCCGTAGAACCCGCGCAGGCGTTCCACCAAGTTTGAGCGATCTTCCCGGCGTTCTCGAGTTCCGAAATGGTCCCGTGGGCTCCCAGGTCCGTTATCCGGAAGTGGTCGCTGTCGCCATTAAAGCGCCGCTGGTCCCAAAGCAAGAACCCGTGATCGTCACATTGGGGGCTTTGCCCGGGGGGAACTTGCTCACGTGAGCGATGTGGGGTTGGCAGGGCGCGACCACAGCGCCCGCGGGGCCGGCCGCGGTCAGGATGCTTAGCGCCCCCGCTGCCGTGACGAGGCCTAGACAGAGCATGGCGGCGGAGAAGAGTTGCCAGCCAAGCCCAACTCGAAGCTGCGACGGACGGGGAACAGGGGAGGCGGGACTGGATGTGGGCAGCATGGACGCGTTCTCCTCTCGGTGCTGCCGGGTGGTCGGCACCCGTTTTCGGTTGTGCCAAGTCATAGCACGACAGCGTCAAAGCAGCGTCACAGGCCTTGTTGAGGCCGAGGCGGGGGTGACAGCCGCCGTGCCTATGGCTTGCCTCCGGGCACCTGCAGGATGTCGCGGTTTGCAGGAACCGCGTGCAGCGTTGAATTACTTACCAAAGGCGTCCTTTACCTTCTCGCCAGCCTGCTTCAGGTTGCCTTTTGTCTGGTCCGCGATCCCCTCGGCACGGAGCTTGTCGTTGCCGCTGAGCGCGCCGGCGGCCTCCTTCAGCTTTCCCTTGGTCTGCTGGGCGGTGTTTTTTGCCTTGTCGGTCGTTGCCATGTCTGGTGCCTCCTTGGGATCTGCGCAACTAGAAAGTTCCCTGCGCGGCAACCCTTATACCCGGTGTTCTTTAATTGGAACTGGGCCCCCGCTCCGCTACTCTTCGTCGCTACCGTCGACGTTGTTGGGGCCCGCGGCGCTTGGGTAAGGAAATTGACGGCCACACGTCCCGGTGGCGGCCAAGCCTGACAGGGGAGCCATGACGAGCTTGACCAACGCCGGCCCCGCCCGCCCCCCGAAGCGGGCCTCGAAGCTCGACGTCACGAAGGCGAGGTCGGGGCCGCTTTGGCGACAGTACCTGCGCGCCATAGGACCGGGGTTAGTTACCGGGGCCTCCGACGACGACCCCTCGGGGATCGCCACCTACTCCCAAGCCGGGGCTCAGTACGGCCTGGCGTTGCTATGGACCGCTTTGCTGACCTGGCCGTTGATGGTCGCTGTCCAGCAGATCTGTGACCGTACGGCCCTTGCAACCGGCACTGGTATCGGCGAGCTCGCCGTCAAGCGCTTCCACCGCACCGGTCGAGCCGTCCTCGGCGTCCTGCTCGTCGCGCTGGTCGTGGCCAACGCGCTTAACATTGCCGCCGACCTTGTCGCCGTCGGTTCAGGCATGCAGCTGCTCGACGCCGGGGCCAGCTGGTTCTGGGCGCTCATAGCAGGCGGGCTCATCACGGCGTTGCTGGTGATCGGCACGTTCTCCCGCATCGCGTTGGTCTTCAAGCTGCTCGCCGCCGCCCTGCTGGCTTATCTAGTCGTGGCAGTAGTCGTCACTCATCAGTGGGGCACCGTCCTCAGCCACTTCGTCGTCCCGCGTCTCGAGCTGAACAAGTCCTACCTGCAGTTGTTGGTCGCTGTGTTGGGCACAACCATCTCGCCCTACCTGTTCTTCTGGCAGAGCGCGCACCGCCTCGAAGAGATGCGTGACGAACCCGAAGGGGGCTCCGAGCCGCAGCCCCTCGGCAAACAGAGCCCGGCTCGCGCCCGACGCAAGGAGCGCACGAGCAGGCTCGACGTGTTCGTCGGCATGACGTTTTCGAACCTCGTCATGTTCGCCATTATCGTCGCCACCGCCCAGACCCTGCACAGCCACAACATCACCAACATCGAGAGCGCGGCCCAGGCCGCGAAGGCGCTCAAGCCCTTTGCCGGGCACTTCGCCAGCGCCCTCTTCGCTCTCGGCTTCATCGGCAGCGGGTTGTTGGCCATCCCGGTCCTGGCCGGCGCCGGTTCGGTGGGCCTGGCCGGGTTGCTCGGCAAGCAGTGGGGCTTCTCGCGCTCGGTCCGAAAAGCCCCGGTCTTCTACGCTCTGGTCGCCCTGGGCACAGTCGGGGGTACGGCCCTCAGCCTCCTCAACGTCAACCCGATCAAATTGCTAGTTTTCGTGGCCGTCATCAACGGCGTGGCGGCGGCGCCGTTCCTGGTGGTGGTCATGTGGGTCTCGAGCGATCGCCGCCTGATGGGGGACTACGTGATCGGCAACGTCGCCAAGTTCATCGGGTGGCTCACGGCCGCCATCATGGCCGTTGCCGCTGTGGCTCTCTTCGCCACCGGCGGCGTCAGCCTTTGATCGCGATGTAGCGTGCTGTCAACGTGGGCCGACATAAAAAAGTGTCGCGAGGCAAGTGGGGGATGGCTGTCCGCCCCCTGGTAGTAATGGCTGCGTTGTGCCTCGAGGCGACCGCGTGTGGTGGCACCAGTGCGACCGACAACTCAGCAACCATCCGTCCTTTCGGACTGGTCGAAGTTGGCAAAACGCGCCTGCAGGTCGCCGCCGATGGCAGGTCGGCGATCGTGCAACTCCAAACCAACCCGGCGACCGTGTGCGCCATCGCCTACGGCACAACAGCGTCGTTGGGGTCGATCGCAGACGACCCCGACATGGGCGGCACTGCGATCACCCGGCACACCGTCGTCCTGGCCGGGTTAACTCCGGGCGCAACTTATAGCTTTCGGCTCACGGCGACAGATGCGCAAGGTACCGTCTTCCAGACCCGAGGACTGGGTACGTTCACGACACCGCGCAACGTGGGGGCCCTGGGGCCCGACATCGCCGTCGGGGCCAGGGTGGTCGCCGTAAGTTCGCAGTTCAGCAGCGCCTACAAGGCGGCAAACGCGATCGACGGTAACCTCTCGTCAGAGTGGTCCTCAGCAGGCGACGGAAATCGAGCTTTTATCACCATCGACCTGGGACGACAACGTGCGATCGCTGGTGTTGCGTTCATCACACGGGAAATGTCGGACGGTTCGGCGATCACGCGGACCTTCGCCGTGGTAGTTGACGGTCGCAGAAGCTTCGGGCCTTTTGCTGCTGGCAATGTCGTCAATCCGCGAATCGCGAGCGTCTCGTTCACGGGCCGGCGGCTTCGCTTCGATGTCGTCACCTCGACCGGTGGGAACACGGGGGCGGCGGAGATCGAGGTCTTCGCTCGTAACTGAGCCCGAGCCGTGTTGCTCCGCTTCTGGGACTGACCTACCGTTACCCTATAACCGAGTTCCGCGATCAGGACCTCACCGGGGCGCGCTTCGAGCACGTCAGCCTCCGGGGTGCCACCTTCACCCAGGTGTCTCTGGAAGATGCCAGCATGCGCGCAGTCGACTTGAGCGGAGCGCAGGTGCGGGGAACCCTCTTCAACCGGAGCCGAATGCGAGGTGTCGAGCTGATCGACGTCGACATTTACGGCGAGCTGCAGAACGTCATTGTGAACGGGGTCGATATCGCACCGCTCGTAGACGCCGAACTGAACCGTCGCATGCCGGAGCGGGCCAAAATGCGTCCCACCACGAGCGATGGGTTCCGTGAAGCGTGGGCGGTCTTGGAGCGCCTGTGGGAGGGCACGGTGGCACGTGCGAGGGAGTTCCCCGAGGTGGAGCTGCACCGCAGTACCGACGAAGAGTGGTCCTTCATCCAGACGCTGCGACACCTCAACTTTGCGAGTGCTGCCTGGGTGGAACGGATGATCCTCGGTGACAGCTCGCCTTGGCACCCGTTGGACCTTCCCTGGGACGAGGCGCCCGGGTGGGACGGGATCCCGTGGGACCGCGAGGCACAACCCTCGCTCGACGAGGTGCTCACGCTCCGACGAGCACGCCAAACGACGGTACGAAACGTCATGGCGTCACTTACCGAAGAACAACTCGCCTCTGACGTGGCGCGGACCGAGCCGGGATGGCCCCAGATCGAGAACTTTCCCTTGAAGGAATGTCTCAGCGTGGTCCTCAACGAGGAATGGGAGCACCGGCTCTATGCCGAACGTGACCTGACCGCTCTCGGGACGGGGGACTGAACGATGCCCCTAAGAGCCGAATTCGCCGCCTTCGTGGGTATGTCTCCTGGCCTCGTCGACAGCTGCTTGCAACTCGTCGGCGGTCCCGCGGGCGTCAGTTAGGGCCGCTTCGAGCGCTGCTCGCCATTGGAGCGCCAGCCCTAGCGCCAGGTGCATGTCGGGGCCGTGCTCGCCCTTGTCGAAGTACATGGACACCGCCACCCAAGGGTCATCGTTCGCAATAGCCCAGGCGCTGTCAAAGCTGGCCCTGACACCGTCCTCGTACTCCTGCCGCAGCGTGGTGGTCCGGATCGTGTGCTTGTCCTGCTCGATAATCTCGGCCACCTTCTTCGGATCAGCTGTCATCGCTGGATAGTCCTTCCTTTTTGTAGTCCCGAACCGCCCCCAAGCCGGAAGCCTACTCGTTGTAGCGCCGGCGCGAGAAGTCCATGTGCGTTTATATGTGCACATTTTTATGTATATATCTACGAGGCGATTACACGTGGCAGCGATGTGGGCCTAGCCGGCTGTCACGGTCTTCAGTTCTTCGAGCGATCCTCGGATGAGCTGGGGGAGGTCGCGCCCGGTGGTGTCGTTTACCCAGCGTTCAAACGCGACTTTGAATACGGCGATCCCCGCTTCTGCGGTCAAGCTCGCAGCTGGCTCTTTGACTCCCCGCCCGCGCAGAGTGCCGGCGATCGCGGCAGCGAGTGATGCGAGCTTGATCAGCTCGCGCTCGCGCAGCTCCGCGTTGGCAGCGATCACGGCCTGGCGTCGCCGGGCGTATTCGCGCCGTTGTTGGAGCATCGCACCGGCAGTCTCCAACGCGGCGGCGACCGCGTCGATCGGGCTGGCGCCAGCCGGCGCATCGGCGACGGCGTTCACCAGGAGCTCCTGCAGTGCCCCGGCGCCCCAGAAAAGGACCTCGCGCTTGTCTGTGTAGTGCCGGAAGAAGGTGCGCTCCGTCAAACCTGCGCGGGCAGCGATCTCTGCGACGGTGGTGTTTTCGAACCCGCGCTCGCCGTAGAGCTCGAGGGCTGCGTTCTCGAGCCTGCCGCGGCTATCCGGTTCCCAACGCACCAAAACCATCGTAGTAGTTTGATGACAGTGGCTGACATCCATGGTAGAGTGATGGCAGTAACTGACATCACGTCGTCCTGACCGCACACAGTGCCCAGGGACGGCCCATCTAAGTGGAGGTTGTCCCATGCGTGTTTTAGTCACTGGTGCGTCCGGCTGGATCGGCTCCGCGACCGTTGTCGAGCTCATTGGTGCGGGCCATCAGGTCCTCGGGCTGGCACGCTCGGATGCTTCGGCCGCTGCGCTCGCCGCCGTCGGAGCTGAGGTCCAGCGCGGTACTGTCGATGACCTCGCTACGCTGCGGGCCGCAGCCGCCGGCTCGGACGGCGTCGTACACCTGGCGTTCAAGCACGACGTCGCTTTCTCGGGGGGCTTCCAGGAGGCTGCCGATGCCGATCGCCGGGCTGTCGAGACATTTGGCGAGGCACTCGCGGGTTCGGACCGACCGCTGGTCATCGCCTCGGGGACTCTCGGGATTGCTCTCGGTCGTGTGGCGACCGAACGGGACGGGCATGGTCCCGAGTCGCCTTTGGCCCATGCAGGCGCCGGTCCTCGGGCCCGGTGGGCCACGGCGGAGATGACACTTGGTCTCGCTTCACGCGGCGTGCGCTCGTCGGTCGTACGACTTTCGCCCACGGTCCATGGCGAGGGCGAACACGGTTTCGTTGCAAGCCTGATCGGGACCGCACGCGACAAGGGCGTCTCGGGCTATATCGGCGATGGCTCCAACCGCTGGCCCGCTGTGCACTGCCTCGATGCCGCCCTCCTGTTCCGCCTGGCGCTGGAGAACGCACCAGCGGGCTCGACGTTGCACGGTGTGGCCGACGAGGGCGTCCCGGTACGCGAGATCGCCGAGGTGATCGGACGCCATCTCGAGGTCCCTGTCGTCTCCATCTCCCCTGAGGAAGCGGGCGGGCACTTAACCTGGCTGGCCGGGTTCCTCGGCCTCGACAGCCCGGCGTCGAGCGCGCTGACCCGCGAGTTGCTGGGATGGGAGCCGACGCATCCCGCGCTCATCGACGACCTAGAAAAAAACTACTTCCACACCACCTCCGAATGAGGACGTAGCGACCTTAATACGGGTGGGTATTTATGGGAAGCAGTTACTGGGCCCGAGCCGTTTTGCCTGGCCCACTTCCCGTTATTACCAGCCGCGGTCGGCCCACTCTTGAAGGTGCGGGCGCTCGGCACCGATGGTGGTGTCGGCGCCGTGGCCGGGCAGGACCAGAGTCTCGCCTGGAAGTGGTGAGAAAAGCCGTTCCTCAATGGAACCGATGATCGTGGGGAAGTCGGCTCCGGGGGAACTGGTCGCGCCCGGCCCGCCGGGGAACAAGGTGTCGCCGCTGAACACGATAGGGGAGCCGTCCACCTGGAAACACATGGACCCGGCAGTGTGCCCAGGCGTGGCGATGGCCTTAAGGCGCAGCCGACCTACCTCAATGACGGCGCCGTCGTCGATCACGAAGTCATAAGACGGCAGCATGTGGGCGTCGGCAAAGGTGACACCGACCTCGTAGCCGGCGTCGCGTACCGCCGGTACCGCCTGGATGTGGTCCCAATGCCCGTGGGTTTCCAGCACCTGGCGCACGTTAAGCCGCTTGCACAGGTCCAGCAGTTTGCCGTGCTCATTTGCGGCGTCGATCAACGCGGCTTCGCCTGTCTGTTTGCACCGGAGCACGAACACGTTGTTGTCTAGAGGGCCGACCACGAGACGGTGGATCTCGGCCTGGTTATCTTCGTAGTGCATCGTTGGCTCGCCCCAAAGGTACACCATCGGCGCAGCCGACCACGCGGTCGCGCCGGAAGGCTGCGCTGCGGCGCGGGGCCTAATACCGCCGGGCAAGGTGCCGATTGCTTATTACGATGACCGGGTCGCCCGAAAGAACCCAGACATACCGTGAACTGGCGGCGATCGCCAGGACGGCCGCCTCGCTCGTAGAACAGATCGCGCCTGGCCAGCTGGACGCCTACTTAGCCACTTCCGCCATCGTCGCATCTGTCTTGTCGGAGTTCGGGGTTGCCGCCACGGCCGTTAGCGGCTATTTCGGGACCGAGCCCCATTCCTGGCTGGAAGCCGAGGGTTTCCGCATTGACCCCGCTCGGGCGCTCCTGGGCGGCCCTCTCGTCCACCCGGTTGCATTGCAATCGGAGTACCTCGCTGAGGTGAGCTTCCCAGCCTGCTGGTCGCCAGAAGAGGCGGTCGCTCAATTCGCCAGCGTGTTTGAGTACCCGGCGATCAGCGCGGAGCGCGGCTGGACCATATTCGATTATCTACTCCATTCGTCTTTCGCTGCGGTGAGGGTTGCCTAGGCCCACTCGTGGTCCCTGCGCCTTTCCGGGCCCTCAAGTTGGTGCCTCCCATGCCGACGTTGGCAGTGACCAGTAGCACGGGGCTACCGGAGGGCTACGCAGGAGTGGGTTGCACGGTGCGAGGTGAGTGCCCTCGGTCTGGGCCCGGTCGCGCCCTATTGGACCTGCAGCTACGCGTCGCCGGGCATCCGGCCCTGAGGGCCCGCAAATGAAGTTCCCAGCAGGTCGAGGCGCCCTGATAGGGGCCGCATCGGCGTTCGTCGTCGTAGCAGTCTTCCTTGGTTTCGCCTTGTCTGGGGCGATCGCCAGCTCTGGCACCACTCGGGCCCAGGCGGCCGCAGCCTTCTCAGACGACGTGCTGAGTACACCCGATCAAGGGCTTTCCTTGACGGAAAAACACGCACGGGCCCTGGCATGGGCAGTCGTCGACGGTGTTCGCCGCGGCGACATCACCGTGCAGTCTGGTGGTCTACTGGTGGCTGAGCTCAGGCCCCTGCTCGGTTCCGCGGGCCCCGGCAGCGGCGGGGAGCAACGCGAACAGTTTGACCTGTTCGCCGAGACTTTTTTCGAGGACCTAATAGCCCAGCGCATTGTCGCGACGGGCGAGGTGGCGGCCATAAGGACGGCGCTCGGAGCACTCGCCGTTTCGCTCGGCACCAAGGTGCCCCCGCCTCCGGACCGAGCGCCTCACGGGACCACGACAGTTACGACCGAGGTAGTGCCGACGACGACAACAGCCCAGTCGACGGGTCAGCACGGACGGAAGGGCACTGCCTCGGCCAACCAGCGCCTCGCGACAGGTACTGGGGCCCCGCCCACAACCCAGGAAACGACGGCTCCGAGCACATCCATTGGACCAGGCACATCCACGACAAGCCACATTCCCGCGAGAGCCCATATCCGGCATAAGCGGCACGGGTCAAACCGCCGGCGGTACCGGGTTGGACAATCGGCAACGGGGGCGCCGACGATAAGTACTCCGAAAACCACGACGACGACGATGATGATGAGGAGGAGCGATCGGAAGAAGTCGGGCAGACGGATCTCGGCCCGGACGACTACGACGCGGTCTGCACCGCCACGGGAGACCTCCGCTCTGACGACCAGGGCTCACCCCAACTCGGCACACCCCAAGACGGCACACCGCGACTCGACCCGGCCCATACCGACGCGAGCGACCTCGACCAGGCCGACCATCGCCACCACCACGACCACCGTCAAGACGACAACCAAAAAGGCGAAGCGAAGGACGCACCGAACGACGCGCACGGCCTCGCCGGAGAGGACAGCCACGACCACTACCGTGCCGACCACGTCCACCGCATCGCCGACCGTACCGCCGACTACGACTGGCCATCCCGCGACGACGCTGCCGGTCGCTACGACGCTGCCGGTCGCTACGACGCTGCCGGGAACGACGACCTCGTCCACCCTGCCGCCCTACAGGACCGCGCCGCCTCCGCCCCCCCCGACGACCAACGCGACCACCACGACGACCGCCGCCCCGACCACGACAACTACGGTTCACCCCACTACTACGACGACTCGCGCTACGACTACGACGACCGCCGCCCCGACCACGACAACCACGGTTCACCCCACTACTACGACGACTCGCGCTACGACTACGACGACTGCGGCAACGACCACGACAACTCGTCCCCCGACCACAACGACGGCGGCAACGACCACTACCGCGGCGGTCACCACAACTACTCGCCCGCCGACAACAACAACCGCTCACCCCCCGACGACGACAACTTCGTGACCACCGCCACAGCGTGGTCCCGCCACCAGGGTGTGGTAGAACAAGGCGCCGGCGGCGGTTCAGATGCCTGGTTGTCCCCCGGAGGGCGCCCCGCCTTGCGCTACCGAGGTTGGGACCGCAAGGGTCGTTGTGCTGCCCGTCGCACCGGGAGTTGCAGGGCTCGGCGGCCCGGCCGTTCCGAGGCTCGGCGGACCGGCCGATCCAGGGCTCGGCGGTATTGCATTAGGTGAGGGGTGGCCGACGCCTGCGGCGAGCATGGCGGAGTTGGGGATTTTCAGCACTCCGTCGTCGGTGCGCAGCGTGACGTAGGTCAGGCTCATCTCGCTGACGGAAGCCTCGAAGATGCCCCCGAGGGCCCCCGAGCGGATGCGGATGTGGTCTCCTATGACGAACGGCCTCGCTACCAGCAGGACAAGCCCAGCGAAGACGTTGCCGAGGCTCTGTTGCGCGGCGATGCCGAGCACGACTCCGGCCACGCCGGCACCCACAAGAGTGTTCGATTGCACCTCGAGCACTGCGAGCACTGCGAGCACGATGAACACGTAGCCGACGACGGTCGAAAGGACCCGTACGGCGCCGCCGGCGCCTGGGGCCGCTCGCCGCTCGACGATGCGGCCGAGGACAGCCGAGATCCTGTGGGTCGCGAGGATGCCCGAGACCAGCAGCACGACCGCGCTGACCCAGGCGATGATCCTCAGGTGAAGCGCGGCCCCATGAGTGACGCTGCCGAACTCGGATCCGACTACGAGCGCAACCATCGCAATGGCGCCGGCGATGGTCCCAACAGCCCATTGCCGAAAACCACTGCGATTAACCGCGTTGACCGGGTCGTGACGAGCCACGTGCTTCCCTCCGAGCACGGGAACCTAGTCGATCTGGGGTCCTCTGGCACGTCTGGCGGCCGCACCGCAATAGAGTGCTCCAGAGACAAAGGAGGGCTCAAACCGTGAGCGACTGGAACCACCAGATAATCGAGGAGTTCAGAGGCAACGAAGGCAGGGTTGGTGGCATGTTCGAAGATAAGCCGCTGCTACTGCTACACACAACGGGGGCGCGGACCGGCAAGGAACATGTCAACCCTCTCATGTACCTGGACCTGGACGGCCACCGCTACGTGTTTGCCTCGAAGGGCGGGGCTGACACCACGCCGGACTGGTTCCACAATTTGGTAGCCAACCCGGGCGTAACGTTGGAGGTCGGGACCGAGAAGTACCAAGCCACGGCAAATTCGCTACCGGAGCCGGAGCGGGAGCGCATCTATGCAGAACAGGCCCGCCAGTACCCTCAGTTCGCCGAGTACCAGGAAAAGACCAAACGCGTGATCCCGGTCGTCGAGCTCACAGCGAAGTCCTGACCGCCCGGGGCGACATGTCCACATCCACCGGGGGAGCCGCGCAGCCGGCGATCGAGTACCACTATGACGTCGGCCGCGACTTCTACCGACTATGGCTTGGCGACCGGCTCGTGTACTCCTGCGCGCTGTGGGCCGGCGAGCTTGACGACGATTTGGAAGCTGCACAGACGGCGAAGCTCGATTGGCACGCGACAGGTGCGAGGGCCGACGGTGTGGCGCGAGCCCTCGATATAGGGTGCGGCTGGGGGGCCATGATCGCCTACCTGTCGGGGCAACGCCACGTCGGCCATGTAACCGGGCTCACCTTGAGCTCGGACCAGGCGAGTACCACACCTTCCTCGGACCGGGTGGAAGTGAGGCTCGAAGATTGGCGCGACCACGAACCGACGAGCCCCTACGACGCAATTATCTCGATCGGGGCCTTCGAGCACTTCAGCCGTCCCGATCTTGCGCGCTCCGACCGCCGCGCCATTTACCGGAGCTTTTTTGACCGTTGTGCCGGATGGCTCAACGAGGGCGGGCGTTTGTCGCTTCAGACCATCGGTTGGGAGGACTTCGACCCGGGCAAGGAGGAGGGGACTTCGTTCTTCAAAGACGAGATATTCCCCGATTCTGCTTTGCCGCAACTGAGCGACATAGTCGAGGCATCCGAGGAAAAGTTCCGTTTAATTGCCTTTCGCAGCGACCCCGATCAGTACGCGCGAACTCTCAGGATCTGGCAACAACGCCTCGAAGCCAACAAAGCGCAAGCGCTTGAGATAGTGGGCAACGATACTTACCGTCGGTACCTCCGGTACCTACGGATATCGCGAGCGATGTTCGAGCGCAGGGACTGCACCCTGTTCCGGCTCGGGTTCGAGCGTCGGGCTTTACGCCCTCGGCAGGACCAGGCGGGCTAAGCCCGTCAACTCCCGTCAACTTCTATCAACGACGTGTGCCCCCTCCCGCGCGGGTTGTAGGTCCAAGATTGTGAGCAAGCCGAGCGCGTCCAGTGCGGCCAACATTTCGCTCGGGTCCTCTGGGCCAAGGAAACTTACGGTTCCCCCGTCTCCTCCCGCCCCGTTGACTTTCCAGCCGACCGCCCCCTTGCGCCGGGCTATGTCGATCGCCTCCCAAGCCAATGGGCTCACGACACTTCGGTGGAGGGCTGCTTGGGCCTCATTGCTCGCGATCATCGCGTCGCCGTAATCCCCGAGGTCGCCCTCGAGCAGTGCGCCCGCCGCGGCGTCAGCCGCTGCGCGCAGCGGAGCCATGAACCTCTCGGTGCTGTCCCCGGCGATATGGCTGATGACCGCGTCATGCACCGCGCTCGAGTCGTGCCGCACCCCGAGGTAGACCGTCGAGACCCGCTCGGTGAGGGCTTGCCACGTGGCGGGTGCGAGCTGGAGCGGCTCCACTTCGTAGCGGGGATATGGAGCGATCTTGATGAAATTTGCCCCGCCGCGAGCGGC
>Ga0302325_10013471_pt1 | contig 17434 bp, 17 predicted proteins | sample Palsa_T0_2_FD_201948 | JGI IMG/M metagenome (GOLD analysis project Ga0302325, IMG submission 201948) | Peat permafrost microbial communities from Stordalen Mire near Abisko, Sweden - Palsa_T0_2 | ecosystem: Environmental > Terrestrial > Soil > Palsa > Peat permafrost | place: Sweden: Abisko... | reverse complement strand
CACCCGCCGCGGCGACATCAGCACGAACGTCGCCGCGGCGAGCGCCAGGGAGCCGCCGCCGGCGACGGCGAACGCCATGCGTGAGGACCCGGCCGCCGCGAGCACTCCACCGAGCACGATCCCCAGTCCCGGCGAGACCTGTCGGATCGACTGCAGCAAGGTCGTCACGAGCGTCATCCAGTCGGTCGGCGTCCGGTCCTGGGTCTCGGTCATGAACGCCGTCGACAGCATCCCGTTGGCGACCCCTGCCATCGCAGCGCCGATCAGTGCGATGAGCAGGTCGGGAGCGGCGGCCAGCACCCCGAGACCGACCGCGATCGCGAGCGACCCAAAGGTCAGCAGGACACGGATGTTCGCGCGCGCCCAGCGCGCGTAGATCAGGCTGCCGAGCACCGCGCCGCCTCCCCACGCGGCGAGGATCGCGCCATACCCGCCGGCGCCGACGTGCAGCGTGTGCTCGGCGTAGACGACCTCGACCGGCGTCGAGATCGTGAAGAACACGAGCCCGACGCTCTGCAGCGACAGCAGGGTGACCAGCGGCGGACTCGACCGCACGTGCGCCACCGCGGCGCGCAGCCGGCCTTTGGGCGACAGCTCGCGGTCGGCCGAAGCGGGAAGCGACGCGATCGCCAGCGAAACGCCCATCGCGGCGAACAGGCCGCAGTTGGCCAGCAGCGCGACGACGGTCCCTCCGAGCGCGACGACGCCGCCGCCGATCAACGGCCCGACCATGAAGCAGATCGAGAACACGGTGTTGGTGAACGCGTTGCCCTCGTGCAACAGGCCGATCGGCTTGAGGATGTGCGCACGGACCGCGCCGGCCAGCGACCGCGCGGTCAGCGCGACGATTCCGTCGAGCAGCACCAGCACGAGAATCGGTGCCACGTCGAAGCGACTGGTCAGCCACGCCAGAATCCCGAACAGGACCGCCTCCAGCCAGTACAGGGCGGGCAGCAGCCACCGCGGCGGCCAGCGCTCGAGCCGTGTCACCAGCAGCGGCGCGACGAACCCCGGCACCACCTGCGAGAGCAGGAAGAAGCCGGTCGAACCCAGCGCGGAGCCGGTCCGCTTGTAGACGAGGATCGACAGCGCCAGGGTGCCGACCGACCACGCCAGCTCGTTCAGCGTGAACGCCAGCATCAAGCTGACGAACGACGGCACGCGGATCAGCGATCGGAGCTTCATCTCAAGGCGCCTAGGCCGGCATGGTGAACGAGGAGAACGCGGCGACCGCCGCCTTCGCGCCCGGTCCCGCGCGCGCGGCGAATCCGTAGGTCCCGTGCTCTCGCAGCTCTTGCCCGGCCGCCACCATCGCGTCGATCGCGACGAATGCGAACGCGCCGCCGACCGAGATCCGCGCGACTCCGAGCTCTGCCAACTCGGACACCGGCGCCATGCCCGGCCGGGCGAGCACGTTGACCGGTCGGTCGACGGAGTCAATGATCGAGCGGATCTGGTCTGAGTCGGTCGGCCCCGGCGCGTAGAGCACGTCGGCGCCGGCCTCCTGGTAGGCCTGCAGCCGCGTGATCGTGTCGGCCAGATCGTCGCGCCCGTGTAGGTGGTTCTCACAACGGCCGGTCAGCACCAGCCTCGCCGGCCCAGAGTGCGCCACCTCGGCCGCCGCCCGGACCCGCTCGACGGCCTCGTCGATCCCGTAGATCGGCGCGGCCTCGTCGCCCGAGTAGTCCTCGATCGAGAAGCCCGCCAGCCCGGCCCGCACCGCCCCGCGAGCTGTCACCGCGACCCCGTCGGGGTCGGCGGCGAAGCCGTTCTCCAGGTCGGCGGAGACCGGCAGGTCGGTGGCGGCGACGATCGCGGCCGCGTGCGCGAGCGCCTGCTCGGCCCCGAGCTCGCCGTCGAGCAAGCCGAGCGTCGCCGCCGATCCGCTGCTGGTCGTCGCCAGCGCCTCGAACCCGAGCCAAGCCAGCAGCCGTGCTGACCCGGCATCCCAAGGGTTGGGCAGCAGCAGTGGCGCGCCGGGTCGATGCAGTGCCCGGAAACCCTCGGCCAGCTGCACTTGGGATGACGGGGGCATCCAAGGACACCCTATCGCTGTTTGGGGCGGTCGATCCAACCGCTAGGCTGACGTTCGATGAGCACTTCCCCCGGTGCTTTCTCGCTCGGCTCCGAGAGCGGCGACGATGGCTCGTTTCGCCGGCAAACGTCCACTTTCCGGGCGTTTGTCTCCGACGATCGATCGACCGATTTTCCGGTCGCAGCGGGGCGATATCACCTGTACGTCGCCCGTGCCTGCCCGTGGGCGCACCGGACCCTCATCGGGCGGGCGCTGATGGGGCTCGAGGACGCGATCTCGGTCTCCTACGCCGACCCGATCCGCGACGAGCGCGGATGGCGCTTCGACGATGACGGCCACGCCGACTCGATCAACGGCTTCGGATACCTGAGCGAGGCCTATCGGGCGACCGATCCCGGATACGACGCCCGGGTCACGGTCCCGGTGCTCTGGGACCGCCGTCGCGGCACGATCGTCAACAACGAGTCCTCCGACATCCTGCGGATGCTGTCGACCGCGTTCGCGCGGCTGGGGTCGCATCCGGTCGAGCTCGTGCCCGAGCGTCTACGCGGCGAGATCGAGGCGCTCAACCGACTGATCTACGACAACGTCAACAACGCCGTCTACAAGGCCGGGTTCGCGACCAACCAGCGCGTCTACGAGCGCGAGGTGATGAGCCTGTTCCAGACGCTTGACGAGCTCGATCTGCGGCTGGCGCGCAGCCGCTTTCTGTTCGGCCCCGAGCCACTGGAGACCGACTGGCGCCTGTTCACGACGCTCGTCCGGTTCGATGCCGTCTACCAGATCCACTTCAAGTGCTCGATCCGCAAGCTGGACGAGTACGAGTTCCTGTGGCCGTACGCCCGTGATCTCTACCAGTGGCCGGGGGTCGCCAACACCGTCGACTTCGGCGAGATCCGCGCGCACTACTACCGCACCCATCCGATGATCAACCCGTCGGGGCTGATCGCGATGATGCCGGCGGCGAGCTTCGACGAGCCCGCCGGTCGCAGCTGAACCCGACGCCGCCGCGGCTCGCCAGTTGTTCGATTTGGGCGCCTATACGTACATTTCCTCCCAGTCGGCGCCCGGACCGGACGCGGAGCGGCCCGCCGTCAGCCGCGCCCGCGGCGGCGTAGCAGGCCGAGCACGGCGAGGATCGCCGCCAACGCGGCGGCGAGCGGCAGCGCGTTGCTCTTGATCTGGGCGAGCGCCGCGCCGCCGACCAGCGACAGGCCCTGCAGCGGCTCGGTGTCGACGGGCGGCGGCGTCGGGCCGCGCGGCGGCGTTGGCGGCGGTGGCGGTGGTGACGGTGGCGGCGGTGACGGTGGCGCATTGCCGGCCGCGGTTCCCGACGGGGGCGGCGCCGGCACGGGCGGCGCGAACGGGTCCTCGTCCGGGTCTGCGCCGGCGTTCTCCGCCGGGCCGGCCGCGTCGTCCTGCGCCGTTGCCTGCAGGGCATGGCCGGCGGCGTCGGGCTCGCCGTGGGAGCCCGCCGCGGCGGCGGGCGGCTCGTCCGAGCTCGCCGTCGGCGGCGCGTCGGTGCCGGTGGTCTCAGACTCGGCCGCTCCGTCCGCACCGTTGGGCTCATCCGGAGCCGCGCCCGGCGCGTCCGCGGCAACCGGCGCGTCCGCGGCAGCCGGCGCGTCCGCGGCAGCCGGCGCGTCCGCGGCAGCCGGCGCGTCCGCAGCTGCCGGTGCGTCCGCGGCAGCCGGCGCGTCCGCAGCTGCCGGTGCGTCCGCGGCGGCAGCGGGCTGCTCGCCGTCTTGCGCCAGCATCGCCTGCAGCCGCGTGGCGAACTCCCGCAGCAGCCGGTTGGAGATCTCCTCGATCATCCCACCCCGGCCGAACCGCGCCAGCCGGCCGGTGATGTGGTAATCGGTCGACACGTTGACCTTGGTCGTCGCAGCGTCGACCTCTTGCAACGAGGACTCGATCGTCGCTTTCGCGCCGCCCTGGCCGCGCTTGTCGGTGCCGGCCGCCCGCATCGTGGCGTGGTGGGCGGCCTCGTCGACGTTGTCCATGTTCAGCTTGCCGCTGTAGGCGGCCGACGTCGGGCCGACCTTGACCTTGAACTCGCCGTTGTAGCTGCCGTCGTCGTTGCGTCCGGTCACGGTCGCGCCCGGCAGGCACGGCGCCACCCGCTCGACGTCGATCAGCGTCTCCCAGACCCGCTGCAGCGGGGCCGAGACCTCAAAGGACTGCTCTAGCTTCATTGCGAACCTCCTCCAGATCCTCAGGTGTGTCGACGTCGCGCCCGCAGCATATGTGGCCGATCTCGATGACAGGCCCTCCGTCCAGCAGCTTCCGCGCGCCCATATCTCCGTCCAGCTTCGTCAATCGCGCGATCTGCTCGGATCCGAGCACGACCGGATGTCCGGGCCGCCCCTCGTAGACCGCCCTCGTCCCCGGCTCCTCGCCGGCGAACCGCTCGATCACGGCCGACGTCATCAGCGGTGCGTCGCCGAGCGTGACGACGACCTTCTCGGCGTCCGCCAGCTCCGCGAGCCCAAATCGCAGCGACGCCGACTGGCCCGCATCCCAGTCCGGGCAGACGACGACCTCGGCGCGCCCGAATTCCACCGCGTCACGGATCCGCGTCGCCGACGAGCCGAGTACGACGACCACTCGTTCAAGTACGCGAGCGTCGCACTGGGCGCGGACGGCCCACTCCAGCAGCGGCCGCCCCGCAAGCTCGGCCAGCTGCTTGGGCTCGTCGCCGAACCGGGTGCCCGCACCGGCGGCGAGCACCAGCCCGCAGATCACGGTCGCCCGCCGGCGTGGATCGCCTGCTCGGAGGTGGTCAGCCGCGCCCCCGAGCGCCCGTGGCGCACCGCCACCGCCTCGGCCAGGATCGCGAGCGCCGCCTCGGTCGCCGTCCTGCCGCCGAGATCCAGCCCTGCTGGGCCCGACAGACGCTCGAGCTCCGTCGACGACAGTCCGGCTGCGGCCAGGCGTTCACGCCGCTTGCGCTGCGTATTGCGCGAGCCCATCGCCCCGACGTAGAACGCCGGCGAGCGCAGCGCCAGGATCAGCGCCTCGTCGTCGAGCTCGGGCGCGTGCGTGAGCGCCGCCACGGCCGTCTCGGAGTCCGGCCCGCCGAGCTGCTCGAACGCCTCCCGGGGCCATGCCGCCAGCACTCGCTCGGCGTGCGGGAAGGCCGCGGTGCACGCGAACCGCTCGCGCGGGTCGACCACATACGGCACCCAGCCGAGCATCCGCGCGGCACGCGTCAGTTCGATCGTCAGCGCCACCGCGCCGAAGACGACCAGCCGTACCGGCGGCGCGTCGTGCGGTGAGACGAACTTCGGCCCGTGGACCTCGGAGCAGCGCTCCCACTCCAGCTGCTGCACCGACCGGTCGCTCACATCGACTCCAGGATCTCGGCCAGCTCCTGCAGCGACGCGATCGAGTTGCCGGCCAGCAGTCGGTCGGTGTGCGGGACGGCGGCCTGCATGCCTCGCGTGAGCGGCTCGTAGTCCGGGTGCGCGGCGAGCGGATTGAGCCACACGAGCTTGAACGCGGCGCGCCGCAGCCGCGCCATCTCCTCCCGCAGCTGCTCGGGATCGCCGCGGTCCCAGCCGTCGGACAGCATCACGACCACCGACCCGCGCCCGAGCCGGCGGCCGTGCACCCGGTTCAGGGTCGACAACGCCTCGCCGATCCGCGTCCCGCCCGACATGTCCGACACGGCCGCCGTGGCCCGCTCGATCGCCAGATCGGGGTCCCGACCGTCGAGCTCGTGCGTGATCCGCGTCAGCCGCGTCCCGAACGCGAACGCCTCGACCCGCCGTCGCGCCGCGACCGACGCCTGCATGTACTGCAGCAGCATCCTCGAGTAAGGCGCCATCGAGCCCGACACGTCGCAGACGAGCACGAGCTGCCGCGGCCGTTGGGTCGGCGTCCGCCAGCGGCGGTGGATCGGCTCGCCCGCGGTCCGCAGCGACGCCTGCACCGTCCCGCGCAGATCCGGCGTGTGCCCGCGCCGGCGTGACCGCCGCGTCCGGCGCGACAGCCGCATCGGGTGCCGGCGGGCGAGCCGCGCCATCAGCTCATGCGCAAGCGCCATCTCGGCCTCGGTGTACCGCGCGAAGTCCTTCTGAAGCAGCAGCTCGACGGCCGACCACGCGGCCGGGACCGGCTCGGCCTCGGGCGACGGTTCCCGCGCGGTCTGTGGATCCCCGAACGCGGCCCGCGGCAGCGCCGCCTTCTCGATCGAGCCAAGCTCGGACAGTGGCATGTCGTCCGGGCGCGGCACCCAACCGGCGCCGAACACCTCAAGGAACGCCTCGTCGAAGCGCTCCAGATCCGATCGTCGCGAACACAGCACGGCGCGCAGTGCCATCCGCACGTCCTCCCGTGACGACGGATCGACCGCGTCCAGACAGCGCACGGCCGTCAACAGCTCCCGCAGCCCGAGCCGCGCGCCGCGCGCACGCATCGCCGCGGCAAGGTCCGACAGCCGCGTGACGAGCGCGCCGGCCGCGACCTGCGTCGAGGTCGGCGCGCCGGGGGCAGCGCCGGCCGTCAAACCCCCTCCAGGACCTTACGCTGCAGCACCCGCTGGACGTCTTCGTGCACCTTCAGTGCGGCGCCGAGCGTCTCCTCGATGTCGGCCTCGTCGCCGAGCGCCAGCAGCGCCTGGGCCCAGACGATCGTCTCGCCGACCCCGGGCAGCTTGTACAGATCACCCTGCTCACGCAGACGTGCGACCGCGCCGACGACGCGCGCGGCGACCCGCTCGGGCACGTCCGGCAGCCTCGATCTGACGATCGCGCGCTCGCGCTCGGGCGACGGGTAGTCGATCCAGTGGTACAGGCAGCGGCGCTTGAGGGCGTCGTGCAGCTCACGGGTGCGGTTGGAGGTGAGCACCACGATCGGCCGCCGCGCCGCGGTGATCGTCCCGAGCTCGGGGATCGTGACCGCGAAATCCGAGAGGAACTCCAGCAGGAACGCCTCGAACTCGTCGTCGGCGCGGTCGACCTCATCGATCAGCAGCACGACGGGACGCCGTGGATCTGACTCCAGCGCCTCCAGCAGCGGCCTCCGCAACAGAAAGCGCCGACCGAACAGCTCACCCTCGTCGACGCCGCCCTCGGCCGCCCGCAGCGCGAGCAGCTGGCGCGAGTAGTCCCAGTCGTACACGGCGTGGTGCAGGTCGATCCCCTCGTGGCACTGCAGGCGGATCAGACGCGCGCCGGTCGCGGCCGCGAGCGCCCGCGCGACCTCGGTCTTGCCGACACCCGCCTCGCCCTCCAGCAGCAGCGGCTGCTCGAGCGTGGCCGCCAGGTACACCGACAGCGCCAGCGCCCGGTCGGCCAGGTAGCCCTGCGACGCGAGGGCCTCGCTCGCGGCGCCGACCGTCTGTAGCTCCGCGAGCGCCATCGCTCCCGATCCTAGTCGTGCGCCGCCTATCCGGCGTTCGCGACCGCGTCCGCCAGCGCCCGCCTGGTCAGCACCCGCGCGAGGTGCCGCTTGTAGTCGGTGCTCGCGTTCAGATCCGATGTCGGACTGGTGCCCTCGGCGGCGTGCTCGGCCGCGGCCGCCAGCGACTCGGCGGTCGCGGGCTGCCCCTGCAGCGCCTGCTCGACGGCGGTCGCTCGCAGCGGCACCGAGCCCATGTTCGTCAGCCCGACGCGGGCGTCCTGCACGACGCCGTCGGAGATCTTGACGACCGCGCAGACCGCCGCCATCGCCCAGTCCTCGGCCCGGCGCGTGAACTTCCGGTAGGCGTGGCCGTAGCCGTCGAGCGCCGCCACCCGGATCTCGGTCAGCACCTCGTCGGCGGCGACCGACGTCGTCATGTAGTCCTCGAACAGGTCGGCGGCCGCCACCGTGCGCTGGCCCGACTGGCCCTGGAGCGTGACCTCCGCCTCGCAGATCAGCATCGCCGCCGGCAGGTCCGAGGCCGGGTCGCCGTGCGCCAGCGAGCCGCCGATCGTGCCGCGATGACGGACCTGCGGGTCCGCGATCGTCGCCGCCACGTCGGACACGACGCCCAGCTCCGGCGCATGCTCGAGCACCGCATGGGTCGTCAGCGCGCCGATCCGCCAGTGGCCGTTCTGGCGCTGCACGCCGTGCAGGCCGGGCAGCTTGCGCAGGTCGACCAGCAGCGACGGCGCGGCCAGCCGCAGCTTCATCAGCGGGATCAGCGAGTGGCCGCCGGCCAGCAGCTTGGCGTCCTCGCCGCCGTCGACGAGCGCCTTGATCGCGTCGTCCAGCGAGTCGGGCGCGACGTAGTCGAACGCTGCCGGGATCATTGGTCGGCCTCCGCTTGTGAGCTCTGTGCGTCCTGTATGGCCTCCCACACCCTGATCGGCGTGAGCGGCATGTTGATGTAGCTCACTCCGAGCGGGCGGATCGCGTCGATCACCGCGTTGGTGACGACGGCCGAGGCGGCGATCGTGCCGGCCTCGCCGACGCCCTTCACGCCCATCGAGTTGACCGGCGACGGCGTCACGGTCCGGTCGGTCTCGAAGCTCGGGATCTCCGCGGCCGTCGGCAGCGCATAGTTGACGAACGTGCCGGTCACCAGCTGGCCCTCGTCGTCGTAGGCGACCTGCTCGTACAGCGCCTGCCCGATCCCGTGCACGACGCCACCGTGGATCTGGCCGTCGATCAGCATCGGGTTGACCGGGTTGCCGCAGTCGTCGACCGCGACGTAGCGCACGACCTTCGTCTTGCCGGTCTCGGCATCGACGTCGACGATGCACGCGTGCGCGCCGAACGGGAACACGAAGTTCTCCGGGTCGTAGAACATCGTCTCCTCCAGGCCCGGCTCCATGCCCTCCGGCACGGCCCCGATGTAGGCGATCCCGGCGACGTCGGCCAGAGCCATGCCCTTGTCGGGCGAGCCCTTGACCGAGAACTTGCCGTCGGACACCTCGATGTCCTCGGGCGCCGCCTCGAGCTCGGCGGCGACGATCGCCTTGGCCTTCTCGATCACCTTGTTGGTCGCCTTGACGATCGCCTCACCGCCGGTGGCGAGCGAGCGCGACCCGTAGGTGTTGCGGCCCTCGGGCCCCATCGACGTGTCGCCGTGGATCACCTCGACGACCGCCGGGTCGACGCCGAGCATGTCGGCGACGATCTGCGCGAACGCCGTATCGAGGCCTTGCCCGTGCGGCGACGTGCCGGAGTAGACGGTGACCGCGCCGGTGTTGTGGACGCGGACCATCGCCGACTCCCACAGTCCCGCCTGTACCCCGACCCCGGCCGGGCCGGTGATCCGTGACGGCGCCAGCCCGCAGATCTCGGTCCAGGTGCAGAACCCGATCCCGCGGTAGATCCCCTGCTCACGCAGCTTGGCCTGCTCGGCGCGGAACGCGGCCACGTCGACGTGCTCCAGCAGCTTGTCGAGCGTCGCGTGGTAGTCGCCGGAGTCGTAGATCACGCCGGTCGCGACCGCCGCCGGGAAGTTCTCCTTGGGGATGAAGTTCTTGCGGCGGATCTCGATCGGGTCGATCCCGAGTTCGTGCGCGAGCTGGTCGAGCGTCACCTCGATCATCTGCGTTGCCTCGGGTCGTCCGGCGCCGCGGATCGCATCCGTCGGGCACTTGTTCGTGAACACCCCGACGATGTCGGTCTGGACGTTGGGGATGTTGTAACAGCCGCCCATCACGAACGCGCCCAGCGACGGGATCAGCGGCGTCAGGATCATGTTGTAGGCGCCGAAGTCGGCGAGGATCTTGACGTGCCAGGCGGTGATCGTGCCATCCTTCTTCGCGCCCATCTTCACGTGCGAGATCTGGTCGCGACCCTGGTGGGCGACCGACATGTTCTCGGTGCGGGTCTCGATCCACTTGACCGGAACGCCGAGCTTGCGCGATGCCCAGCAGGCGATCAGCTCCTCGCCGTAGACCTGCAGCTTCTGGCCGAAGCCGCCGCCGACGTCGGGCGCGATCACGCGCACGTGGTCCTCGGACAGGCCCAGCAGGAGCGCCATGAACAGGCGCACGAAGTGCGGGACCTGGGTGGCGCTGTAGAGCGTCAGCGATCCGGCCCGGTAGTCGGCGAGCACGCCCCGGCACTCGATCGGCGCCCCCGCGATCCGGTGGTTGATGACGCGGCGCTCGACGATCACGTCGGCCTCGGCGAAGCCCGCCTCGACGTCCCCGCCGGGCAGCGACCACTCGTGCACCTTGTTGGTTCCGAGTTCCTCGTGCACGAACGGCCCGCCCGCGATCGCGGCCTCGGGATCGACGACCGCCGGCAGCGGGTCGTATTCGACGATCACGTCGTCGGCGGCGTCGGCCACCGCGTAGCGGTCCTCACCGATCACGACCGCGACCGGGTCGCCGACGTGGTTGACCTCGCCGCGTGCCAGCGGCCAGTGCGGCGGGTTGGCGACTTCGACCCCGGGCGGCGCCCAGGCCATCGGCAGCGGGCCGCCGATGTCGGCCATGTCCTCGCCGGTGAAGACGGCGTTGATCCCCGGCCGCCCAACCGCCACCGAGGTGTCGATCGAGACGACCTTCGCGTGCGCCTCGGGCGAGCGCACGAACGACGCCCACAGCATCGCCGGCAGCGCGATGTCGTCGACGTACCGGCCCTTGCCGGTGATCAGCGCCGGGTCCTCCTTGCGGCGCATCGCGCGGCCGACGTTGCCGGTCGGCGAGGGTGCATCAGCGACGCTCATGCCGTCACCTCACGCGATTTGCCGGCCGCGTCCAGAACCGCCTTGACGATGTTGTGATAGCCGGTGCAGCGACACAGGTTGCCCTCCAGCCCGTGCCGGACCTCGTCCTCGGTCGGGTCGGGATTCTCGGCGATCAGGGCCGCGCCGGCCATGATCATGCCGGGGGTGCAGTAGCCGCACTGCAGACCGTGGTTTGCCCAGAACGCCTCCTGCATCGGGTGCAGGTCGTCCTCGGTGCCGATCCCCTCGATCGTGGTGATCGCGGCGCCGTCGGCCTGCACCGTGAGGACCGTGCACGACTTCACCGACGCGCCGTCCAGGTGGATCGTGCAGGCGCCGCAGTTGGACGTGTCGCAACCGACGTGGGTGCCGGTCAGGTTGAGGTTGTCCCGCAGCGCGTGCACCAGCAGCAGGCGCGGTTCGACCTCCAGATCGTGGTCGACGCCATTGACGTTCAGGCGCACGTTGACGGTGGCGCTCATCCCTCTCCTTCCAGATTCCAGGGCTCCCGGCACGGCGCACCATACACCTCGGGAAACCGCCTATGAGCAGCGAAAAAGCCCATTTCCAGTCGTGCGTATGCGCGAGGCTCGAGCATGGCCTCGATACCCACCCTCATGCATAGGCACAGACCGGCTTTTTTCCGGTTTTTCTCGGCCACCGGGGCCGCCCGCCGGAAAACGTCGGTTGCGCGCGCAACCTTTTGCTATGTTGGCGCGGATATGAAACTTGGACGCCTCTTCCTGCGCCTGATCGTCGGCGGTTACTTCTTCGGCCACGGCACCCAGAAGCTGTTCGGCTGGTTCAACGGCCACGGCTTGGACGCCACCGCCGGCATGTTCGAATCGATCGGGCTGCGCCCCGGTAAGCGCCACGCCACGGCGGCCGGCATCGCCGAGTCGGCGGGCGGCGCGGCGCTGGCGCTCGGCGCGGCCACCCCGCTGGCCAGCTCGGTGCTGATCGCGACGATGATCACCGCGATCAATCGCGTGCACATCAAGAACGGCCCCTGGGTGGCCGACCAGGGCTATGAGTACAACCTCGTGCTGATCGCCGCGGCGCTGGCGCTGGCCGAGACCGGCCCCGGCAGCCCGTCGGTCGACGCGGCTCTCGGGATCGAGAAGTCCGGCTCCAAGTGGGCCGTGCTGACGCTGCTGCTTGGCGCGCTCGGCGCCGCCGGCGCGCACGCCGTCGCCGAGGCTGCCCCAGCTCCCGAGTCGCAGCCCGAGAGCGACGCGGCGCCGGCCGCCGCGTAGCCGGCGCCGAGGCCGGGCACGCCCTCGGGCACCGCGGGCTGAGCGGTCGCGACGCCGCGGCGCTCGGCCGCGGCGTATAACCGGGGGGATGGTTCGATCGCCGCCCGGCACTCGCTATGAGCGGATCGGCCGCGGGTACGCGGCCGTCAGGCGCGAGGACCCGCGGATCGCCGCGATCCTCCACGAGGCGCTCGGAAACGCCCGCAGCGTCGTCAACGTCGGCGCGGGCGCCGGTTCCTACGAGCCCAGTGACCGTTACGTGATCGCGATCGAGCCGAGCGACGTGATGGCGTCCCAGCGCCCGGCCGAGCTGGCCCCGGCGATCCGCGCGACCGCCGGCGCGCTGCCGCTGCGCGACGACGCCGTCGACGCAGCAATGGCGATCCTGACCGTCCACCATTGGGATGCCGAGCTCGAGCGCGGCGTCGGTGAGTTGCGCCGGGTCGCGCGCGGACCGGTCGTGATCCTCACCTTCGACGCCACGGTCAGCAACCGCATGTGGCTCGTCGCCGACTACCTGCCCGAGGTCGGCGAGCTCGACCGGGGGATCTTCCCGAGGATGCAGCAGCTGACCGCATGGCTCGGCGCCGAGACCCGCATCCATACGGTGCCGGTGCCCGCGGACACGCCCGATTGGACGTTCGCGGCCTTCTGGGCGCACCCCGAGCGCGTACTCGACCCAGCGGCCCGCGCTGCCACCTCGGGCTTCGCCCGGACGGACCCCGCCGTCGTGGACCGCGTCGTCGCCCAGCTCCGCGTCGACCTCGAGTCCGGCGCCTGGGACGCGCGCCACGGCGACCTGCGCCGGCTCGATGCGTACGACGCGGGCCTGCGCCTCGTCGTCTCGCCTGGCTGAGTGAACGTTCACTCAACGGCCGGCTCCCGCAGCTCCACCGCCGCCCAGCGCCGCCGGGTCCGGACCCCATGCCCCCCCGCGCCCCCGGCACGCGGGCCGGCCGCGGCCGCCAACGCTGCGCGGCACCCGTGACATATCACCCACGCCAGGTCGATTCCCACACCAGGGGGTGAAAAGGGCGAGCCAGCCGCCTATTGCACCCATGACCTTGAGCAACGGCGAAGCGTGGGTGGTTAAGCACGCGTGGCCGGACCGGGAGATCGCGACGAGAGCTTCGTGCTCGGCGGCGCGTCGCGGCCCGTCATCACCGTCAGCACGCCGGACGTGCGTGCACCCGACCGGATCCGGTAGCCGCCGCCGGGCGCGACCCCGCGGAACAGGACCCCGCCCTGCCCGTCGGCGCGCCGGCGCTGCGCCACGGCGCCACGGCGCCACGGCGCAGCAACGTCGCCCCCGCGTGTGGCGCAAGCCCGGTCGCGTACGCCTGCTCGACGCTGCCGTGAGCGACATCCCCTCGTCCTCCTCGATCACCTGCGGGCGCGCGCACCATGCCGCGCTTCAGGGTTGCCGGCCCCGGAGCGAGCGGCCGACGGTCAGCGACCGACGGTGCGCGTCAACGCACGGGCCCTGACCGGGACCGGCGCCAGCAGCTCGCGCACGTTGGAGAGCCCGGCCCGCAGCTCGGGATCGCCCACCTCGATCGGCAGCAGCGAGTCCTGCAGGTCGGCGATCGACTGGTCGGCGTCCTGGGCTCCGTCGACGCCGCGCTCGATCAGCGCGTGTACCGACTGGGACTGGACCCCGGGCGTGTGCGCCTGGAACGTGCCCGCCGGCAGCTTGCTGCGTGACGCAAACTCCGAGTAGGTCCGCTGGGCGCGGCCGTACGCGTGCTGAACCGGCCGGAACAGCTGCTCCTCGAGCACGTCGGCGGTGTGCTCGTCCAGTTGCTCGTAGGCCTCGCCGAGCGCCGCGAGCGACTCCGCGATCTGCTCGATCGCGACCGCCAGGTCACCGAGTATCTGCTCCCTGCCTTCGACGGTCGTGTATGCCATTCGGACTCTGAGCTTAGTGCGTTCCGAGGTCACCCGTATCGCGTCAAAAGGGATCGGGCCAGCCGCTCGTCGCCGCCGATCCGCAGCCGTCCGTCCGCGACCGCGTGGTCGATGCCCAGCCCGTGCCAGAGGATGGCGGCCAGCGTCGCCGGCTCGGTCTCGATCGTCGCATCCGCCGCCGCGCGGGCCGCTGCCGTGCCGGCTGCCGCCGCGGCGACGAGCCGATCGGGCTGCGAGCGCAGCTCGAACTCACGCCCGTCCAGCCAGAGCGCGACGACGCCCGTGCGGGCTCCCGGGTCGGGCTCGAACAACGTCTGCATGGCGACCACGGCTGCGTCCGGGCTGAGCGGCGGCGGCTCGGACCCGAGCGCCTGCCCGCTGCCCCAGCGTCCGAGCGCGTGCAGCACCGGCCCGAGCTCCGCGCCGCGATCGGTCAGCTCGTAGACGGTCCGCGCGACCGGCGGCGGCAGCCTTCGCTGGCCGATCAGGCCGCGGTGCTCGAGCTCACGCAGGCGGGCGGCGAGCATGTCCGGGCCGATCCGCGGCAGCCCGGCGCGCAGATCCGTGAACCGCTTGGGACCGAGCAGCAGCTCGCGCACGACCAGCAGCGCCCACCGCTCGCCGACCGCGTCCAGCGCTCGCGCGATCCCGCATGTATCTCCGTAGCTTCGGTTGACGGCGGACCCCAATGTGTGGTTGGATTTTCCAACCGGACCATAGGCTATACCAACCGGAGGACGACCGATGACCCGAATTTCGAGCTACCCAGCAGGCGTGCCCTGCTTCGTCGACGCGTTCAGCCCCGATCTCGACGCGGCACGTCGGTTCTACGCCGGAATCTTCGGCTGGGAGTTCGCCGGCCCGGGGCCGATGCCGGGCACGCCGGGCGATCCACCGGGCGAGTACCACGTCGCGCGCGTGCGCGGTGGCGACGTCGCCGGCCTGGGTTCGATGCCGTCGCCGCAGACCCCCGTCGTTTGGAACACGCAGGTCGCGGTCGACGACGTCGACGCGACCGCCGAGCTGGCGCGAGCCGCCGGCGGATCGGTGCTCGTCGCCGCGCTGGACGCCGACCCGGCGGGACGCCTGGCCGTGATCGCCGATCCGACCGGCGCCGCGATCACCCTCTGGCAGGCAGGTTCGCGCCACGGCGCCGAGCTGGTCAACGAGCCGTCGGCCTGGGCGATGAGCCTGCTTAGCACGCCCGACCCCGAAACCGCCGGCGGCTTCTACGAGGCCGTGTTCGGCTGGGAACGCGAGCCGTTTGAGGACGCGGGTCCGGGCGTCTCGTTGTTCCGGCTGCCCGGCTACGTCGGCGGCGAGCCCGGGCAGCCGGTCCCGCGCGACGTCGTCGCCGCGATGGCCGGGGTCCCGGATCCCGCGGCTCAGGCCGCCTGGAGCGTCGACTTCTGGATCGCCGACGCGGAGGCCGCCGCGGCCGCCGCGCCCGAGCTCGGCGGCAGCGTGATCGCGCCGGCGCACGACGCGCCGCCGTTCAGGCGCGCGGTGCTCGCCGCGCCCGACGGGGCGACCTTCTCGGTCTCGGAGCTGCGGCTCTGAGGCCCCGGTAGGCTCGCGCGCATCGCGACGATCGTCTTCTTTCCCGAAGGCGCGTTCGGCCCGACCAACAACTGCGTCGGGATCGGCGCGGTGCTTCGCGCGCGGGGCCACCGGGTCGTGTTCGTGATCGAGGAGTCGTTCGCCGGGACGCTCGCCGAGAAGGGGTTCGAGGAGCGGCTGATGCGGCTCGGGCCGCCGCCCGCCGAGCCGGAGGTGCCGGGCCAGTTCTGGAAGGAGTTCGTGCGCGACACGGCGCCCGTGTTCCGCGGCAGCACCACCGAGCAACTGGCCGGCTTCATCGTCCCGACGTGGCAGGCGCTGCTCGACGGCGCCCGCTACGTCGATCAGCGCCTGGCCGAGATCCTCGCCGAGCTCGACGTCGACGTGATCGTGCAGGACAACGTCTGCGCGTTCCCGGCGATCGCCGCGTCGGGTCGGCGATGGGTCCGGATCGTCTCCTGCAACCCGCTGGAGGTCCCCGATCCGCGGCTGCCGCCGCCGTTCAGCGGCCTCGCGCTCGACGACCGTGACGGCGCCGAGGCGTTCCGGGCCGAGTACGCACGGCTTGTCGGCGAGCTGCAGGCGCAGTTCAGCGAGTTCTGCGTCAAGCGGGGCGCGCCGCCACTGCCCGACCTGGAGATGATTCACGCCTCGCCGTGGCTCAACCTGACGATCTATCCCGACGAACTCGACTATCCGCGCTCGCGGCAGCTGGACCCCAGCTGGCACAACCTGCAGACAAGCGTCCGCGCGACCGACGCGGCATGGGAGCCGCCGGCGCCCGACGGCCGCCGGCTCGTCTACCTGAGCCTCGGCTCGCTGGGCTCGGCCGACGTCGAGCTGATGCGCGGCCTGATCGCGGCGCTCGCCGACACGCCGCACCGCTACGTCGTCAGCCGCGGTCCGCGGCACGACGAGTACGCGCTCGCCGACAACATGATCGGCGCCGAGTTCCTACCCCAGACGTCGGTGCTGCCGCACGTCCACGCGGTGATCACGCACGGCGGCAACAACACCGTCACCGAGTCGATCTGGTTCGGCAAGCCGATGCTGGTCGCACCGATCTTCTGGGACCAGCACGACAACGCCCAGCGCGTGCACGAGACCGGCTACGGCTTCAGGCTGCCGACCTACTCGTTTCAGCCGGACGGGTTGCGCCGCGCCGTCGACGCGCTGCTCGGCGATGCCGGTCTACGTGCTCGCTGCGAGGCGGCCGGACGGCGGCTGCGCGCGCGGCCGGGGACGGTCACCGCGGCTGACCTGATCGAGCGCGTCGCGGCCGGCTGACCCTCGCGGCCGGCTGACCCTCGCGGCCGGCTGACCCTCGCCGCCGGCTGACCCTCACGGCCGGCTGAACCCTCGCGGCCGGCTGAACCCCTCGCGGCCGGCTGAACCCATTGCGGGCTGACCCTCGCGGCCGGCGCTTTTCGACGTTATGTGCCCTCTGGCCGGAGTAACCCCGAAAAGTGGCTGGGCGGTGAGGACCCGGCGGCCCGGCCGTCAGCTCGCGCTCGCGCGGGCGCCGAGCGGCACGGCCGCGCGCCGGGAATCGGACAGCCGCCAGCAGAACGCCGCGGTCACCGCGGAGACGACGATCACCGATGGCCAGGCGCCGATCACGAGCCCGAGCACGTGCGAGATCGCGAACGCCAGGAGCCCCGTGACGGTCAGCCTGATCGCCGTGGGGCGGCCGTCGCGCCGCAACCAGACGGCGATGCAACCGATCCCGAGCACGGCCATCACCGCCCCGCCCAGCGGCCTTGAGCCGGTCCCAACCGCCACCGCGTAGCCGCCGATCAGGCCCGTCGCGGCGACCGGCGCGGTCGACACCCGGTCGGCGATCTCGTACAGCTGGTCACGGGTGATCGGCACCCGTGGATGATCCCACACCGTCGGGCCGCGAACGGCGGCGTGGTACCGCGGCCGCTGGACGGGTAGCGTTCGACAGAGCACCGACGTTGCCAGCGACCACGGAGACGACATGGGTTTCGACCAGTACCACGAGCCGCCTGAGGAGCTTCCCCAGGCGACCCGAACATTTGCGCGCCTGTGCGCGTC
>Ga0302325_10013470_pt1 | contig 17435 bp, 18 predicted proteins | sample Palsa_T0_2_FD_201948 | JGI IMG/M metagenome (GOLD analysis project Ga0302325, IMG submission 201948) | Peat permafrost microbial communities from Stordalen Mire near Abisko, Sweden - Palsa_T0_2 | ecosystem: Environmental > Terrestrial > Soil > Palsa > Peat permafrost | place: Sweden: Abisko... | reverse complement strand
GGTGCGCCGTAGTGCTGCACGGTCGGGAACGGCTCGTAGAAATGGTGCAGCGCCGCCCGCCATTCCTCATAGCGCGGCGACTGGCGGAAGCCGACCGTGTGCGCCTCCAGCGATCCCCACCAGACCAGTAACAGATAGCGGTCCGTCGTCTCGACGCACGGCCTTATCTCCATGCGCTGATAGCCAGGCGTCGCCTCGATCAACGGCCGGGCCTTTTCCATCGCCGCCTCGAATTCGCGCGACTTGCCCTTGCGGACATTAAGGATGGCATGTTCGAGGATCATAGCGCTGCCCTGATTTTTGCCGCGATGGGTTCGAGTGTCCTGGCATCCACCATCGCGCGACCATGCAGCTTGAGGTCCAGCCCGCCCGCGCGCGGCAGAATGTGGAAGTGAATGTGCGGAATGCTCTGGCCGGCAGCTTCGCCGTTCAGTTGAACGAGCATCACGCCGGGACACGCCAATCCCTTCTTAACGGCTTTCGCGACCTTCTGTGTCGTCCTGATCAGCGCGGCGGCGCCTTCCGGCGACAGGTCGAGGATGCCTTCGGCCGGTTCCTTCGTGATGACGAGCGTGTGGCCCTCGGTGGATGGCATGATGTCCATCAGCGCGAGCGTGAGATCGTCTTCAAAGACGGCCACTTTCGGCAACTCGCCACGCAGGATTCGCGCGAAGATATTGTTGGGATCGTAGGCCATCGAGACCGCTCCGTTTTCTCGTACCAACCGTAAGGATGCGCAACGCTCGCGCAAGAGGGGAGTTCAGGTCTTCTTGAACGGCCCGTGCTCCGACAACACCTCGATATGCTCGGCGACGGCTTCGCGCTCACGCGCAAGATAATCGGCCACGGCGCGGCGCAGGCCCGAATGGGCAATGTAGTGCGCGCTATAAGTCGGTGTCGGCATGTAGCCGCGCAGAAGCTTGTGTTCGCCTTGCGCGCCCGCCTCCACTTTTCGGAACTTCTTCGCGATGGCGAATTCGATGGCCTGGTAATAGCAGGTCTCGAAATGGAGGAACGGCACGAATTCCGTGCAGCCCCAGTTGCGGCCATAGAGCACGCCGCCGCCGGAAAAATTGAGCGCGCCCGCGATGGCGCGGCCGTTGAGTTTCGCGATGATCAGCAGAATCTGCTGGGACATGCTCGCGCCCACGCGGCTGAAGAAATCGCGCGTGAGATAGGGATGACCCCATTTGCGCCCGCCCGTGTCGATGTAGAATTCGAAGAATTGGTCCCAATGCGCTTCCGTGATGCCGGAACCTGTCAGCCAGTCGAACTCGACTCCGGCGTCGCGCACCGATTGGCGCTCCTTGCGCAGATTCTTGCGCTTGGACGACGACAGTTCGCCCAGGAATTCGTCGAAGCTCGCATAGCCGCGATTTTCCCAATGGAATTGCTGATCGGTGCGCTGCAGATATCCCGCCGCGCCGGCTGCGTTCCATTCGCTTTCGGTCATAAAGGTGATGTGTAGCGACGACGCTTTAAGCTCTTTCACGGCCGAAGCGCCTGCAGCCATCAACATGTTGCGCGCTTCGTCCTCGTCGGTACCGGTCGCGATCAGGAACTTGCGACCCGTAACTGGCGTGAACGGAACGGCCGCCTGCAGTTTCGGATAATAGCTGCCGCCAGCGCGCTCGAAGGCATCGGCCCAGCCGTGATCGAACACATATTCGCCCTGCGAATGATCCTTGAGATACAGCGGCAATATGCCCTCGATCCGGTCGCCGCGCTCGACCACGAGATGACAGGGCCGCCAGCCCGCATGGGGCGCGGCGGAGCCGGATCGCTCGACGGCCGCGAAAAACTCGAAACGCGTGAACGGATGCGGATCGCCCGAGCCTTCCGGGTTGGCGCAGGCGTTCCATGCCTGCGCGCCGATGTTTGACGCGGGTCCGGCCAGACGCGCCGTGAGGGACGATTTCGTCACGCGAGCTCGAACACCGCCTCGACTTCGGTTGCCACATTGCGGGGCAGCGAACCCGCACCGACCGCGGCGCGCGCATGTTTACCCGCATTGCCGAACACCTCGACAAAAAGGTCGGAGGCGCCGTTGGCGACTTCCGGGTGCTGGGTGAAGCCTGGAACGGCGTTCACGAAAACGCCGACTTTGACGCAACGTTTGATCCTGTCGAGATCGCCGTCGCAGGCGGCCTTCACTTGTGCAATCACATTGATGGCGCAGAGCCGCGCCGCCGCCTTGGCGTCCTCAAGGGTTATGTCCTTGCCGACCGTGCCGACATATTTGAGGCCCTCGGCCGCGATCGTCACCTGGCCCGAGATGAAGACCTGCTTGCCCGAGATCACGTAAGGCACATAGCTTGCGACAGGCGCGGGCGGGGTGGGCAATGTGATGTCGAGTTCCTTGAGGCGGGCGTCGATTTTTCCGGTCATGATGTTCTCCTTGAAGCTGCTCAACCTAATCGGGCTTCGCGGGCCGCGCGAGGGGCTCCCGCGTCGCGGCGCGAACCGCTATAGAGGACCATGACCAAAAGGCTCGACGCCGACGATCCTTGTCCCGTGCGCGACGGCTATGCGATGCCCGCGGAGTGGGCGCAGCACACACGCACATGGATGTGCTGGCCGTGCCGCACGGACGTCTGGGGCGGTCCGGAAGGCCTGCTGCGCGCAAAACAGGCCTATGCGCGGGTCGCGCGCGCAATCTCATCCTTCGAGCTGGTGACGATGGCGGTGCGTCCGCCCGATGCGCCCGAAGCGAGGCTGGCAACGGCGGGCAAGGTCCAAATCTTCGATGTTGCGCTGGACGATTCCTGGGCCCGCGACATGGGTCCGACCTTCCTGCTGGGGCAGGATGGCGCGCGTGCCGGCGTCGCATGGCAGTTCAACGCCTGGGGCAACAAATACCATCCGTATACGGAAGATGCGGCGTTCTCGGGTCGTGTGCTGAAGGCAGTCGATGTGCGCGCATACCACGCACCGCTCGTCTGCGAAGGAGGCGCGATCCATACGGACGGTGAAGGCACGCTGATCACGACCGAGCAATGCCTGCTCAACACCAACCGCAATGCCAATCTCGACCGCCAGCAGGTGGAGGAGCGTCTTGCGCTCTATACGGGATCGAGCCGCGTCATCTGGCTGGGCGAAGGGTTCTCGGACGACGAAACAGACGGCCATGTCGACAACATCGCCTGCTTTGCCGCGCCCGGCCGTGTGATCGTCGGAATTCCCGCAACGCGTTCGCATCCCGATTATGAGCCCGCAATAGAGGCTCTTCGGCGGCTCTCGGAAGCCCGCGATGCGCGGGGACGGAAACTGGACGTGGTTGAGATCGTTCAACCCAAAAGGCCGCGTCACGATTGGCGCGGGCGTCCGCTGCAATCGAGCTATGTCAATTTTTATCTGGCCAATGGCGGCGTGGTGATGCCGTCTTTCGACGATCCGAACGACGAGCGCGCGCGTGGCGTGATTGCGGATTGTTTTCCCGGCCGCGACATCCTGCAGCTCGACGCGCTGGACATCGTGGAAGGGGGCGGCGGCATTCATTGCATCACGCAGCAGGAGCCGGTCGCATCATGAGAAAAATAATATTCGCCGCGGCCCAATTCGCCTGTTCGTGGAACAAACGTGCAAATGTCGCCAAGGCCAAGGATTTGGTCCGCGCTGCTGCCGCCAAAGGCGCCAACGCGATCCTGATCCAGGAATTGTTCGAGACGCCCTATTTCTGCCAGGACCAGTTGGCGGAGCATTTCGCCCATGCCGCACCGTTTGAAGGCAATCCGCTCATCGCGGAAATGGCGGAACTTGCCAAGTCATTGGGCGTCGTGTTGCCTGTCAGTTTCTTCGAGCGGGCGGGACATGCGCATTTCAATTCGCTGGCGATGGTCGATGCAGACGGACGTGTGCTCGGACTCTATCGCAAGTCGCATATTCCCGATGGGCCCGGCTATCAGGAGAAATTCTATTTTACGCCAGGACATACGGGCTTCAAGGTTTGGAACACTCGGTTTGGGCATTTCGGCTCCGGCATTTGCTGGGATCAGTGGTTTCCGGAGTCGGCGCGCACGATGGCATTGATGGGTGCGGAGGCGCTGTTCTATCCGACCGCGATCGGCACGGAACCACCGCCGGCTCCTCCCGTCGACAGCCGCGATCACTGGCGGCGCGTGATGCAGGGGCACGCGGGCGCGAACTTTATGCCGCTCATTGCCTCCAACCGCATTGGCACGGAAAAAGGGCAGGCAGGTGAGATCACATTTTACGGCTCGTCCTTCATCGCCGGGCCGACGGGTGAGATCGTGGCCGAACTGGGTCGGCAGGACGAAGGCGTCGTCACGGCGGGATTCGATCTCGATGAAGTCGCAAAGATGCGCGCGTCCTGGGGGCTGTTCCGCGACCGCAGGCCCGAGCTCTACGGTGCGTTGCGCAGCCATGGCGGAACCCCAGAATAATGCGCAGATCCGGTCTGGCGTTGCTGTTGGTCGCGAGCGCGGGCAGCACCGCGGCCGCACCGATTGAGCTCGTTCCCAATCGCGCGATCTATGAATTGTCGCTGGCACATACGAGCGCGGGCGGCGCCATCGCGGCGCATGGGCGGGTGGTGATCGAATTCCGCGACGTCTGCGACGGCTGGACGACCACGCAGCGCATGCTCGCCGACCTGACCGATGCGGACGGCAGGGTCGCGCGCAGCGATTTCCTCGTGACCGCTTGGGAGAACAAGACGGGCCGCGAAATGCGCTTCGATATCACCAACTCCATCGACGGCAAGCTGATCGAGCGCCAGCGTGGGCGGGCCATGGAAGAGGCCGACGGCAGCGGCACTGTCGAACTGGCCGAACCGAAATCGATGCAATTCGCGTTGCCGAAGTCGACGGAATTTCCGACGGGTCAGGCTGTCGATATCCTGCAAGCGGCGCAAGCGGAACGCAATTCGACCAAGGCCTTCGTATTCCAGGGCGGCGACAAATCGGCTCTGTATCTCTCCACCGTTCTGATCGGACAGAAAGTGCCTGCGCCGCAGAGCGATCCGGCGATCGACAAGGCCGGCCTTGTGAAGAACGTTCCCGCATGGCCGGTGCTGGTCGGGTATTTTCCCAACAACGCGCAAAGCGAGACACCGGATTACGAAGTGGCGTCGCGCCTTTATGCCAACGGTGTCATCGGTTCGATGTCGCTGATCTACGCGAACTACACACTGAAAGCGACGTTGACGCAGCTGGCGCCGCTGCCGCCGGCGTGTTGATATCTGGGCGCAGCGAGACCGCTAAAGCGCCGTGTCGAAGGGCGATCTGAGATTAATGCCGAATCATATTGTCCGTCGCTTGCCGAATCTGCTCGTGATCGGGGCGCAGAAATGCGGCACGACCTGGCTGTACGAACAATTGCGCCGTCACCCGTATATTTACTTCTCCGAGATCAAGGAATTGTCGTTTTTCGGCAAGCGGGAATCGAATCGGGACCTCGAAGCTTACGGCGCCAATTTCACCGGAGCCGGAAACGAGCGCTATGTCGCAGAGGCAACTCCCGGATATTTCTGGGCGCGCGATAGCAGCAGGAAATTCTTTGGATCGGGTCCGAGACAACTCCGGCTTGCAACGCCGCAAGCGGTCCGCGAAACCCTCGGTCCCGACGTGAAGCTGATCCTGTCGCTTCGCCATCCCGTGCACCGGTCCGTCTCGGCGTTTATGCATCACTTCAGGCGGGGGCGGATCAAACCCGAAGACAGAATAACCGATCTGCTGGAAAGGCTCGTCGATTTCGAGTTTCGCTTCGGAATCATCGAAATGGGCTTTTATCAGCGCCACTTTTTGCCCTGGGAGCGTGTATTCGGCCCGAACAAAATCCTGACGTTGTTCACGGACGATATCCGAAGCGACCCTGTGTCCGCGCTCGGAAGAGTGGCTGCTTTTCTTGACCTTCCGCCTGGCGATATCGATGGCGCGGATGAGACCATTCACAGTGGACCGAAGTTGGCGATATCGGACAACGCGCTCACAATCGATGCGACAGATCCTCGGACTCGCAAGATGCTGCGCGAGAACAATCAGGGCAAGGCATTTCCCCGCATCTCTCGTGACGAGATTCTCGAATTGCAGGAGATCTACACGCCGGATATCGCATTCATTGAACAACGGTTTCGCCGTCCGGACCTCGGATGGCATATCGCGCGGCAACTCGAGGATTTCGTAAACACGCGCTCTCCCGCGCGATAAGTCCGACTGTCACGGCGCCACGCGATAGTGATAGCGATAGCTTTCCGTGAATCCGTACTGGCGATAGAGCGCGAGCGCGTTCGTGTTGGCATGGATCACGCTCAGCCACGCCGAGTTGGCGCTCTGCGTCCGTCCCCAGTGCAGCAATCCGCCGACCAGTCTGCGTGCGCCGCCGCGACGCCTTTCGCCGGGCACCGTGACAATGTCGAACAACCCCAGGCGTCCGCGATCGACCACACCAAGCCCGAAGGCGACGGGCGCGCCTTCCTCTTGGATCATTGCAAATGCCGTCGGCAAAGGTGCGATGGATTTGAGGATTGCACGATGGCCCCGGCGCTGCGCAGCGTCCTGCTTATGCGCGGCGGCATAACCTGCCTCCCATTCTTCGGTGCAGTTGGCGCTGATTGTGAATCCGGAATCCGGCGTCGGCTCGGTCGAGATCGGCGCCTTCATCACCAGCGTTTCGTCCAATACACCAAAGCCGAGGTCTGCGAGAATGCGATCGGGCTCCGGGCCGGCGAGGGGCGTCAGACGAAAGATCGTGGGACAACCGAACGACGCATAAAATTTGTGCGCGCTCTCGAGCGTCGGCACGAACGCCCCGCGTACGGCCAGCGCATTGGCCGAATTGGCGCGCTTGGTGTAGCCGTCGGCCTGTCGGAACACCCAGCCGTTGCAGACCATCGTGCGCAGGCTCGGCCACGCATTCATCAGGTGCTCTTCGGTCTCCCGGACCGCATCGAGACTTTCCATCGTCCTTCTCCACAAACAAAAACCCCGCCGATTTCTCGACGGGGCCGGACATTCGCGCGTTTGGTGCCGCTTCAGCGCACGCGCAATCGTTCCGCCCCATCGAAGATGCGGCGGCGTCGGCTCGAGCTGAAGGTCGCGCTGTTCATGACGGCTCTCTATACGAGGACGTGCGGCGTCGTCAATATGGGGCTCAACTGCGTTTGTGGAGGCAGATTTTGCGGAAGCCCGCAGCTGCGAAAGGCGCCATGCGATCCCTCACCGCGTCATAGTCCGAGGAATGACAGAGCCCGGACGACAATCGGTCGATGCGCCCGGTCTCCGCGAAAGTGAGCGTCAGCGTGCCCGAGAGGAACTGATAGCTCCAATAGAGATCGATGTCGTGTGCGCCGGGCATAATTCCCCTGAGCGCGTCGATCAAGCGATGGATGACTGGATCGAAATAGCGCGCCATCGTTTCGCCACCCCATTTGGGCGTGTTGTTCACCTGGGCCACGATCGCGAGATAGCTCTTCCAGCCGGGACCGCCATTCGCCCAGCGCTCCATCACGGGATCGAGAAAGGCCTGGATAAAGCCTTCGATGGTTGCGCCGCCGGGGCCGGGGTTGATTTGAAAGTCGTCGATCGCCTTGAGCCGGGCTTCGTTCAGAATCGCTGCGCGGCGCAGAAATACCGAATCGAACAAACCGCGCTTGGTACCGAAATAGTAGTGCGCGAGTGCTACGTCGACACTCGCCTTGCGTGTGACCTGCCGCACCGTGACGCCGTCGAAGCCATGCTCGGCAAACAGCTCTTCGGCAGCGTCGAGAATGCGCTCGCGCATCACTTCGCCGCCGTTTTCCTTGAAGGGGCGGCCCGGAGTTCTTTTTGCGGGTTTCGATTTCGTGCCGGCAGGTTTGGCGGATGCGCGTTTGCCGGTTCGACTTTTTGTGCGGGTCATCTGGCGTTGTGCCTCCGGCTCTCATTGTGACCGCAGGCGCAAAGTATTCGCAATCCCTTCGCATTTGCAGCAAATCGGAGCATTCGTCGTTGCTCTCGTGCCTTTTGCGTCACAGCACGAAGCGAATTTCAGCGATTGCGGAATAGTTGTTCATCGAGTGCTGAATTATTCTTGTCGGGCCCCCGGGTCTTCGATAGCTTCAAGATGGGCGACCAGCGGGCAGCAGAAAATTCAAACGCGCGCTCGAGGAAACAGGCTCCAGGCGTTTCGGACGACCTGGACGTAAGCAGGGGATTCCAATGAAGATTCTGTCGAGGAAGACCGCGCTCTATTGCAGCGCGGCGGTCGTGGCCCTTTCATGCGCAGGCGGCGCATCGGCTCAGCAGGCAGCAGCCGGCACAGCGACGGCGCAAATCATCGAGACCGTCATCGTTACGGCCTCCAGGCGGTCGGAGTCGTTGCAGAATGTCGGCGGACAGGTGACCGCGCTGACGGCAGCCGATCTTGCCCAGATGCACGCAAACAGTTTCGCGGACTTCGCGAATACCGTTCCCGGCCTGAGCTTTGCGTCGGGTGGCCCGACCAACAACCTGATCGCCATCCGCGGCGTCACCACCGGCGGCACGCAGTTGGGCAGCGCCGTCGGCCTATATCTGGACGATGTTCCTCTTGGCGCCAGCACGCAGTTCGGCCTGGGATTTCAATCGTTCAACATCAATGTGTTCGACCTTTCTCGTGTCGAAGTTCTGAACGGCCCGCAAGGTACGCTCTATGGCGCGAATGCGCTTGGCGGCGCGATCAAATACGTAACGGCGCCGCCGGACCTGGAATCGTTTGACGCGCGCGCGGAAGTCGAAGGGTCCGACACCGCACACGGCTCCTACAATGACGGTCTGCGGGCCATGGTGAACATCCCGCTGTTCGATGGCACCGCGGCAATCCGCATCGACGGACTTCAGGAATACGACTCTGGTTATACCCAGGATCCCGATCACGACCGCAAGGATGTCGGCTCCGGCCAAACGTTCGGCGGGCGGGTCTCGTTTCTGTGGCAGGTGGCACCGGATGTCGACGTCAGGCTCAGCGCGTTCACGCAGAAGATCGATGGTGACGGCGCCGATGTGAGCTTCCGCAACTTCGTCACGCATCAGCCCGTCGAAGGGCCCTACGACCAGTCTTACGCACTGGCGCAACCTTCGAGCAATACGCTGAATCTCTATTCCGGCGTTGTGAACTGGAATTTGAACTGGGCGAAGCTGACTTCTGTGACCGGATACCAGGTCAATCGCGGTACCTACGAGTCCGATCTCACGCCGCTCTACGACTTCCTGCTGGCCGCTTTCGGCGTCGGAGCGACGCCGTTCGGTTTACCCGTCAACGACACGACTAGGAAATTTACGGAAGAGGTGAGGCTGGCTTCGCCGGACAACAAATCCTTCGAATGGGTGATCGGCGGCTACTATGACCGCGAGACCACCGACGAATCCGTCGATCTTGTCGACGGCGCGACCGCAAACGGAGAGTTGCCGGTCTACAATGCTCTTCCGTTCTACGGCTTCCTGCCGAGCTCGTACCGCGAATTGGCGGTCTTCGCAGACGGCACCTATTATTTCGCCGACAATCTCGATCTGACCCTGGGCGTGCGCTACAGCGCGCAAGATCAGAACTATCAGTCGAACATCTCGACGCTTCTTCTGTTTCCGAACTATGCCACGATCTATCATTATCAGGCCGGATCGAACGGAGGTGTCGCCACCTACCTGTTCAACCCGCGCTGGCGCATCGATGATGACACGATGATCTATGCGAAAGTTTCCAGCGGATACCGTCCCGGCGGGCCGAACTTCGTCCTGCCGCCTCCGTTCGGGCAGGTTCCCGCAAGCTTCAAGCCCGACAACCTCTGGAATTATGAACTCGGCGAGAAATCTACGCTGTTCGACGGCAAAGCGACCTTCGATTTCGACGTTTTCGACATCGAGTGGAACGGAATGCAGGCCACCGACAATGTCGGCGGCATCAATCAGCTCGTGAACGCAGGCGATGCGCGCGTCCTGGGCGCGGAATCGTCGTTCAACTATCGCATTCTTTCGGATTTGACCGTCGGCGGTTCGGCCGCTTACACGGACGCCTATCTCACAACTCCGTCGCCGGTTCTGGGCGTGCTGACGTCCGGCGCCCGTCTGCCCTTGTCGCCGAAATTCAACTTTGCGCTCACCGGAACCTACACGTACGAAATCGGCGGCGGTTACAGCGGCGCCGTGAATCTCAGCGAGGTGTATGTCGGGGGCCGCGATGCGGGATACAACGTCAGCCCCGCGGATGCCTTCGCGGGCACGGGCAATCCGCTCTACAAGCTGGCCGCCTATAACACCGTCAATCTGGGCCTGGCGTTCTTCCTGCCCCATAACATGGAATTGGACGCTTACCTGAAGAACGTATTCGACGTTCGCGGCGAGGTTTCGGCATCCACAGTGAGCGACCAGTATCTCAACCCGCACTTCCTGGGATTGGGAGTGCCGTATGCGCCGGTTCCCGTGGAACTGTCGCAGCCGCGCACAGTGGGGTTGGTGCTGAAAGTGGGCCTGAACTAGTCGTCTGATCAAGCGACGCGGAGCGGGTCGTCAGGAAGGCGATCCGCTCTGCAGTCGACTTCAAGACTAGCGCCGCCGCGCGGGCCGCTCGAAGCTGCGGCCCTTGTTGACGGATTCGTCGCCGAATTTGGCGCGCACTTTGTCGATGGCGCGTTCGGCGGCGGCGCGTTTGTCGGCGCTGCGATCGACCAGGTCCAGGGGATCGCATTCGGACGCCGCGCACAGGTTGCTCAGACCCACGCCCAAAAGGCGATAGGACGTTCCGTCCGCTTCGTGCGCCAGCGACGCCCTCGCGGTGCGGAAGATGCGGTCGGCCAGTTGCGTGGGCGATTCCAGCGACACGCTGCGCGTGCGGATCTTGAAATTCGCCGTTTTGAGCTTGAGAACGATGGTGCGCCCGCCGAGATCGTAGGATTTTGCGCGGGCGGAAACGCGCTCGGTCTGGATCCACAGAATGCTCTCGAGATCGGCGAGCCGCGCGATGTCGCCGTCGAACGTTGTCTCCGACGAAATCGTTTTCATCTCTCCGGCCGGATCGACGGTTCGGGTATCTTCGGCCTGCGCAAGACGATGGAGCCACAGGCCCGTATTGCCGTAGCGCTGCGCGAGTTTGCGGACATCCATGTCCTGCAACTGCCCGATGCGCGTGATCCCGTCCTTCGCGAGACGCGCCTGAAGTGCCTTGCCCGCGCCGCGGATGAATCCCACCGGTTTGTCGCGCAGGAAGGTCTTGGCTTCCGCTTTGCCGATCACGGCGAAACCGCGCGGTTTGTCGAGCTCAGACGCGAGCTTGGCGAGGAACTTGTTGTGGCTGAGCCCGATGGAGGCCGTGATGCCGAGATCGCTTTCGATGCGCTTCGCAAGTTTTGCCATGGTCTTGGCCGGCGTCAGGCCGTGCAGCCGCTCGGTGCCGGAGAGATCGAGATAGGCTTCGTCAAGCGACAGAGGCTCCACGAGCGGCGTCAGCTCGCGCATGAGCGCCCGCACGGCACGGGCTGCTTCCGCATACTTCTTCATGTTGGGACGGACGATCACGGCATCGGGGCACAGCTTCCGCGCCTGGAACATCGGCATGGCGGATTTGACGCCGAAGGTGCGCGCGACATAGCAGGCGGTCGAAACGACGCCGCGCTTGCCGCCGCCGATGATGACGGGTTTGTCGAGCAGCGAAGGATCGTCGCGCTTTTCGATGGACGCATAAAACGCGTCGCAATCGATATGCGCGATGCTCAAGCTGTCGAGTTCGGCATGCGCCATGATCCTTCGACTGCCGCAAGCCTTGCAGCGGACCCCGCCTGCTGCGATATCGCCCAGGCAGTCGCGGCAGAAGGCGTTCATGCGGAGAGCCCGCGGGCGATCTCGTCCTCGCGCCACAGCCACGCGGCGCCTCGCACGCCGCTGGAATCGCCGTGCATGTTCCGGATGATGCGGGTAGGACTCTCCGGCGTGAAGGCATAGCGTTCGACGCGCGCAGGCAATTCCGTGTAGAGCCCGTCGATCTTGGAAAGCCCGCCGCCGAACACGATCGCATCGGGATCGAGGATGTTGACAATCCCGGCAATTGCGCGCGCAAAGCGATCGAAGAAGAGCTCCATCGTGGCGCCCGCATCGGCGTCGCCCGCGAGCGCCGCTTCTGCGATCTCCGTGCCCGAAAGCTTGCGACCCGTGCGGAGCTCAAACTGCGCCATGAGCGCAGGTCCGCAACACCAGCTTTCGATGCAGCCGGTCTTGCCGCAATAACAGACGGGTCCGGGAAGTTCGTCGGCACGCGGCGAGGGCAGAGGATTGTGGCCCCATTCGCCGGCGATGGCATGCGCGCCGGTCAGCACGCGCCCGTCGAGGCAAACACCACCGCCCACACCGGTGCCCGCGATGACGCCGAACACGATATCGGCGCCCGCGGCTGCGCCGTCGGTCGCCTCGGAGAGCGCAAAGCAGTTCGCATCGTTGGCGACGCGCACAGGCTGGCCGATGGCGGCGGCCAAATCCTTGTCGAGCGGGTGGCCGATCAGATTGGTCGAGTTCGCGTTTTTCACGAGACCCGTGACCGCGCTGATCGTGCCGGGGATCGCGATGCCGACGCTGGCGTTGCCGGCCAGCCGCGCCTGCGCCGAGACAATGAGATCGCGCATGGCGCGGATCGTGTCGCCATAGGCCGTCTTCGGCGTGGCCGTTCGCTCGCGTAACACGACCGCCCCATCGTCGCCCAACACCACGATCTCGATCTTTGTCCCGCCGAGGTCGATGCCGATTCGCATGGTCAAACCATTTGCGCGAGCTTCTCGCGGATGAAGGCATCCGCCTCGCGCCAATTGTCGGCGCGAAGATGGGCATGGGGTGAGAGCGGAAGCAACGCCTTGAGTCGCTCGTCGCCGATCAGATGGATGCGGTACACGTCGGGCGCCGCCTCGGCGACGGATGCCAGATGCGGCGGAATATCGTCGACGAAGAACACGGGTTTTCCGCCGCGCCGTGCGAGGGTCCTCACCGCCGGGCCTTTGGGGCCACCATTGATCACCAGCGGCATGTCGAAACCCAGCGCCGCGAAATTGCGCAATCTCGGAAGCGCCTGAGCCTGGTTCACATTCGACAGCACAACCGCATCGAGTTGTGCCCGCAACCCGCCGATCACGTCCAGCGCATCGTCGACCGCTTCGAGGGAATCGAGATCGCTACGGAATTCGTCGAGCAGCCCCGTCACTTCGACGTCCAGAATCGGAGTTTGGTCCTCACGCCGTTTGACGTTGCCGTGCAGACGATAGCTGACCAGATCGAGATAGAGGTCGCGAGCCTGCAGGAAGCGGTCGAAACCTTCTGCGAAGCGCAGCAGCACCTCGTCGGCATCCACGATCAGGAGCGGCCGGGCCGGATCGAGCGGCACGGTCGCGGCATCCGCATACCAGGTGGGTTCACGACTCAATGCGCACCGGGAAGCGCGCGGCGCACGAGATGGATGTCTCTGGGATCGAGGCCTTCCCGTTCGCAGAAGCCGGTCAAGAGCTTGTCGTCGGTCAGCAGAAAATCCATCACCGCGGCAAGGAATTCGGGATCGCCCGCACGCTCGCGCAAATCGCCGGCCGCGACGCCCGTGACATTCAGGAATCGGCCGATGTCGTCCGGCATGGCTGCGAGCCAGGCGAGGCCTTTGAGGGCGATCGTCTCGGCCGCTTCCGGTGTTAAGGATCCGCGCATCGTGACGCCTTTTTCTTCTGTTTCCGTCCGCGGCTCAAATGGGTGGTCCAAATCGGGACGAGTTCCCTGTTTCGCGCCGTTTTCCCTTCAATTTCAAGGCTATTGGGCCCGCAAGAAAGGCGGACAAAGCCCATATCGTCAAGGGAGCGTTAAGACATCGCGCCTAATACTACCCAACGCAAAAGCCGCCTCCAGCGTTCTGCTGCAGGCAGGCAGCGCCAGATTGGGTATGGCCGGGCCGTGGAGAATCGCACAATGGACGTTAAGGCAAAGACAGTCCTGATCGTCGAGGATAACGAGCTCAACATGAAGCTCTTCCACGACCTTCTCGATGCGCACGGCTACAACATCCTGCAAACAAAGGACGGGATGGAAGCGCTCGACATCGCGCGCGAGCATCGCCCCGATCTGATTCTGATGGACATCCAGCTGCCGGAAGTGTCCGGTCTCGAAGTCACCAAATGGCTCAAGGAAGATGATTCGCTGAAGGCGATTCCCGTCGTCGCGGTCACGGCCTTCGCCATGAAGGGCGACGAGGAAGTGATTCGGCAAGGCGGTTGCGAAGCCTATATCTCCAAGCCGATTTCCGTGACGAGCTTTCTCGATACCGTGCGCCGCTTCATCGGCTAGCAGCCATGACCGCGCGGGTTCTCGTTGTCGATGACATCCTGTCCAACGTCAAGCTGCTCGAAGCAAAGCTGACGGCCGAATATTTCGAGGTCGTCACCGCGTTCAACGGGGCCGAGGCGCTGGCCAAGATCGAAGAGTGCGATCCCGATATCGTGCTGCTCGACGTGATGATGCCGGGCATGGACGGCTTCGAAGTGTGCCGCCGCATCAAGCACAATCCCAAGACCGCCCATGTGCCCGTCGTGATGGTGACCGCGCTGGACCAGTCGGCCGATCGCGTCGCGGGGCTGGATGCCGGTGCTGACGATTTTCTGACCAAGCCGGTCGACGATTCCGCGCTGTTCGCCCGCGTGCGCAGCCTCGTGCGGCTCAAGATGATGACCGACGAATTGCGCATGCGCGAAACGACCGGGCAGAACATGGGCCTTGTCGATCCCGCGACCACGCTTGCGGAAAACGCGCCGCAGGGCCGCATCCTGATCATCGAAGATCGTCCGGAGTCGGTGGCGTGGTTTTCCGCCGCGCTTCAGCCGGCCAATGAAATCTTTGCCGTCGATTCCTTCGAGGAAGCTCTCGTGCGCGTGCGCGGCGGCGATTTCGACTTGATCGTCGTGAGCCTGGGCTTGCGCGGCTTCGACGGCTTGCGCCTGTGTTCCCAGCTGCGCTCGCTGCCCGAGGGCCGCAACGTGCCGATCCTCGTGCTGGTGAGCGACGGCGACCGCCGCAAGCTCACTCAGGCGCTCGAAATGGGCGTGAACGATTATCTGACCCGCCCCGTCGACAAGAATGAGTTGATCGCGCGCGTGCGCACGCAGCTGCGCAAGAAACGCTATGCCGATCGCCTGCGCCACAATGTGCAGCTCAGTCTCGAAATGGCGATCACCGACCAGCTCACCGGTCTGCACAATCGCCGCTATATGAGCAGCCATCTCGACACGCTCATCGCCAGCGCGCAGAAATCCGGCAGGCCGCTCGCATTCCTGATTTTCGACATCGACCATTTCAAGGCGGTCAACGACAGCCACGGTCACGATATCGGCGACGAAGTGCTGCGCGAGTTCGCCGGCCGCATCGGTGCGAATGTGCGCGGCATCGATCTCGCCTGCCGCTATGGCGGCGAGGAATTCGTGGTCGTGATGCCCGACACCGACCTGCAATTCGCCTCTACGATCGCGGAACGCCTGCGTCACAGCGTGGAAACAACGCCGTTCACCATCAGCCGCGCGCCGCACAAGCTCAACATCACGATCAGCATCGGCATTGCCGCGTCCGACGGCGCCGAAGATACCGCCGAAAAGCTGCTGCGCCGCGCCGACCAGGCGCTCTATCGCGCCAAGCGCGACGGCCGCAACCGGGTTGTCGCCGACGCGGCGTGAGTCGCGTTTCGCGTTTCAGCGCTACTGCAGCAGTACCGGTATGCTCAACTCGACCTTCTGCGGCGTCGTCGATCCGCTTGGCGTGTAATTCATGATGGCGGTGAGCTTCGCGGCGCCCGGACTGTCGGGAAGCGACAGATAACCCGAGCAAAAATACCAGGTTCCGTTGGTGCCGACTGCAAACTCCTTCGGTGTCACAATCGTCGCCGACTGGATCACCTCTGCGCCGCGCTCGATCTTGAACATAAGTGAGGCGTGGCCCTTGGCGGTCGCGCTGGCGGCGGAGGCGCAGTAATTGTAGCTCTGGCCGCCGGTCAGAGCCGCCTGCGCCACACCATTGCTCCATGTTTCAATGCCCGCTCCGGGAACCGCGTTGAACGCCGGCACCTTGCCGTTCGGATCGGGAACGGCGGCTGTGATACTGGTGATGAAGACCTGCGCCGACGCAGGCACGGCCGCCATCGTCGCGAGGACGGCAAGTATAGCTCTCGGTGCAATTCGCATCTTGTACTTCCCCACAGTTGACGTTCCCCGGATGGAGCCGGATTGGAACAGATGATAGCGCTTTTTTCCGGCAAGGCGAGTTGGCCCTGAGCGCCGAACTAGCCCGAAACAGCAGCCGCTTCTTCCACCACTTTGTCGATGACCCGCACGAGCTTGTCGGCATCGTGGGCGCCGGAAATCATGTATTTGTTTTCGAAGATGAAGGTCGGCACGCCTGAGACTCCCATGCGGTGGGCGAGCATGTCTTCGTGATCGATCGTTTGGCGGTCGTCGTCGCCCGCGAGCAGATCGCCGACGAGTTCGGCATCCATGCCGGCTTCCGTCGCAATGTCTTTGAGCACACTTGCATCGCCGATGTCGCGTCCCTGCTCGAAATAAGCCGCGAACACCCGCTCCACGATATCGTTCTGCTTGCCGGTCGAGGCGGACCAGCGGATCAGGCGATGGGAATCGATCGTGTCGGGCCGCTTCTCGATCCGGTCGAAGGCAAAGGCGATGTTCACACTCGCGCCCGCTGCGCGCAACGCGTCGCCCATCGTTGTCGCATTCGGATTGTCGCCGAACTTGGCCTTCATATAAGCCTTCCGGTCGACACCTTCGCGCGGGATCGTGGGGTCGAGGCGGAAGGCGCGCCAGCGAACGTCAAACGAAATGTTGGGGCGCTGCGCCAGCGCACGTTCCAGCTTGCGCTTGCCGATAAAGCACCACGGACACACGGTATCGGAGACAATGTCGATCTGCATTGTGTCAATGTAAAGCCGAAACGGGATTTGGAAAAGGTCTTTGGTTTGGCGCCGACCGGCGTCAGCGCAGCGCCGCGAGCAGGTTGGAGTAATCGTCGGTCCACAGCCGGATCTTCGGATCGGCGATGCGCCGGGTCCAATGGCCGTCTGTCACGATGGCATCGAGATCGGCTTGTGTGCGCGCCAGCACGATCCAGTGCGACAGGCTGAGAATCGCGAAATCCGTCTTTGGCCGCGGCTTGAAATCCCAATCGTAAGCAACGAGGCCGGCCTCGGGGGCGATGCGCGCGATAATGGGGGCCAGATCGAAATAGCGGTTGCTGATGTGCACTGCGATCGCGCCATGCGGCTTCAGCGCGCGCACATAGCTCGCAAACGCCTCGCGCGTGACGAGATGAACGGGTATCGCGTCCGAGGAAAACGCATCGAGGATCAGAAGATCGAAGCGGCGCGCAGGCCCGCGCTCGAGGCTCAGGCGGCCGTCGCCGAGAATGACTTTCGCCTGCGGCGCGCATTGCGGCAGCTCGCGAAACAATCCGGAC
>Ga0302325_10013469_pt1 | contig 17436 bp, 11 predicted proteins | sample Palsa_T0_2_FD_201948 | JGI IMG/M metagenome (GOLD analysis project Ga0302325, IMG submission 201948) | Peat permafrost microbial communities from Stordalen Mire near Abisko, Sweden - Palsa_T0_2 | ecosystem: Environmental > Terrestrial > Soil > Palsa > Peat permafrost | place: Sweden: Abisko... | reverse complement strand
CTGAAGTTGGTTCAGCAGATCGAAGGCATTTCCCTGCGCCATTTCAATATCCAGGAATACCAGGTCAGGCCGGGCGGAAAGGATCAGGTCAGCCCCCGTTTCGACGCCATCCGCCGTACCTATGACGGTGACATGCGGGCAATATTCCTGTAAAAGCTTTTGCAGGACCTTGATGCTATTGTTTTCATCATCTACAAGAACGGTTCGTATCACAAGCTCGGATTTTTATCGAAGTGATGAAATAATGGAAACGTCAATACGATCCTTGTTCCGACAGCCTCCCCTGCGGCATCCCTGAGATCTTCTACCCGTACATGGATCTGTTGCCGGTTAATGCTATTCAGCATCCGGATACGGTCTGCAGTCAGCGACATCCCCCTGGACTGATACTCTATATGCTCTCGCGTCTTGTAGCGGGCAGACATCTCGCGTCCGATGCCGTTGTCTTCGACGATCACCTGTAAGGAATCCTCCAACATCCGAATGGCCACCGTGATAAGTCCTTTCCCTGTTTTTTTATGGCGCAACCCGTGCCTGATACCGTTCTCCACATATGGTTGAATGAGCATCGGCGGGATTTGCAACTCGTCCCGATCGACAGATTCGTCTACTTCCAGCCGGTAGTCCATTTTGGTGTCGAACCTGACCTTTTCAATGGAAAGATATGTATTCAGATAATCAATTTCCTGCCTGGCAGTAATAAAAGGTTTGTTGGAGTAGTGTAAAGTGGATCTGATCAGCGTGGCCAGGTCGGAAATATATTGATTGGCCAGAAAAGTGTCCTGATCGAAAATAAATTGCTGGACCGTATTCAAACAATTGAAAATGAAATGCGGGTTCATCTGGGCTTGTAAAGCCATATTCTCCAGTTCGCTCATTTTCCTGTGCAGCCGCTCTTTCTCTTCCTGCTGCAATTGGGCTCGCCGGATGCGGCGATCGACCAGCCCCCAGGTGGCCAGCAGAAAGACAAGGGTAAGCATAACAATGAACCACCATGTCTTCCAAAAAGGCGTCGTAATACTGAATTTCACCGACAACGGCCTGCTCGCTGTCCCGAATTTATTGATGGCCGTCAACTCCCAGACATAATCCCCTGATGGAAGACTGGGGTACTCTAAAAAGGTCTCCTTCGTTTGCCGCCAGGCTGTGTCAAGGCCGGTCAGCCGATACCGGTACGTGATGTTGCCAGCTGACCGGTATGAAATGCCGGCATAGTCAAAACGGACATTATTGGAAGTATAGGGCAGCATCAGGCGCCCGGTATCCGATATCCTGTCCCGATTGCCGCTCAATACATTCAGCAGTATCAGCCGGCAGCCTTCACCGGGATGTGCGCGTTCTTCAAAAAAGCTCAATCCTGCCGCCGTCCCCACATAAATAGTAGGGCTATCGGCATACACGGTATTGATGATGTCCGACCCAAGTCCGTCATTTGACGTATAGCGGATAACAGGATAAGACGGATCGGCGAGATCGACCTTGTTCAGACCGCGGTCTGTACAGACCCATAAATAATGATCCTGGATCGTCAACGCCCGGCAGATGTTGCTGGTCAGCCCGCGATCATGTGTCAGGGTAGTGATGACTTTACCTTGCCGATAACCGACCACCCCGCCATCATAGCAGGCGATCCATAGAGTGCCATCCGCCGAACCGACGATCGCTGCAATCCTTTTGCGAAAAAAAGGAATACTATTCCCAGCATAAACGACAGATTTATCCTTCAGCAGGAGATAAAGGCCGCTCAGCGTACCTATATACGTAGTATCCTGCCTGAAATAGACGGTTGTACAACGACCCTTCCAGAAGGTGTCCACCACCTGGAGGGGATCAAGTTTCGCCCTGAACCCACCCATGTTGTTCACAAAAAGAAACTCGTTGTCCCCCATCCGGAAGGCAGATTTCAAGCTTACCGACAAATCAGAATATCGAACGGGCCGGAGTGAGAATTTCTCTATGTCCTCATCGGAACCATACAGCATTGCACCCCGGCTGGTTTGGCAAATAAATAAAATCCGGGCTTTCAAATCCCCGCCCTGGAATTGGGGCCTGCCTTCTTCGAGGTTGGGCAAACGAAACTGAAAGACCACATGATTGTTAGCACCCAGGATCAGCTGGTTGCCAGTCCGGTAAATGGAGTGCACTGAACAGTCGGCCAGGCCCCGGACCTTTAACGACAGGCTTCTGAAATTGTCTGAGTTCAGGCGAAAAAGCCCATGGCCGATCGTGGAGAACCAGGTGTTCCCATCCACATCCCGGAAGACGCAGGACACCTCCATTCCGGGCAAAAATCTTTTCGAGCTTCCGGAGTGAATGTTGAACTCAGTCGTCCCCGTGGATAAGTTGATATAGACCAGGCTGTCTGCAATAATATTATAATTGACCAGGTTGGTCCCCAAAGAAACCCAGTTTGTTTTGCCTGTTGCCAGCCCTCGGATTGCTGTCGTGTTCACGCTCTCGAGACCCACCAGGATTTGACTGCTCAACGCTCTGCCGTTAGCCGAGTAGGGGTAAAAAGCATGGGAAAGCAATGGTTTGAGCCCATTCTCTTCCAGTTCGTACAGCGTATCATTTGCCAGGACCTGGAAATAGCCCGAGGAGCTATGGCTGATAGCATCTATCGCCAGCAGTCTTGGATCAGCTTTGGAATAATAGTCCTTCACCCTGCCGTCATTGTATATCAGGTGCAATGCCGACCTTTCCTGTACGAGGATATTTCCCTGCCCGTCTTCGGCAAAATGGGCAATATTACCATTCAGTCTGACCTCGCGTAAAACAGAATCATTTTCCTGGTTATAGATCCTGCCTTTGAAATAGTAGCATATTGAATGGGAAAAGGGGGCCATCCAGACCCTCCCTTTGGAATCACTGAATAGGTTCAGGATCTCAACGTCCGGCAAGCCATCCTCAGCGGTGAAATTTTTGAAATGGGTCCCATCAAATCTGCTGACCCCTGTCTCGGTACCGGTCCAGATAAAGCCGTCCCGGTCCTGGGTGATACAGTAAACGGTAGATCCTGCCAGTCCATCTGAAATGTCATAGTGTGTATACCCATATGCCTGGGCATAGGACAAAGCAGGGATAAAGAAAAGTATAGGAATTAATAAAAATGGAAGCCTTTTCATAAGACCCTATAAATATATAGCTTAATCCCACCATTTTCGGCGTTTCAGCCGAGTCTTTCGCGGATATCCAGGTCATATTTCCGGGCTGTATCCCTGGCGACGTCATACCCAGCGTCGGCATGCCGGATGACGCCAATGCCCGGATCATTACGCAGTACCCTTGCCAGACGGCGCGCAGCCTCGTCGGTGCCATCCGCAACGATGACCATACCCGCATGAATGCTATAGCCCATGCCTACCCCACCGCCGTGGTGGAGGCTCACCCAGCTGGCCCCGCCCGCCGCATTAAGGAGGGCATTCAAAACAGGCCAGTCGGCTACTGCATCGCTACCGTCCAGCATAGCCTCCGTCTCGCGGTTGGGGGATGCGACAGAGCCGGTATCCAGGTGGTCCCGGCCGATCACGATCGGGGCTTTCACCTTGCCCGTCCGGACCAATTCGTTAAAGGCCAGGCCCGCTTTTTCCCGTTCGCCCTGGCCCAGCCAGCAAATACGGGCAGGCAGCCCCTGGAAAGCGATCTTTTCCCTGGCCAGCTTCAGCCAGCGCTGCAGGGAGGCATTCTCCGGGAACAGCCCAGCAATAACCTCATCGGTAACGGCAATATCGGCAGGGTCGCCACTAAGAGCAGCCCAGCGGAAAGGACCTTTTCCTTCACAGAAAAGAGGCCGGATATATGCCGGCACAAATCCGGGAAAATCGAAGGCGTTTATCAACCCCCGTTCCTGGGCCCTGGCCCGGATATTATTGCCATAATCAAAAGTGATGGCCCCCATGCTTTGTAGTTCCAGCATACATTCCACATGGCGGCGCATGGAACGATAGGCATAGTCGGTATAGGCGGCTGGGTTATCCTTTCGCAAAACTTTCGCCTGTTCATAGGAGATCTCGTGAGGCCAGTACCCTATCAGGGGATCATGCGCAGAGGTCTGATCGGTAAGGGTATCCGGGATGACCCGGCGATCGATCAGGCGTTCCAATAGGTGAACGGCATTACACAGCACGCCGATGGACAGCGCTTCCCCTTTCCGGCGGGCTTCCAGGGCCCGGTCGATCGCTGCGTCAATATCATGGATCTTGATATCCAGGTAACGGGTCTCGAGCCGTTTGTCGATACGCCATTCTTCCACTTCTGCCACCAGGGCCACCCCCCCGTTCATGGTAATGGCAAGCGGCTGGGCGCCGCCCATCCCGCCGAGACCGGCCGTCACGTTCATTGTGCCGCGAAGGGTACCGGAAAAATGTTTGTCCGCAGCGGCGGCATACGTCTCGTACGTCCCTTGTACGATACCCTGCGAGCCGATATAGATCCAGGATCCCGCGGTCATCTGCCCGTACATCATCAGTCCTTTCTTCTCCAATTCATCGAAATGCGCCCAGTCAGCCCATTTCGGTACGAGCTGCGAATTGGAAAGCAGGACACGCGGCGCATCCTTGTGCGTCCGCAGGATACCCACAGGTTTCCCGCTCTGGATCAGCAGGGTTTCGTCGTTTTCGAGATCTTTCAGCGCCTTGATGATCAGGTCCAGTGATTCGAAATTGCGGGCAGCTTTCCCGCGACCACCATATACGATCAAGTCGTCAGGCCGCTCTGCAACGGCCGGATCAAGATTGTTAAGCAACATGCGCAGCGCTGCTTCCTGTATCCATCCTTTGCATTGAAGCGCAGTGCCGGTGGGTGTCTTGTAACGGACAGGATCGTATCGTTGATAGGAGACCGTACTCATGGAAAAACTATTTTTTATTTTTTTAATCCCTTTTGCCTATAGAGAAAATTCCGCTTCGAACCCGGCATTCAACCGGATCCGCTGACTGGCGGCAACGTCATTGCAATGTTGTACAAAGGAAAAATCATGGATAATCGCCTGCAATTGACGGATATCTTCTGCAAAGATGCGGTCTTCACGGGCAAAACCCACAAACCCGCGCACAAATTCGTGCGCGGCCTCCAGGATCATGCTGCTTTTCAGCGGACGACGGAACTCAATGGCCTGGCAGGCGCTCATCAGCTCAATGGCCAGGATGTATTCCAGGTTGTCCAGCACCTGGCTGAGCTTTCTGCCGCTGATGCTGCCCATACTCACATGGTCTTCCTGTCCCAGAGAGGTCGGAATGCTGTCGACACTGGCAGGGAAGCAAAGTGTCTTGTTCTCCGTCACCAGCGCCGCTGTCGTATACTGGGGAATCATGAATCCGCTGTTCAATCCGACATTGCTCATCAGCAGGAGAGGCAGGCCCCATTTGCCTTCCAGCAACAGATAACAACGGCGGTCTGAAATATTCCCGATCTCGGCGGCGGCCATACAGGCATAGTCCAGCGGCAGAGCGAGTGGCTGACCATGAAAGTTTCCCCCGCTGATCGTATCGTCCGCCCCCAGAATGATCGGGTTATCGGTGACGGCATTTAATTCGATGTCCGTCAGTTGCCGGAGATGAAGCCAGGCATTTCGCGAAGCGCCATGTACCTGAGGCATACAACGCAGGGAATAAGGGTCCTGTACCCTTCCGCAATCTACATGGCTTTGCATAATGGCGCTGTCATGCAACAGGTGCAGCAGCCGTTGGGCCACCAGTAGACTGCCGGTATAGGGGCGCAGTCGATGCAACCGCTCGTCAAAGGGGGCCTTGGTTCCCGTAAGCGCTTCCAGGCTCATGGCGCCGATGATATCGGCCGCTTCCAGGCAGTAATGCAGACGCTGAACACCCTTTATGGCAAAAGCAAGGATGAACTGGGTGCCGTTGATGAGAGCAAGCCCTTCCTTGGGGCCCAACCCGAGCGGAGACAGGTTAAATTGGTGCAATATTTCGCTGGCCGCACATCGCCGGCCTTTGTAGAACACCTCCCCCAACCCGATCAGCGGCAGGAACAGATGTGAAAGCGGCGCCAGGTCGCCCGAAGCGCCGACTGACCCCTTTTCCGGAACGACGGGTATCACATCTTCGTCGATATGCCAGCAAATCCGCTGCAGCGTTTCCCATTGAACACCGGAATAACCCTGAGCCAGTGCATGAACCTTGGTGATCAGCATGAGTTTGGCAACCTCCGGCGGGATAGGGTCTCCCACCCCTACACTGTGGCTTTGCAGGATCTTGTGCTGCAAGGTACGGGTGTCTGCTTCAGAAATCTTGGTATTCGCAAGGATGCCAAAGCCGGTGTTAACTCCATAGACAGTCGTGTTCCGGTTGACAATATCCGCTACATGCTGCTGGCTTGCTCTTATCTTCTGAATAGTATCAGGCGAAAAAATCCCTTTTAACGAACCATCAGCCAGGGCGATGGCCTTCCCTATACTAAGCCGTTCGCTACCGTACTGAAAATGAGTGTTCATGACAAGCTTTTCACCCAAAAATAAAGGCTTTTCCTCACTTCAACAGCCCTGAATGAATTCTTTGCAAGGAACGGTGGCTTATGCAGGCCAGGAGGTCACTTCACTCGGCTAATGACCGTGTAACCGGATATGGATCTCCACCCGGGTGCCCGAAGGACGGCCCACAGGCTTCGTATCACTTCATCAAACGGCTGATGAATTCATCCCGGCGGCGGATGGCCACTTCGATATTGCTGTCGTCTTCCATGATGACGAACCCGCCGCGCCCCTTTTGATATTTTTTGATCTTTTGCAAATTAATGATATGGGAATTATGGATCCGATAAAAAATATTGGGAGGCAGGATATCTTCATAATCTTTAATAGTGCGCGTAGCGAGGATCTGTTGTTTATTGACGATGCAAATGGCTGTATATCCTCCTTTCGCCTCCAGCCGGATAATATCACCCAGCGCAGTGAAGGACAGCCCCGTCAGCGTTGGTATAGCTATCTTTTGGGCTGACACGGGAATATTACCAAAGTTCTCCAGTAGCATCTTCATTTGTGCCAGGACGTCCTCCTTTTCGAATTTACCGGAAACCTTTTCGACAGCGGCTACTAACCTATTAATATCCAATGGTTTAAGTAAATAATCCACTGCACTGTATTTGAAGGCCCGAATCGCATAGTTATCAAATGCCGTCACGAAGATCACCTGGAAATTAATGGGCTGAAGCCGGTTAAGCAGGTCGAAAGCATTTCCCTGCATCATTTCGATGTCCAGGAAAACCAGTTGCGGCCGGGCAGCATGGATCAGTGTGGTGGCCGTTTCTACCCCTTGGGCTGTGCCAACCACCTCGACCTGCGGACAGTAATTTTCCAGTAACTTCTGCAGGATTTTAATGCTATCGGTTTCGTCGTCTATCAAAACTGTTCGTATCACAAAACATCATTTTAAGACAGTGTGAAATATAAAAGTATGGCTTAACAACCTAAAAGCAAAAAGAGCCCTCCTGGTGATCAAGCGTCATTTGGCAGCTGCGCCGCTTTTGACCATGGTTGCGTCACTTTTGACCTTGGACGAGTTAAAAATCCGGCAAACGTATGACCACCCGGGTACCCTGGGGCTGGCCATTGTCAGCCACGATATCTTCTACGCTGACATCGATTTCGCACCCATAGATCGCGCTGATCATCTTGATCCGATCTAACGTTAGCGCCATTCCTTTTGATTGATACTCAATATGTTCGGCAGATTTATACTCCATGGCCTTCTTTCTTCCTATGCCATTGTCCTCCACGATAACGACCAACAGCGTCCCCTGCACCCGCATAACGATGCGGATATGACCCTCACCCTGCACTTTATGCCGCAGACCATGACGCATACTGTTTTCTACGTAAGGCTGGATCAGCATGGGAGGTAAAAATCTATTATCCTTATTGATAGCCGCATCCACTTCGATCGTATAATCCATCTTTTCCTTAAAACGCATTTTCTCCAGTGAAAGATAAGTGGACAGGTAATCCACTTCATCGGTTATCGAGATAAACGACTTCGTAGAATTGTGGAGAGTGGCCCTGATCAGATGGGCAAAGCCGGAAATATACTGGTTGGAAGCCCGTATATCCTGGGCGAAAACAAACTGCTGGATGGAACTGAGACAATTAAAAATGAAATGTGGGTTCATCTGCGCCTGTAAAGCCCTGTTTTCCATTTCCGTTGATTTCCGGATCAACCGCTCACTTTCATCCTGTTGCCTGCGTATATGTCTGATCCGGCGGCTGACCAATAGCCACGTCAGTGCAATGAAAGCGACAAGGACGAGTAATTCAAACCAGGTAGTCTGCCAAAAAGGGGCCGTCACATCAAAAGGCAACGTCAGCAGGGAACTGCGGATGGCGAATTTATTTTCGGCCTGCAGTTGGAACTGGTAATGCCCTGAAGGCAAGGTCGGATATTCAAGATAGGTCTCATTGGTCTCCCGCCAGGTGTTGTCCAGGCCAAGCATGCGGTACCTGTATCTGACGCCGCCGACCGACCGGTAAGAAATGCCGGCAAATTCAAAACGGATATGCTTATCATTATAGGGCAGTACAAGATCAGCCGTGTCAGCGATCCTGTCCCTGCCGGAATTGATCAGCGCCAACAGGTATAACCGGCAGGTTTCGCCGTTATTGATCCTGGACTGGTCGAATAGGCTAAGGCCGGTTGATGTACCCACATAGACCATATCCCCATCGGCAAATACGGTATTGATCATGTCCGAGCCCAATCCGTCATTGGAGGTATACCGGGTCACCGGCCAGGAAGGTTTGCCGAGCTCTATCTTGTTCAAACCCTTGTCCGTCCCTACCCACAGCAGATTGTTATGCACCAGCAAATTTCTGCAGATATTGCTGGTCAGTCCCTGGTCCCGGGTCAGCGTGGTCACTACACTGTCATGCCTGTACCCGATTATTCCTGCATTATCATAAGAGGCGATCCACAGGATACCGTCATCCGAACGGGCAATAGCGGCAATCCTTTTCCGTAAGAAAGGGCATTTTTCCCCAAGGAATTCAGGAGGCTTGCCGTCAACTATCCTGTACAGACCAGCCAGCGTGCCTATATAGCTGGAATCTTTCCACCGAAAGACGACAGTGGTACGCTCGCGCCAGACCGTGTCAATCACCTTCAATGTTTCGGGGTCCACGATAATCGCGCCGGTGTGGGTACCGACCAGCCATCGACGCGGACTGACAGGAACGGCGGACTTCATGCCCCACCCCAGATTGGCAAGGTTATGCATATTGCGTGTGAACGTGGACAGCACATTGTCCGAAACACTTAGGATATTTCCACTACTCAGCGTATCTATAGCCAGAAACCTATTCTTCATAGGTTCCCTCATATAGTATACAGACTTGACGGAGATCTCCGGCAGGGACAATCGAACGATACCGTCATCGTTGGTGCCGGCCCATAATTCATGGCCAATCCTCCTGATCGACCAGACAGAAAGCTGCCGGGCATCCTTTGCCATCAATCTGACCGTTCGAAACTCGTCGGAGTTCAACCTGAAGATACCTTCGCCGAGGGTCGTGAACCATAAATTCCCGGTGGCATCCCTGAAAACCCGGGTTACTTCTTTGCCCGGAAGAAATCTTTTCGTTGCCCCGGTATGAATATTATATTGCCTGGAGCCGGTAAATTCATTGAAATATGCCAGGCTATCATCGACCATCGAATAGCTTACATGCCGGTCTCCTATTTCTTTAAAGGGCAATGCGATCTCCTTATTATCCCTGAATGACCACATAGTACAATCCCACACCTTACTACGCCAGATACCCCACGAAGGGCTCAAAGAAATATAGTTGGCGTTAAAGTCAGGGAATACGATGGAAGTAGAACGGATGATGCCCTTTCCGGAAAATTCTATGATCTTCGCTCCTGTCTGTGCCTGAAAGTGACCTGAAATGCTGCGGCTCACTGCCACGCATTCCCTGATCGGCTCGTGGCCGAGAGAATCGATTTGCAGGACCGAACCGCCCGGGGTAATCAGGTGTAAAGCCGTTCTTTCCCCCAGAAGGATATTTCCTTCGGCATCCTCGGCAAAACTTTCGATATTCTGATGCAGCACTATCTGCCGGAGCAAGGAATCATTTTCCCGGTTATGAATACTGCCTTTGTAATAATAGCAAACAGATTTTTTGAATGGGGCCATCCATACCCTCCCCCGGGAATCGCCGAACATCTGAAGGATCTCAATATCCGGCAGCCCATCCGATGTGGTAAAATTCCGAAAATGGATACCGTCGAAACGGCTCACTCCGGTCTCCGTACCCATCCATAGGAAACCATCCTTATCCTGGGTAATACAATAAACAGTGGAACCGGCCAGCCCGTCGGTAATATCATAATGGGTATAGCTGTATTCCTGGGAGAAAGCCGGGTATCCGAAAACAAATGCAGTGAAGATGGCAAATATCCGTATTCTGATCATAGCACCTTATAAAAATAAGGCTTATTCCGGATGATTATCCCGCTCTTTGCCATCACCCGGCCAACATTCCCGCAATAATGCCGGAACTGTGTGAAGGAATAATGGCTTGAACGCCTTGAAAGCCGGGACAGCAGCATTCCCACAAAAAATACCGGTATCTCCAGGATATAGCATACCAACTGTACCAGGAACCAGCCGACACCGAATTGCTTGCGGATGCGGACGAAATTAGATAACATAATCTGTAGCCCCTTGCGATCATACAAATTATAATAGCCTTTACCGGTGGAAGAAAAGGTTTCATTGGCCGAGGCACCCTGTAAATGAATCACATGGTACTGGCCATAAATGCAGAGCTTGCCCAACCTTCGCAGGCGGCTGCACCATTCGGCCTCTTCGGCATAAAGGAAAAAATCTTCGTCCATCAGGCCGACTTTTTCGATAGCAGACCTTTTGACCATCAGGAATGCACCGTTGATCCAATCCACTTCTACCAACCCGGAAGCCTCGGGTACATTGGGCTTGCTGATCTTGAAAAGTTCGGCGACCTTCTTGATCCAGTTACCCATATATGGCAACGGCAGCAGATAATTCAGGCCTCCTTTCATGAAAAAATTGCCAGAGATCTGCGGGGTACGGTCAATATTCAGCAATTGAACGCCAGCAGCGAAGTAGGAGGATGCTGTCATTTCCCCATAACATCCTTCGATCGCCCCGTCTTCCACCAGTGTGTCGGAATTCAACAGCAGAACGGCCGAACCTGAAGACTGACGGATACCGATATTATTTGCCCTCGCGAAGCCTGCGTTATAATCCAGCTGTATCCATTTGATGAAAGGATATTGCCGGGTTATCAGTTGGCGGCTGTCATCACCGGATGCATTGTCAACCACCAGCACTTCGAATCCGATGCCCTGTGTTTGCGCATAGACAGTCTGCAGACAATCCAGTACAAGACCGGGAGTCTTATAATTTACTATGATGATGGAAAGTTCGGTCACGAAGAAACCAGATTATAATGAGTAAGATAGTGCAGTAACATATAGGCCTTGGAAATTCCTCCTATCCGTAAAAGGCGGAGGGGTATTATTTTTTGCCAGGCAATCATCGAAAGGATGACGGGCGGAACTGCACCTGTATACCCCGATCCGGAAATTTCTTCCGGGGACCTGATCTCAAGGTTGCGCATCAGGCGCCACCAGGCATCGTATACGAGGATATTCTTGAGATTGGCGACACCCACCTTATTGAGCAGGTAAAAATTTTCCGGAATTTCTACGGGTCGGAGACGGAAGCAGTCACGGGTCACCTGGTGACTGCCCATACCGACGTTGACAAGGATCTTATCGATGTAGACCGGGCGACGGCCACTCAGGTAACGAATATAAAAATCGATATCGACAACCCATTTTACCGTTCGATCGAAGAAAATATCTCCTTCTTTTTTATACAATATAACACTGGGGGGGCCGATGATATTGCTGGCAAAAAGGACCGTATTGTTTTTCAGAAAAGCTTTGTACCGGGCAGGCGGCAGGAACATGTTGCGGGAGCGGTCTTCGTCCAGGAATACATCGCGGTACGCCGAAAAAATAAAACAGGGCAGATCCCTTTCCTTTTTTTCCGGCCGGCGGGCAATAGCCGCTGCAAAATAACCGAGACTATCTTCGTCTGCAAACCAGTCGTCATCATGCATCACCTTGATCCATGCACCTTCCGATCTTCGGATCGCCTCATTCCAGTTCTCCGGTGACCCCAGGGCCCTGGCGTTACGGAAGTACCGGAGCTGAAATTGCCCTTCATATTTTTCGCACAAGGTTTTAACTTCCTGGTCGGGGCTATCGTCCGTGACGATCACTTCAAAGTTCCGAAAGATCTGCCGTGCAATGGAACCAAGCAGCCTTTCCAGGAATTCGGTTCGTTTATATGCAGGGATGCAAATGGATATCAGTACTGAAGATGGCATTTATATTTCTTTCAATTGGAGGATGGGTTTCTCTTGATCAGGCGTTGCACTTTATATAATTTAAGGGGCTTGAATACCAGGAACCTGAGTATCGGGTACCACAGGGATAAAAACTGCCGATGCAGTCTCTGCCTGTGGATCCATCGAATCCTATTCTTCAGGGATATCTTTTCGTTTTTCAATCTGTCCAACCAGCTCCGGGCCACCTGCAATTCTACTTGTTTTACTTGCTGTGGGGGCAGTGAACTGTCAAGGAAAAAAGGAAACAGCCCGGCATTTGCTGTATGGTATAACATGGCGGTTTCTACCCAGGAATTCCCGTAATCACCCAGTTGGGTAATGTGAAACAAGTGAATATCCATGGTCACGATGACCTGGCATTTTCTTGCGGCCCTCACGGAAAAATCGATGTCGTAAAAATGGAACCCATTTAGCTGATCGGCGTCGAAGGGCGTGCCGGCCCAGACTTCCTTCCGGCAGGCGATGAAGACCCCATCGATACAGACGACCGGGTGAACACCCCGCTCACCGGCACCGGGCTGCCGCCACGGATGGTCAACTCCGTTGACCCGGTGTGTAATATTATAGTAATCGAAGCCCCTGGTGGAAGTGAACCAGCCGGAGAACATCGCGCTCTTATAAGCACTGCCGGCAATGCCGATGACCCCTACTTCCGGTTGGCTTGCGAACAACCCGGACAGGATGCCACCCCAGTTCGTGGTATCAAAAAGTATGTCTTCGTGCAAAAAACAGAGGTAGGGATATTTTGCCCGTGCGGCAGTCCGGTTGTATGCTTCACATATACCTTTTTTTTCATATCGGTTATCCCAAACCAACAATTCGTATTCGATTCCGATTGTTTTTGATATATTTTCGCTCACATTATGTAAATAGTCCTGATTTATAGAACAAATAATAATTGAAATCATCGTGAAAATACATTAAACATAAAGGCAATTCGTAAATTGCCAATTTTTAAAAATAAACGAAAATGCAAAATACTTCATTTTTGACCAGATTGACAAAAGGGATAGGTGCCAGGGCGGGCGCACTTTTCAGAAACCCTTACAGGCAAGTCAATATCAGCTGGTTGAGTGAAAAATACTACAAGCATCTTCCATCGGGAAAGATCCGGACCCATACTTTGTTTGGTAAGAAAATGCATTTTGCCAATCCATCCGAGTATCTCCATGGCCTCAAAGAGATGTTCATTGACGATCTGTATAGACAGGAACTCCCTGAACAGCCCTATATTATCGATTGCGGGGCAAATATCGGCCTGAGCATTATTTACATGAAGCAGTTGTATCCGAAGGCGGAAATCCTGGCTTTCGAACCGGATATAAAAAATTTTGAGTTACTCGCTGCAAACATTCGTTCATTCGGATACGATCAGGTAACCTTACGTAAAGAGGCCGTCTGGATTCAGGATACAGTTCTTCATTTTTCCAGCCGTGGATCCGCGGACAGCAAAATAGAGAACATCAGAACCGCCGACACTGTCGAGGTCAAGGCCGTCAGATTAAAGGATCTATTGAATAGAAAGACAGATTTTTTAAAAATAGATATCGAGGGGGCAGAATTCGCTGTCCTACAGGACATCGCCGACAATCTGGGGATGGTTAAAAATCTGTTCATTGAATACCACGGACTTTTCAGTCAAAACAATGAATTGACGCAAATCCTGCAGTTGATAGGCCAAAAAGGGTTTAATTATTATATCAAGGAAGCCATTTCAGCCTACCCGGCTCCTTTCATTAAAATCAGAACTCCCGGCCTCTTCTATGATCTTCAATTGAATATATTCTGTTTCCGTGCTTAATCCATCTTAAAATAACTCAATGAACAATAAGGAGATCAGAAAAATTTTCAATCCGGGTATTGGATTTCCCGGTTACCTGGGAAGGCATCGTTTGCTGGAAGGGGTCAGCAGGCATATAGGTAATCTGAAGGGTGTCATGCTAGACTTCGGCTGTGGATCCAAACCTTACAAGTCACTGTTCGATGTTACCGCTTATGTAGGACTTGATTTTGAAAATCCCGGCCATCTCCATACCGAAGAACAAATAGATGTTTTTTATGATGGGAAAAAAATACCGTTCGGAGACAATTATTTTGATTCTGTTTTTACAAGTGAAGTATTTGAGCACGTTTTTAATTTGCCGGAAATATTGCCTGAGATCAACCGGGTAATGAAAAAAGGGGCGTTAATATTGGTTACCTGTCCTTTTGCTATAAGCGAGCATGAAGTGCCAGTGGACTTTGCGCGGTATTCTTCTTATGGATTAAAACACATAATGCAAAAAAACGGTTTCGAGATCGTCGTTCAGGAAAAACTGGGGAACAGTATAGAAGTCATCACTCAACTCAGGCTTGCCTATTTGGAAATGCACATTACGCCTCACTTGAAAAAAATACCGCTAATAGGTTCGTTGTTCGAGCTTCTTACCAGCGCAACGCTCAATCTTTGGGCAATTGGGATGGGGAAAATACTACCTCAGGGAAAAGAATTGTATCTTAATAATCTTATATTATGCAGAAAGCTATAAACTTATTTTCAATTTGAATATCTTCACAACGAATAAGGCAATAAAATTTTACTATCATACAAGTTATTCCGATGAATGAATTAGAAGAGTTCTTTTTTAATGGCCAGCACAGGTTGATCCATAAATGGAGACACTATTTTGAAATATATGACCGGCATTGGAGGCAATTCCGGGGGAAAAAAATAAATATCCTTGAAATCGGAATTGCACATGGCGGGTCTATACAAATGTGGAACGATTATTTTCAAGGCAATGCTACCATCTACGGAATCGATATTAATCCTGAATGTAAAAAATTTGAAAGTGAGAACGTAAAAATTTTCATAGGGTCTCAGGACGATAAAAAGTTCCTGAAAAACGTCCGAGACACTATTCCGCATCTCGATATCGTACTGGATGATGGTGGGCATACGATGAAGCAGCAAATTCTTACTTTAGAAATCCTTTATGATCATGTAAAAGAGGATGGAGTCTATGTTTGCGAGGATTTGCAAACTTCTTATTGGCGATTTTTTGGCGGTGGGTATAAAAGAAGAGGAACTTTTGTCGAATATAGCAAGAAACTGATCGATCAGCTTCATGCCTGGCATAACAAAAAAGTGCCGATGACTGATTTTACAAAATCGGCTTATTGCCTTCATTTTTATGACAGCGTCCTGGTGATTGAAAAAAGAAAAAAGGAACGCCCCTATGATGTTAAGTCCGGCGAACCTTCCATAGTCGATCCGCTGGCGGCAGAATTGATCATCAAAGATAGATAAAACATTTCGCATGTGACATGATAAAAGCCCTATCCCTAACCGTAACCGTATTTGTTCTTTTACTACCTTATTCTGTCATTAGTCAGACGTTTCCTCCGTCTTGTAATAATTGGCTGAACCTCCCTTCTACGCCTTTATCCAGCGTCCAGATCGGAGATTTGGATGTGCCCGGCACCCAACTTACGGTAGAAGCAGAATTCTGCCGGACAACTCTTTATACCGGCGGCCCTTTATATGCCGGAGATCTTGTTTCCAAGCATATGGACCCCACGAACGCCAATTATCTGCTAAGACCGAATGAAGCAGAAATAACGACCAGCGACGGGTATTTTCAAACGCCGCCGGTTTGCGACATCTCGTTGAATACGACCTATCATGCCGCAATGACATATGATGGCAGCACGCTTAAGTTTTATCGGAATGGGGCTCTCGTAAGCCAGATCGCGGCTACGGGGAATCTTTACCAGAACGATATTCCGACGCGTATCGGGTATTATTATGCCCAGATATTTAACACGAATTTCGTCGGATATATCAATGAAGTGAAGATATGGAATGTAGTGCGAACACAGGCGCAGATCCAAGCCTACATGAATACACCCTTACCCAATCCCACTACACAGATAGGGTTGCTCGCCTACTATTCGTTTGACGATTTGACGAACAAGCAAGGAAATACGACATGGGACGGTGTTGTTGTCGGTGAAGCCTCTGCCGGGCAAACAAACCCCTACTGCAATAGTCCTGGACTGCAGGGAACTATTACAGGAAGCAACACCTGTAACAATGCGCCGGGAATGCTGACCTATCATTCCCAATCCGGACCCGGGCCATTTACACTGACGTATTCAGATGGCACCCAAACTTACACTCAAAATAATGTTATGGATGGAGTGCCGTTCGATGTTCAGGTTCAGCCGGTTATCTCTACGACCTATACACTGTTAACCATTCTGGATGCGACGAATTGCACCCCTACAACTGTCCCGCCCGGAATTACAGCAACGATCAATCCCGGTAATTGCACCTTATGTACGGGAACGCTGGGTGATCCGGTCATCAATGTCACCTTTGGCAGCGGAGCCGGCGACGCCCCACCGCTGGAAACTCAGGTACCCGGTGCGTCTTCCAGCGGCGTCACTTATGTGGCCGTGAGCGGCAACCCTGCTCTCCCGGTACCGGTGGACGGACAATATACGATCACCAACAATGTTCCTGATAATGGCGCCTGGTTTGCCGGCAGTACAGATCACACGGGCAATACCAACGGATACATGCTGTTTGAAAATGCGAGCGTCACGCCAGGAGAATTTTTCCGCCAGACTGTATCCAATCTTTGTGGTTCCACAAAGTATGAATTTGCCGCCTGGATCGCGAATGCCGTCAATCCCGCCATCCTGACGGGTGTATTGCCCGACCTGACTTTTATCGTTCAAACGACGGATGGCACCGTCCTGAACTCGTATAATTCCGGCCCTGTGCCCGAATCCTCCAGTTGGACATGGCAGCAATATGGGTTCCTGTTTACGCTTCCGGCGGGTGTAACTACCGTTGTAGTACGGATCATCGATAACAATCCGGGTGGTAGTGCGCAGCCAGGTAATGATTTTGCCTTAGACGATATAACCTTTCGCCCCTGTGGTCCTTCGAGCAGCGCTTCTTTGTCGGCTACTGGCTCCATTACGCAACAGACCGTCTGCAAGGGTGGCGGCGCCACCCTTTATGGGACTCTTTCAACCGG
>Ga0302325_10013468_pt1 | contig 17440 bp, 19 predicted proteins | sample Palsa_T0_2_FD_201948 | JGI IMG/M metagenome (GOLD analysis project Ga0302325, IMG submission 201948) | Peat permafrost microbial communities from Stordalen Mire near Abisko, Sweden - Palsa_T0_2 | ecosystem: Environmental > Terrestrial > Soil > Palsa > Peat permafrost | place: Sweden: Abisko... | reverse complement strand
ATTGGATAAAGGCGAAGGGGACGCATACGTCAAATCACATTCAATTTTTGAAAGGATCATCATGTTTTCGAATCCACAGGGTAAACCCGGTGTTGTTGGTTATTACGACTCGCAGCCGCGCGAGGTGTTTTATTCGGGGCGCGAGTTCGCGCAGTTCTGGGCGCCGCCGGTGACGATTGATGGGACGAATTCCAGTAATCCACTGAATTCGCCCTACACGTGGCTCTTGTGGGCGGGAACGCCGATGGGACGTATCACCGCCACGGCAAAATACGCCAACAGCATCCTGGGCCTGTCGTCCGCGGCAGCGACAAGCGGGGCGACGTCGATCACCACGGATGTGAACACGGCCGCGGAGATCGTTCGCCGGATCGGCGCCAGCGGCACGTTCAAGCTTACGGGCCCGCCTACGCCCGGCGGCACGGTGGCGGTGCAGGTCGTCACCTATTCCGCGGTGAATACCACCACCGGCGTCATCACCTGTACAGCGCTTTCGGCCGCGGCGGTAACTGCTTCGCTCATTCAGCCCACGGACGGCAGCGAAACGATCCTGACCCTGCTCTGCGAAACGAATGGTCTTCAGATCGTCGATCAGACCCACACCAACCGCGTGGATGTTTTCTGCGGCACGCTGCTGGCCGGCGGGGGAACGATTAATACGGGGATGATCGTGAATTATCCCAGTGATTCGAGCCTTAAGACGTACGTGAAGTCGGCGCTGAAGGCGATGTGCCCGGGGGTCACGTTTTTGGATGACATTACTGGGTAGGCGGTTACCTGCCGACTAAAGTCGGCAGGCCGCCGGAGTCTATTTCCCATTTCCTATTTCAGAAATTCAAAATTGAAGGACATTTATCATGGCATACGTTTCCATCAACGACATTCTGGGCGCGCCCAATCTTTGCGGGATCATCCAGAGCACCGTCAGCGGGATTCCGAATCCGTTTCCGCCCGCCTTTTTTCAGGTCGATCAGACAGTGGACGGCGACACCGGCGAATACAAGGTGTTCAGCGGCTCGCGCACCAATGCAACCATCTCTCCGTACGGGGCGCCGTCGAAAAATCGCCAGCTCCGCGAGATTGCCGTCAAGGCGGTCAAGCTGCTGCACAGCATTGAAAACATTGTCCTGCCCGTAAAGGACTATATCAATTTGCTGAACTACAACGAGCTGTCCAAGCAAAAGCTGGGCATCGACGAAGTGAGCCGGCAAATCCGCGAGGCGCGCTGGACGCAGGACAACCTGCGCATCAGCGCTCTCACGTCGATGCTGTTCAAGACGCAGATTTATTACGACGGGCTGGGAAATCTGCTGCCCAGTTCCACGGGCGCGCAGACGACCGTTGATTACGCGGTGCCGGCGGGAAATCAGAATCAGCTTGACGTTTTCAACACGGGCAGTCCCATCATCAGCTCGACCTGGTCAACCGCGACGACGACGATCGACACGCAGATTCGCGCGCTGCACCAGGCGGCCGTGCAACTCACGGGATATGAGCTGAAGCACGCGTTTTATGGCAAGAACATTCCCACGTACCTCACGAGCAATACCAACCTGGGAAATTATTTCTTCCGCGACAGCTACAATGCGGATGCGTTTGGACCGCAGTTCATTGCGACGGCGGATATTCCCAATCCGCTGCTGGGATTAACCTGGCATAAGGCGTACCAGAGTTTTTTCTACGACCAGAACGGCAATCGCCAGTCGCTGGTGGGCGACAATCAGATTGTCTTCACACCAGAGCCCAGCACGGCTTGGATCGGATTTTTGGAAGGAACGTATCCGGTGCCGACCAAGGCGGGAATTATTACGCCCGCGGAGCCGGCCGTGGCGTCCAGTATGGAAACGCGGGCTGGCATGTTCGCCTACGGCATGTCCAGCGCTGACCCGCCCACGGCGAAGATCGTTTATGGGGACACGTTTTTACCGGTGCTCAAAGTGCCGAGCGCGATTTTTGTGGCGACCGTGCAGTTTTAGAGCATGTCAATCGCAACCCGTAACTTACACCGCCATGACCGACCCGTTTACACAAATTTCTCGCGCGATTCTCTCTGCTTTGCAGGCGGATGCCGGCTGGGTGGGGATGGTCAAGGCGGGCAACATCATCGACATGACGGCGAGTTCGTTTGAGCGATTCAGGACGCAGCTTCAATCGGCGGATACGCCGGAAGTGATCCTGCTTCAGGAGGCGTTCGCGCTCAAGCCGTTTGGTCCCAGCAGCCGCATTGCTGAGATGCAGCAGGCGTTCGGGCTGATCGCGACGCACGATTCGCTGCGGGTGTGCCCGGTGAATCGATTGAAATTCCAGACGTTGATCGCGCTGTCCAAAGCCGGTCCATCGCTGGGACTCGACGGGTTGGTGCGCCAGTGGCAAATCGGCTCCGGCGAAGATGATGCCCTGGGCCAGAAACAGTGGCGGCGCGGCACGCAACGGTGGGTGAGCGTCCTGTCCATTCATGTCAGCATGTCGATGACGCGCGAACAGCTTGCGTCTTTAACGTGACCTTCTTTTTCCGGAGATATCGAAATGGCAACTGTTTTATCCAATCCCATCGCCAGCGTGCAGCTTAAATGCCAGATTACGGCTGGGGCGGCGCCGGCAGTGGTGATGTCGCAGGTGAATCATCAGCCGAACTTTTCGCTCGGCGCGGGCAACACGGCGGGCAATGTCGATCGCTGTTTCTGCGAGGCATTTACCGTGACGGCCGGAACGCCGCTGACGATCAACGTCGCGACGGCGACCGATCCGATGGGCAATGCGCTGGGAATGGTGCATGTGACCTCGGTGCTGGTGGAAAACGACAGCACCACCGCGGGGCAGGATTTCACTGTCGGCGGAGGCACTCATCCGGTGCTGGGAACGGATCAGGGGACGGCGCAGGCCAACGGCGGGGTGGTGTGCATCGTCAATCCCAATCCTGGATATGCGGTCGTTTCGGGCACGAGCGATACCCTGCAGATTTCCGTGGCGTCGGGAACGAATGTCGCGGGGAAGGTGACGGTGTTGGGGCGGTCGGCGTGAATGCGAAATAACCCACGGCAGCGCCGTGGGCGTTATGGGTGAAGGGTTCATTTCGGGAGTATATTCATGGCAGCTTCAGTTTTTCATTCCGGATCTTTTGGTACGGCGGCGCTGGGAACCAATGAGCTTTCGGTCACCGGCTGGACCGTGCAGCCGACGGCGCAGCTTGTCGAATTCAAGAACAGCAAGAGCGGCGGATATGTTCTGCGTGAAGCGACGTTCAAGGACTGCAGCGTCGTGATCGATGTTGATTTCGATTTCGGCAACAATCCCTTTCAGACGCCGTATTCTATCCAGCCGGGCACGATGCTGACGAACGTGAAACTGTGTTTGCACCAAAGCGCCGCGGGCCAACTCGACGGGCTGGCATGGACGTTTTCTTCGCTGGTGGTCGATTCCACGCCGCAGAAATTGCAGGTGGATGGGCAGATCACCACGCGGTTTACCGCGAAGGGGAACGGGAGTTATACGCCGGTGTCGTAGGCGAGTGAGGAGAAGAGGAAGCCCCGGATGTACATCCGGGGCTCCGCATTTTTAGAGGTGATCATGGGCGAACTGAAGGATCTCGTCGCGCTGGGAAACTCAAATATTTTTCCCGGGCACACGCTTTCCGTTCCGCGGCTGATCGAGTTTGCCGAGGCGGAGGAAGAAGCGGCGGCGCAATATCTCCGCTCCATCGCCCGGTCGGCGGCGGCGCTGCCGGCGCCGGTGCGCGATGCCCTGCATCAGCGGGCGGTGGATAATCTTCGCTCGCATCCGTTCAGTTACGGCTCGGCGGCGTTCGATCAGTGGGCGCTGTCGATGTCGGCAGCGCCGTTTCTCACCTGGCTTCTGCTTCGCATCAGGCATCCGAAGATCACGCTGAGCGAAGCATCGCAGCTTTTATGCGAAGGTGAATATTCGGCGAAAGTGGGAGTGGTCTGGTCGCTGTGGGGATACAAGCCCGCAAAAAAAATCGCGCCGCCGGCGGAAAAACTTCCCGCGGAAATGCCGGCGGCGGGGCCATCGACTGGCGCGGCGTGTTCGCCCGCCTCACCGGCCGGGGGGCGGGAGGAAGCGGATTAACTTATTCGCAGGCGGCGGAACTCACCTGGCCGCAATTGCTGCATGCACTGGGGATTGATCCAGCGAAGCGCGAAGACGATCTCGCCGAGCGACTCAGGCGAGCGCAAGATGCGATCTTCAATGAAATTGTTGAGCTCCGGGGTTGTCTGCCCATCAATCTGCTGCGAATTCCTGCCAATGATCTGGTCGAGTTGACCAGAGGCGGAGGTAAGGCGCCGGCGATCTCGCCGTTGCTGGCGAGTTTGCGGCGATATGTGGATCAGCGGAATGGTTGGTAGCGAATTTATTTGGATATCTATGCGATCCGCGTCACGGTGGTAACTACGATGCCATCAAGTTCTGCTTTGACCTTCGCGTTTGCCGCACTGTCTGCGAGAATGTTCAGCGTTGCATCCATTTTGTTTTCGCGGTTGACGCCTTGAATGCGGTAGGTCCCAGGTCCATCCGCGGGCATGGAGTAGTCGGGGATCACGGTTACGCCAGGATAATCGTGGGAAGTGCTCTTCGGATTGGCTTTTGCCTGTTGTTCTTTGAGATCCTCAAGCTCCAACTGCACGGGATACTGGCGCTGTGCGAAACCGATGCCGACAATTAGAAAGCAAAATAGGTACATGGGTATTGGGAGGAGAATTGAACCTATTATCTGCCAGAAGCTCAGCGGCTCTCGGTATTTTGGCGGCGTGGTGTAATACATCACGATTAAGACGGCATAGACAACAGCTATTGAAATCGCGAAAGCGATATTGAAGAGCTTGATCCAACGATATCGTGGCGACATGCGTGGCTCCTGATGTCGCCAAATACATTATCACCAAATCAACCCGATTCAAACCGCACTTAACGCGAGGCGCATGCCATGCCGGCTGATCCCGATTCAAATGCCGCCAATGTGGCTGGAGCAATCGATTTTGCCGCGAGCAATCTCGATAAGTTAACGGGCGAAATTGGCAATGCCGGATGGTTCGATCAAACGGATATAACCAATCCTGAGCAGCAACTGGAGTACAAGCGGGCCAAAATTGAAAGTGAGCACGAAGGGCTCCGCGGTCTGTGGAGTAATGTTTACAGCACTGTTTTCGGTCAACCTTCCTATCAGGAGGAAATGAACAAATTCAGCGATGCTGAGCGATATTCGTCAAGGGGAGACACGAAATTTTCCGCCGAATCCAGCGCTCAGCAGGAGAGCGGTCGCCTGCAACAGTTGCGCGCCCAGCTTAATGCCACTGTGGCGGCGGAAACGAAGTCTGAATTCCAGCGGCAGCTGGAGGTCATCAATCAAAACTATGGCGCACAAATACAGGCCGCAGACAGCATCGAAAATAACAAAACATTCCAGAGTCAGGGATTCAAGAGCCAGGCCGAGGCCAATGCGTTTGCCGAGAATTTGAAGCAGACCGCTGGAACGATTCAGAATGATGAATTCGATAAGGCGTGGCGGGCGAGGATGTTTCAGTTGGCCAGCGGCCAGGAGTCGCTCGAGGTGTTGAAGCAATCGGCGGCGGGGGATACGACGGGCGCGGCGCGGGCGACTCTGGAAAATCAGCTCAATATCGAAGAATACTCACTCGATCCCAATGACAAGGAGCGTTTGCAGCAGTTCGGCGCGATTAAACAGCAAACCCTGGCGAATTTCGATGCTGCCGACGCACGGCATCGCGTTTTCGACACAGCCCAGTCGAATGAACGAATTTGGGCGCTGCAGGAAGAAGGTAAGGACGCCGAGCTGCGCGGCGAAGGAACGGATGACGAGGCACGGGTTTCGGCATTGAATTTCTCAACGCAGCAGCGCGTGCGGGAGTTGCGCGAGCAGGCGGATGCCGAGAGCGATTCAACGCGAAAGTCGCAGTTAATGCGGGAAGCCGATGCAGCGGCGGGTGCGGGAAAAATAGAGCGCGATGCCCTGCAGAAGGAATTGCAGCGGACAAATACACAAGCGACGGCACTTTCGACAAATACAACACATGATGGCGGTGATTGCTCCGCTCTCGTTACCGAAGTGACCGACGCCTCGCGGAAACTGAACGATGCGGCGGGGAAACTCGACAAAATGATCGCTGGTTCGCAAAAGCTGATTCTGCTCAAGGATTGAAACATGGCGCTTGATTCAACCACGACGATCACATTCCTCGGCGTGCAGGTGTGGGATGAAGGCACCGAGGAACATTTCGTCCGCACCGGCAACAGCAGTGCCGTGCGCACCATGCTCTGCGCGTGGGAAGACCGCGTGACGATCATCAACCAGATCCGCGGCGGAGGCGAGGAAGTCGGCGGATATTATTTTTATACGCCGTCAGTCGTCTATCCCGATGCGACTTTTCTTCCGTTCGATTCGGTTCATGTTGAGGGATTGCCGGGGGAGAATGGGCTTTCGGTCGGGCCCAATGGGCTGGTGGCGTACAAATACGCGCGCCTGCGCATCACCTACAAGAGCCTGGATTATTTCGACGGCGTGACCAACGGAACGATGTCGCTGGATTTTGCGACGCAGACGATTGGGCTTCCGCGCAGCGTGCCGACATATCAGTTTCCCGATGGCACGCCGCTGGCGCCGCAGGACAGCCCTCCGATTCGCGTGGGGATCGTCACGATCGTGCAGACGCGAAAGAATCTCGCCGCGCTGCCGACATCGCTGGTGCAAAGCTTAGCCGGGTGCGTGAATTTAATTTCGTTTCTTGGGGGAAGCGCCGGCACGGTGCTGTTCGACGGCGCGCATGCCGATCGCCGGCTTACGACGCTCGGCGCCGAGAATTGGGATATGACTTACAAATTTTTGTATCTGGCCTCGGGGTGGAACAACCTGCTGCAGCCCAGTTCCAAGGTGTCCGGGTCCAGCGCGGTCGGGACCTTTCAGCAGGTCGCGCGCATCAGCGGTGGACAGACGATGTATCAAACGGCGGATCTGAGCCCACTGCTGGATTAAGGAGCACTCCTTGAAACCCTATCCCCGCGCCAACATCAGCGAAGGCGACGCCGTCGCGCTTTCGCCGGATTTGTACAATCGCATGGTCGAGGACCTGGAGCGGCTGGACCGCCTGAGCGTGATGCCGCCTCTTTATATGACGGGCGGAGCCAGTGGAACGACCATTGGGTTCCAGGGGAATCCGGGTGAGCTGGTGCTGGTGGCGATCATTGGCGTCGAAACCGGCGGGGGGCGATACCAGGGATCGATCCTCTACGGGGCCAGCACCGGGAATACTTCCAACAACTTCCAGTTGCAAAGCCAGCCGAACCAGACGGCGACCGACGGCCCCGAGCCGATCACCGCCTCCAGCGGCGCTATGATCAACAACGCCCTGGTGGTCAACATCAACGAGCCTTTTGTCAACGGTTCGCACGTTCTTTACGCGAGCACGGCCGAGCTGTTTTACGTCATCGGGCGGGTAATGGGCTATACGGCGGAAAGCACGCCGCGCACGATCGTTTACACGCAGAATTGGCCGATGTGTCCGGTAATTGCCAAAATTACTGGCGCGTATGAGGAATCGCTCGGCGGCGTCTATTATGGCCGAATTGTGCAGGGGTTGTTCACCAGCGGCAGCAACTTCGGATACAACTTTCAGCTCAGCAGTCTCAACCCCGCATTTCTCCCAAGTCTCGATAATTGCTGGATTACCAATAACTGGGAACAAACCTACGGCACCGCAGCGCACAACGGGTTATCGACCGGTCAATACATCTGGGGGATGACCGCCGGATTTCCGCAGTATTCCGCCGTAACCTCTGGAAACAGCGATGCGAATAACGTGTGGTTTCAGGTGTATACGTGGTTTCCGATTCAATCGGCCGCGCTAACGCATTCAATTCAGAATATTACCACCACACAGACGGCCAATTCCACCTACGGGCTGAACGAGCAGAACATGCTCGATAATTTGCGCACGGATGTGACGAACCTGCAGGCTTCACTGAGCAATCTTTACGCGAATCTGAAATCTGCGGGATATTCGTTATAGGCTGTTAAGGGATAATTTGTGGCTTGACCGATCATCGGACGATTTGGTATCGAATCGCTCGGCCGCAGATTTTTTGTGGCCTAATTGTTTTACCAGGGAGGTAAGCATATGGACCGTGGATGCAGAAAAGCCGGCGTGGCCTTGGCCGCGACACTGGCAAGTCTGGGTGCGCTGCGGATCAGTTCCGCGGCGAAGTTGATCGAAGACGACGAGTCGGCCGTGGTTGATGGGTGGAACATCACCGCGCCCGATGGCGTCTCATTGACGGTGACGTCAAAAGGCAGCGAGATCTTCGTGGAGAAGGCCGCCAACTTCACGGAGCCCGACGAGGGTTTCCAGGTGGCGTTTCAACCCGTTGCCGATGCAACGAAGGTGGCGACTTCCGTTGACTTCACCGATGAAACCATTCAGAACAACACCGGTGCGTCATTCAAAGGGTTCCAATTCATCCTGATGAATGTCGGAACCACCGATGCGACGTTCAGCGGTGTGTCGAATGTGTTTGCGCCGCCAGCCGGCACCGGGTATGACTACACCTCGGTGAGCCTCAACGCCAAGCATGATATCCTGACCTATACCGGGAAGCAGGCAACCGGCAGCACGTCCTACTGGGGCAGTGCGGCCGAGGGAGATAATCTCCTGATCGACACCCCCGTGGGCGCCGATTTCTCGCTGAAGGAGCTTTCCGAATCCGGTGGCAGCAGCGGTGGAGGCGGTAGCGCCGTCCCCATGCCCGCTGCCATCTGGCAAAGCTTCGCCAGCCTGGGCGCGCTGGGCCTCTTCAGCCTGGTACGCTGGACCAAACGCCGCCGCCTGGCGTAAGGCTCGCTGCCGGCAGGTCTGGCCCGCAAAGCCGCAAGCGAATTTTCGGCGGCGGGCGAACGATGAGCGGGAGCTTTCCACATCCCGCTCATGGTTAGCTCCGCCGCCTTTTGCTTTTTCGCGGCTCCGCTTTTTCTCGACATTCACCCCTCATCTTCCTCCACCAGGACCTGCTTCGACACCGCCCGCGCGATGCGGACGATTTCGTCGCGGTGGATGCGCTGGTCGGCTGGATATTTCTTCCGGTTCCAGCAACGCAGGATGTACACCTCCGGGTCGGATTCATCCGTGAAAACCCGCTTGAATGTCGTGGTTCCATCGGTGAAAGCAAGGTAATACGACCTGCCGGACAGGATGCCTTCGCGCTCGGCGGCGTCGAAGCTGAAAATGACGACTTCGCCGTGCTTCCACTTGGGATGCTGGCAATCGCCATCGACCGGCGCGGTGAAGGCGCGGCGATCGGGCACGGCCACCGCACGGTTGGCATCGGGATATTCTGAAAGCTTCTCCACGCGCCGGCTGGCGGCGATGCCGATCTGATATTCGGGCAATATCCGCGCCGGCCGCAGTCGCCGCAGATCCAAACCGGGCGGAAGCGAAACCGATTCGCCCAAAGCCGAGTTGAGCGGGGGGGATTCAGTGACACAGAAGCGGGTCTTGAAATCTTCCAGTGTCAGCCCCAGAACACCGGCGAGTTTCGGCAGGCGCTTGGCGAGCAGGCCGGCAACTTCCTGCCGCTCGATTCGGCTGATGGTCTCGTCCGACACACCGCCGATCGCCTCACCCAATTCCCGCTGGGTCATCGCCAACTCTCCCCGGCGCTGGGCCAGCCGCTTTCCGAAGATATGAGCAACGCGAGCCATCGGTTTCTCCTTATAAATCGCGGGGCGAAATTATCCAAACATTTACCTAACTTTTCGCTTGCGTTATCCAAAGTTTGGAATATTATTGGATGAAAGTCAAGTCCCAAACGATCGTTCAGAGGCAAGGAACTGGAAATGCGGCTTGATCGCTCAAAACTGCTGCCACATGGATTTTGGGGGTCGCGACTGCCGCCAGGCGTGCGCGACGCGGATTGCCGGCCACATTCCAGGCCATCGCTGCGGGGTTTCACGGAGCGGGATCTCTGGCAGATCTGCGGCTGGCAATACCAGGAGCGACTCTGCAGCGCCTTCACGGAATCGAATCGCGAATTCGTCCGCGACGCGATTCTCGACGCCGAGGATGGAATCCATCCGTCCATGTCCGCCGCGCGCCAGTCGGGCGCGCACCAGTCAGCCGCTCGCGGCCCATCGCTGCTTGGTGAATTGATCTGGGCCGAGTGGCTGCGCTTTCGCGACCGCGCGCTGCGCGACATTCTTCAAAGCGGCGAACTTCCTGAAACCTGAACAATCTTCTTTCCAAGGAACCCCACATGCCCGATTTGATTGTAAATAATCCAAATATACTGGTCGATGCGCCAAAACTTCAAGGGGCCCGGCGGCCGAGACGGATCGCGGGAATGCAGACGGAGCGGGAAACCGAGACGCTCCGGCAGGTCCGCCGGCTTCGCCACGAGATCGACCAATTGGCATGCTCGGCGACCTGGGCGGAAGACTGCCTTTACCGCGGCGCGGATTATCCTCCGGATTTCAAATGCAACTGCCCCGTGTGCCGCGAGTTATTTCCCCATCGACTGCATCCGCGGCCGATCCGGCAATCGCGATATTCCCTCGATTGCCAGGTGGAAACCAGTGAGGACCCGGAATTTGCCGACGACTTCCGCCGCCTTCGAAACGACCGGCCCAGATACGGCAGCGTGTTCCTGGCGCGGTCGCTTGGCCAGGTGGTCGCCTGATTTCAAGGCCGGAAGATTCGCCGGGAGATTCGCCGTGAATTCGCTGATGCTCACGGAAAAACAGCAGGAAGTTCTCTGGCTTCGTTACGGCCGGCGGGCATCTATCGACCAGATCGCGCGCTGGCTGCGCATCAGCCGGCGCGCCGTATTATCGCGATTGCGCAATGCCCGGCTGCGAACCCAGCGCGCCGGTCTGGCGTTTCCCGATTCGCCCAAGTCGCTTTCACCGCCCAGGAAACAGCGCATGTATGCAAATTCCCAGATTCCGGGAATCAACACGGGCGGGTTATCCATCGAAGGGATTTAGAGCGGTGGTCCCGCCTATTGCTCGGGAGGTCCCGGCGGTTCCTGCGGCTGGCCCGCGCCCGGCGGCGGCGCTCCGCCCGGCATCGCTCCACCCGGTATCCCAAACTGAGGCTGCATCATCGGCTGGTTGGTGCCGTTCTTGCTCTGCTCGACCCATTGGGCGGCTTTTTTGTAATCGTCGCTGGTCGAATCCATGGCGGCATCGCGGATGCTGATGTTGCCATCCTGATCCACTAGCGTCACCAATCGCTGCGTGTTGGCCTTGAGCGATCGCATGTCGGCATACGTCCAGCCAGTGGAATAATCGATACCACCATCCACGCCGCCGATCGGATCACCGATGCTCGCGTTGAATAGATCCTTCAGCCATTTCCCGCCCGTCCAGGTGAATATCTCAAACGGGAACGATGATTTATTGGCGACGGGTCCCGACCCGCAGAAAAAGTACGTTTGGGTCGGCACCGTGATCTGCGGCGAATAGGAGCTGACTTTGGACTGCAGATCGAATTGATTCACCCATGCCTGTCCCTTGGCGGAAACTCTAGTTGGCGGTATCTGCCACACGGGGTTCAGCGCCTTGTACGAGATGGAATATCGGTATGTTTTGCCGGCTTGGGCGGTGTCGTCGATGATGTACACGCACAGGTCCGGAGATTTCGGCTCCATGGCGGTGGGGTTGAGTTTTGACACCGGCTCCACCGGAAGCTGTGCCGGCGCGGTGGGGCTGGCGAGTTGCACGACCGCATCGACTGTCCCTGGCGCGGGCGGAATCGGCGGGGGAGGCTGCGCCGGCTGTGCGGGAGTTTCCTCGCTCGGCTGTTGTTGCGGCCGCGGCGGAATTTGGCCCGGACCAAAGCCGGGCGGCCCGCCAAATCCACCACCGCCATATCCTCCAGGCCCTCTTCCACCACCACCGCGATTTTGCGTCTGTATCGTGCGGAACGGTTGCGGCGGAATCATCGCACCGCCCTCGGCCGGGGGCTGGGGTTGGCCATTGGTTCCGCTGGCGCCCGGCAGATACAAAATGGGATCCTTCCACACCACGCCCGCGCTCACCTGCGGGAAATCCGGGGCGACGAGCGACTTGCCCAATTTGGACAGTGATTCCCGGTACGTTCCCTGGGCGTTCTTGTCATTCGCATTGGGATACGGCGGCAGATCCGCGCCGTTGAGGATTTCGATTTGCTGATCTTTGGTCCATTTGTCGTTGACCAGTTCCGATCGATAGGCCGTGATGGCGAGAATCTGGAAATCCGCCGGCGCCAGACGCGGCTTTTGGCCGGGCTGGGCGGAGCCAAAGGCGCTGTTCCACTGATTGTAGATTTCATTGAAGGGGATCGTGAACGCCGCGACGACAAGCCGAACATCCTTGCCCGCCGCGGGGGCGGCGCCCTGCGGCGCGGCGCCGCCGTTTTGATTCTGTGCGGGCGACAGCGTATCCAGCGCCGCCGCAGTCAACATCGGCTGGGGCACCGGCAACGTCGGCAGATGATCGACCGGCGCACCGGCATTTTCCGTCGAGCCGGGCATCGCGCTGACGTCAAAGGGCGCGTAATCAAAATCGAGGCCGGCCAGTTGCGGGGGCTGAAGCCCGTCGAGCCCGATTTTCTGCTGGAAGGACTGCGTGAAATCCGGCACCGAGAAGTTCGGAACAGTGGCATTGTTTGGATCCATCTTCTCGCGAAGACGTTCCGCCGCGTGCTGATCGATAATGCTGTCAACCGTCCCGGGGTTGACATCGATACCCTCGAGTTTTCTGGCGACAGGATCGACGATCAGGTAGGAATAGATCGTCCAACCGAGAAACGCCGCGGCGATTCCCAGTGCAAACCACTCCACATGCGCTTCCAGAAACGCGACAACCTTTTGCATATCACACCCAAATGCGCTTGATAAATAACCGCGCTTCGTTCAACTCCGCTCGATACAACTCAAGGATGCGGAGGCGGACCGTAATACGGCCCGTTCGGTCCCATGGGCCCAGCGCCGTACGGCATGCCGCCGGGCATTCCGTAGGGTGATGGATATCCACCCTGATCACCATTGTCAGTCGGAGTGCCCAGGCCCTGGCCAAATCCATTTTTCATGTCATCAGGAAAAATCGCATCCGTCCAGCTGCGCAGGAGCAGCTCTTCACAATCGAGTTCGCATCGAATCACCGGCTTATTGCCGTAGCGGAAGCCGCCCAGGGGATTGGATGCGGCCATCACTGGATCGACCACTTCGTTCACCTGCACGTTCAGCACGGTAATGAACTGCCCCGATTCGAGCGTCTTGATGAGCAGCGGCAACTTCGCGGCATCCACGATCAGGTGCAGCTTGAATCGCAGCACATCGTAGCGCCCATTGCATACCCGGCCCGTCGGGGATGCGGTGTAAACTTTCGCCGCCGCCGTCGTCACGCCCGCATTGACATCGATCCCACCGCTGCTGGAAGCCAGCACCGGCGTGGGCAGATCCATCGATTCGATCGATTTCACCACCGAATGCAGAACATCATGCTGCGGGGGACCACCGGGGGTCTGCGGATCGGAATACAGTTCGTTCGCCTGGGCGATCGCATTGACGATATCGTCGATGACCCACATGACCACCTGCGCCTTGCAGATCTGTTCGGCGCTGGGATAGCTGCCTACCTTGATCGTCGAATCCACCGGCAGGGGGCCGGGATTGACGGTCGGTGGAGTCATCAGATAAATCCGATGCGCTTTGGCGCTCTCCAGTTCCATCCGCGGCTCGACCAGCGGCGCTTCCTCACTGAAATAAGCATCCGCATCCTGCTTGGACTGCGGATCCACATTGCCGCTCGTATCGTACAAAAGCCGCTGCTTGTTGATGTCATCCTGCAGTTTATCCTTGGCGGCCTGCACCTCCGCCGGCGTGGGCGGCATGGTCGAATCCAGAATCTTCTGCCAGCGCGTGTAATTGTTCACCGCGGCGTAATACTGGTTGGCGAAAACAAATTTCGTGGTCTCAACAGGCTTGGGCAGTTCCTGAATGGTGGGATCGTCAATCAGCAGCGAGTGCTTGTTGATGCTCGTCGCATAATCGTTCATCTTCTTCGCCTGCGCGCTGATAAGTCCAACGGCGTTCTGGGCGGCGTCGTAGACGGGCTGGACGGGGAAAACGTCCAGTGAATCGGTCGTGGTCGAATCGGGCGACAACTGCGGCATCTGCCGCGACGTGTTGCTCAGCCCATCGAGGCTGTTGCTCACCTGAATCCGCCCGTCAAGTTCGGTGCCGAGAGTGGTGTACATGTTGCTGATGGGCCAGAAGAGCGCCCCCACAGCCAGCAGCGCGATCACACCGCAGATAATACTGAACAGATTTTTCCTGATGATTTCCATAAATTCTCCGCGTGGAGGATTGTCCCAATGATGGGCCGGCCGCTAAGGCCCCCCGGCCACTGGCCCGGCGGGTCCGGTGGGCGCGCCTGCGGGAACCGCGGGCCCCGGGTCAATCACCACGATGATCATCACCTGCATTTCCCAGTCATTGCGCCGGTCTTCGCCCGTCAGACGGTCGAGATAAAAATCCTCATTTGCTGCCGGGGTTGTGCCATTGTCCGATGGCGCCGGCTGCGGCCGGAAAACCGGCGGGGGATAATTTGAATATCTCCCGCCCCGCCCACCGTAGGGTTGAAATCCGCCATAGCCTCCGCGAAACGGCTGTGGGGCATACGTCGGAGCCGGGGCAGAACCACCCGTCTTGTCTTTGTCGCCTTCCAGGGTTTGCAGATCGGTATACGACGTCTGCAGCATGCTCACCCGAGTGCTGTCATCCTTGATCTGCATGCGCTGCATCGGTGTGGAGACTTTGGCGATATAAAAATTCCGCTGCGCCGTCGGATTGTCCGTGTTCCACTTGGTCATCGCCGCCTGGTCGAAACTCGACAGCTTGGGAACCAGGGCATCCAGCACATACTGGAATCCATTTTCATGCGGCGTGGTGACGTTGAGCGTCAGCACAAACCCATGCGAGCCCGCGGGGATCACGGTGCTGGTCGCCGGAGCCGCCGGGGCGGCGCCCGGCGTCGTCGGAGGCGGCGCCAGACCCAGTTCCGGCGGGGGATTCGCTGCGAGGAACGCCGCGAAATCCGGATAATATTGCGACGTGATCTGATTCAGAACGATCATTTCACGCGACGATCGCGGATTCGATTTCAGGTACGCCGGATCGGGATACCCCTGAGGCACGGGCGGCATCGAGTTGAACACCTGCCCCAAAATATCGATCCACATGCCGCGATCATCGAGCATCGAGCGAATGTTCTGGATCGTTAACCGATCGGCAGCGCCTCCGCCCACCAGATCGTTCCACTGATTACTGAGCGTCGTGCCGGTCGCCAGGACGGGAGCAATCCGATTATCGCGGATATCGGCGGCGGCCTTGTAACCGAGGTCGTGCATGTAATATCCCGCCACGGCCACGCCCGTCCCGGCGAGGAAAATCGCCGCCGCGGCGCCAAACCATTTCATCTTGTCGCCCCAGAGCTTTTCGCGGCGAATCTTCATTGGAAGAAGATTGCTGGTGATCTTGCCCTCATTCATCGCTTGGATCGCAAGCCCGTAGGCGCTGACCAGCGACAGCAGGTTCTGATTGAACGTGGTTGCCAGCTTCGCATCGGCGGGGGCGCCGGCAGCGACTTCGTTGAGCTTTTCAACGTCGAGTTGAAGGTTCTGCTGAAGATATTTCTGCAACCCCGCCAGACGGAACGCGCCACCCAGCGCCACCACCTTTTTGATGCGCGAGTCGCGGTGAACCGATGAATAAAATCCAATGCTGCGCTGAATTTCCGCAACTAAATCCGCGAAAACCGGCCGCATCGCCTGGAATATCTGCCGGGCGTATTTGCTCGTGTTGGCGTTGCGCTTCAGGTCTTCCGCCTTGTTGAACGGCAGCTTAAAGCTCTTGACGAGCACTTCCGTAAAATTGTTCCCACCGATCGGGATCGACCGCAGCCAGATGGTTTCACCGTCGGCGATGATCAGGTCGGTGTTCTCCGCCCCCATGTCGATGATCATCGTCGTGCCCTGAATCCGGTTGTCGTGGTACATCGCGTTGTACACGGCCAGCGGATTCATCTGCACGACCTGCACGTTCAGGTCCACATCCGTAAAATGCTTGATGTGCGCGTTGATCAGCTCGCGCCGCATCGCGAAGATGCCGACCTCCACGTCAGGCGACTCCGGTTCCTGGAAAAGCTGGTAGCTCCATTCCACGTCGTCGAGGGGAAATGGAATCTGCTGGATGGCTTCGAATCGGACAATCTCGGGAATTTTCTTGGGTTCTACTGGCGGCAGCTTGATGAACCGCGCAAAGCTCGACACGCCGCTGACGCTCACCCCCACCACGCCGCCCTTGCTCAGGTGCCGCTGGACGAAATTCGTTAATGCCGACTGGATCAGCGATTCGCGGTTATCCCCCGCGCTGGACAGGACGTTCTCATGCTCGATGACTTCAAAGTCATCGACACGGAGCTGTCCACCCTCGCCCCGGACGAGCTTGATCGCCTTGAGGGCGCGGTTTCCAATGTCGATTCCCCAGGCGAAACGGGCGCTGGCCATACTTACTCCTCGGGCAAACTCCTCTGGCGTGCTCTGCTTAGGCCGTCATTGGTGGAAATCCCAGCGCTGGTCTCTCGCCGCCGCCGGGGCAGTCCAGTAGATGTAACCGCTTTAACGGCGGAGTTCAACAGCAAGCCAGGCTACCGACAAATCGGGCCACATTATTAGACGATTGGCGGGGTTGAAAAGTTCCGGGAAATTGGGGTATTGGGTGGCCATTGATCCCCCCACACCACCCGGGACCGGGGAAGGGCGGTTATTAATTGGCCGGCGCTGAGGCGGCAGCCGGGGTGGCGGCGAATGTAACGCCGTCGGGTTTCGATGGCGGCGGTGTCGAACAGCAGCGAATCGTGACACCCCCCGGTCCAAATCCTTCCGAGTGCGAGCGCCTGTCGCATGCGGTTTTTTAGTCGCCCGACCATGGTCGGCACGGAATCGAAGCCGTGCTTGATGATCCAGTGCAGATGCCAGGATTCGACGCTGGCATCTGTGAGCTGGTAGCTGAATTCATTGGCGGCATTGCATAGCGATTCGAATAATCGTGATTGTTGTTCATCGCTGAACAAAACCGGAGCCCGGATTTGCATCCGGGCCTTTGCGGCTTGCATTCGCTTTGGATCCCCGGGCAGGATGATGCCGTCTTCGACATAACCTCGCATATCGCCGGGCAGCCAAGAGCCATAGCTTGTGGTGGTGATCATGGTCGCCAGCAGGCGGGGTTGCATGTGAGGAATTTAATCGCAGAATCATCCGAAAGAAAACATTCCCCAATCCTCCACCCCCCCCGCAGAGCGGGGGCTAATGGAGGGAGACGAAGGGGTTTCCATTAGCCCCCCGCTCTGCGGGGGTTTATTGGGGTTGATTATCAA
>Ga0302325_10013465_pt1 | contig 17441 bp, 20 predicted proteins | sample Palsa_T0_2_FD_201948 | JGI IMG/M metagenome (GOLD analysis project Ga0302325, IMG submission 201948) | Peat permafrost microbial communities from Stordalen Mire near Abisko, Sweden - Palsa_T0_2 | ecosystem: Environmental > Terrestrial > Soil > Palsa > Peat permafrost | place: Sweden: Abisko... | reverse complement strand
GGCCCCGTAGCCAAGCGGTAAGGCCGGAGTCTGCAAAACTCCGATCGTGGGTTCGACTCCCGCCGGGGCCTCCAAGCACCTCAACACTCATCGTAGGCGACAAGTGCCTCGGAGTACTACATGAACCAAGACCAAGGCGCCGGCGAGTCGCTCTCCCGTTGCGAATCATTCATTCCTTTGCAGGTCGTGCGGCTGAACAGGATCACGATTCTGCTCGGGGTCATCGTCGCGATAGCGCTGCGCGCACCGTCGATCACGACGGCTCTTTTTCTCGTCGTGGCTTTGGCCGCGGCCTTCGGGCGGCGCGCCAGCCTCATCTATGCGATCGGTTCACGGGTGTTTGGGGCCCCGGAAGCCGGCCCCGGGGACGAAGACCCGCGGCTGATGCGCTTCAACAACGCCCTTGCCGCGGGGTTTCTCGGCATCGCCCAGCTCGCGTTCGCCTTCCAGGCTTCGCTTCTCGGCTGGATCTTCGCCGGGTTCACGGCGCTTGCTGCGGCAGTCGCGCTTGGCGGATTCTGTTTCGGCTGTCTTCTGTTCTATCAGTTCAAGTTGAATCGCTATCGGCTGTTCGGATCCGCGAGCGGCTAGACGCGCCTAAACGGGGCGATCTCCGAGGATCGTCGCGCGCCGCATCCGGCGGTGGTTCGGGTAGTAGTCGGACAGCGCGTAGTGCTGCGTCCAACGATTATCCCAGAAGGCTACGACGTTCGGTTTCCACTGCCAGCGCACTTGGAACTCGGGCTGGTTGATGTGTGCGAGGAACAAGTCCAACAGCGCGCGGCTCTCTCGCTCGCTCACGTCCGCAATGCGCGACGTAAAATTCTGGTTGACGAAAAGCGCCTTGCGGCCCGTTTGCGGGTTGGTGCGGACGACCGGATGCACCACCGGCGGGTTCTCTTCGTAGGCCTTGCCGGCGCGCTCGGAAATCCCGTATTCCGTGAAGCGCTCGGGCCGGAACGCTTTTGCGAAGTCGTGCACGGCGTGCAGGCGCCCGGCGAGTTCCTTGAGCGGGTCCGAGAGCGTCTCGTACGCGAGATACGTGTTGGCCCAAAGCGTGTCGCCGCCGATTCCCGGCAGCACCTCCGCATAGAGCAGCGATGCTTGCGGCGGCGTCTCGATGAACGTGACGTCGCTGTGCCAGACGTTGTTGTGGCCGCGACGCTTTTCATCGTACTCGAGGATCATGATTTCGGGCAGACCGTTTTGGCCGGGATAGAGCGGGTGCACGTAAAGCTCGCCGAAGCGCCGAGCGAAGTCGCGCTGTTGCTCGGGCGTGATCGTTTGATCTTCAAAGAAGAGCACGAGATGCTCGTCGAGCGCGGCGCGAATTGCGGCAATCTCGAAATCTTCGTGCCGGCGTGCGAGATCGAACGATTCGACGACCGCGCCGAGCGCCGGCGCCAGCTTGCGGAGCTTCAGCGCGGTGCTTTGGTGAAGGGAAAAGTCGACGGTCGCCATTAGCGCTGCCCCTCCGCATTCGCGGAGACGGGCGTTCCGCCGGGCGTCCAAACCGCGTCGGATATCTGGACCGCTTTCGGGATGAGTCCGAGTTTGCTGAACGTATCCGCGATCGATTGTTGCCTCCGGGCGACGGCGGGGCTGATATACGAGATCTCGTAGTTCCCGCGCGCCGCCACGACTTTCTCCGCACTCAAATCCACTCCGGAAGCGTCCGCCAGCGTCTGCGCGAGCTCGTCTTGGTGGTGCTCCGACCAACGCCAGGCGCTTTGCGTTTCTTCGACGACCGCTTTGATCGTCGCCGGATAGCGCGTCGCATAGTCGCGCGAAGCAAGGAAAAACGAGTTGGACGGCGCGATCCCTTCGGCATCGGTGAGTACGTGCACGCCCGGATAGCGCTCGCCGACCGCATAGAAAGGATCCCAAATCGACCACGCGTCGACCGCTCCGCTCTGAATCGCGGCGCCGGCGTCCGCCGGCTGCAGGTAGACGGGTGTGATGTCCGACCAAGGAACGTTCGCCTTGGCCAGCGCCTGCACGAGCACGTTGTGCGCGCTCGAACCCTTCACGAGGGCGATCTTCTTTCCGCGCAAATCGGCCAGGGTCTTGATCCCGGAGTCGTTCCGCACCAGGATCGCATTGCTCTTTCCCGGGTTCGGAATCGAAGCGACGTAGACGAAGTTCACGCCCGATGCTTGAGCAAAGATCGGCGGCGTGTCGCCCGTATACCCGAAATCGATGGCGCCCGCATTGAGCGCCTCGACCAGCGGTGGCCCCGACTGAAACTCAACCCAGCTCACCGAGACGCCTTGCGCGGCGAGGCGCTTCTCGAGCAGTCCTTGCTGCTTGAGGATCAGCAGCGCGCCGATCTTTTGGTAACCGCTGCGCAATTCTTTGGGATGGTCGGGGGCGCCCGCGCGCGCGGTGCGCGGGCTCCCAAGCGAGACGGCGAGCGCCGCCAGCACGGCGAACGCGAGGGCGGAACGAATCTTCATGCGGCACTCCTGGCAAACGTGGATGGTGAATCGGCGTGGTTCGGAACGAGAACGCCGAGCTGCGCGAGCAGCTCGCGGCGTCGTAAGACATACGAAGGTGAGCTCGGATCGCGCGGACGCGGAGCGTCGATCGGGATCTCGGCTGCGATTCGGCCGCCGTCGATCACCACGGCGCGGTCGGCGAGTCCGAGCGCCTCGTCGACATCGTGCGTAACCAAGAGCACCGAGGGGCGATGCGATTCCCATAGCGCGAGTACGAGCTCGTGCATCTTTAGGCGCGTCAGCGCATCGATCGATGCAAAGGGCTCGTCGAGCAGCAGTAAACGGGGCTCGCGCACGAGTGCGCGCGCGAGCCCCGCACGCTGCGCTTCGCCGCCGGAAAGCGTGAGCGGCCACGCCCCGGCTCGATGCAGCAGCTCGACCTCGCCGAGCGCCGCGTGCGCGCGCTCGCGGGCGCCGTCTCGCAAACCAAGCGCGACGTTCTCCCACACGCGCTTCCATGGAAGGAGGCGAGCCTCTTGAAAGACGACGGCGCTCGCTGCCGGCACCTCGACCGTTCCCGAGCCACGCCGCTCGAGTCCCGCAAGGACGCGTAGCAGAGTCGTCTTCCCCGAACCGCTCCGCCCCAACAGTGCGACGAATTCGCCGGCAGCGATATCGAGATCGAGGCGGCGTAGGAGTGGCGAATCCCCGAAGGAGAGCTCGAGATCGCGCACACGAACCGGGCAGCCGTTCGGGGAACCGTTCACCGGGCCTCCCGTAAAATCGAAGGGCGCCATTCGAGTGCGCGCCGCTCGACAAGCCGAACGATCGCATCCGTCGCGAGGCCAAGCAGCGCGTAGACCAAGAGGCCGACCACGATCACGTCGGTGCGCAAGAAATCGCGCGCGTCCATGATCAAGTAGCCGATGCCGCGGTCGGCGTTGATCTGTTCGCCGACGACGAGACTCAGCCAGGCAGCGCCGAGCGCGTAGCGCAATCCAACCAGCGCCGGCGCTAGGGCGCCCGGGAGAATCACGGCTCGGATCGTTTCCCAACGATCGAGCCCGAAGGCCTGCGCCGCCTCGATCAGTTTCGGATCGACCGCGCGGATGCCGCCGAGCAACGTAAGATAGACGGGAAATGCCGAGGCGAACGCTACGAGAGCGAGCTTCGGAAACTCACCGATGCCGAACCACAAAATCAAGAGCGGTGACATGCCGAGATATGGGAGCGTGCGTAGCCCTTGCATCACGGGATCGACGCTGTCGTCCCCCGTTCGTGAAAGGCCCGCGACGAGCGCAAGCACGGCCCCGGCGCAAACCCCCGCAAGCAAGCCCACGAGAACACGGCCGAGCGACACGCTCAAATCGCGGGGCAGCTCTCCCGATGCCGACAGCGACCAGAATGTCGCCAGAATCGTCGTTGGTGCGGCGAGTTTGGTCGCGGGGATGACGTGATACATCGAGCCGAGTTGCCATAAGAGCAAAATCGCGAGCGGGGAAATGAATCGCCGAACGACCTTCGGGTCGACGGAGATTCCGTCGAAGCGAAAGGCTCGTGGGCGCGCGGGAATAGCGGATTCGTCCATTGATCCTTTAGGGGCCGTCCTGGGAGCCGTACAAATAAAAAACCCTCTGCCTTGCGGTAGAGGGTCATACAAACCGACGCGGCATGCGCGCCTACGTCAAGAAAGACCCCCTCCGGCTATCCAAACAGAAGCGACAACAACAAACCGAAGCGGCGACGAGGCCATGCATGCGGGGATAGTACCACGCGTTCGCACGCGTGTCAAAGCGCGCTTGCGTTTCCGCTCGCGCGTCGATCGCCGTCAATCGCGCTCGCGAACGAGAATCACGTTATCGCAGAACGTCTGCGGATTGACATTGTCGTAACGCGCGCAGGCACCGTTCGACGAACGCCACCCCCTCGCGCCGGCAGCGTTAAGCGCGCGGGCAAGTCCGTCTACTCCGACCTGAGCGGGGAGCACTTCGTATTCATACGTTGGCAGCGTAGCCGCTCGCGCCGGTGCGACCGGGCGAAGCCAGGAGGACACCGCGACGATAGCCATGATGGTGCAAAACACGTAGCCTCTGGTATTCAAGCCCTTTCCTCCTTAGTAGTATTGCTGCGCGCCGGTGGACCCGGTCGCGCAGCGACGTTTCTAGCATAGGAGGCAACTGCTCCTTCGGCTGAAGAGCGACGTTCCTGGATCTGCCCTGCATGTGCGGCGGACGATTGGGCCTACGGGAATTCCTCGCCTCGGAGCAAATCGAAAGGTCGCATCGAAAAAGGGCCCGCCAAATCGAAGCATGCGCCTTTAGCTCAATCGGTAGAGCATCGGACTTTTAATCCGCTGGTTCCGGGTTCGAGTCCCGGAGGGCGCACAACCAACTTCCCTGGAAATTTCGGCCGCATCGGCGCCGGGCCGTCGTGCACAAGGGCCTCCGCGGGGAAAGCGGAAACTTGGTCCGCGCGCACCGCTAGCTCAATGGTAGAGCAGTTGACTCTTAATCAATTGGTTGAAGGTTCGAGTCCTTCGCGGTGCACGGTTACCGGAAGCCCCCCTCGTTGGGGGCTTCTGCTTTGAGGCCACCCCGGCGCCGGGGATGCCCAATGGGACCCGCCGGGCCTCGTACGGAAGGGACGGTCGCATGAAGCTGTTGCTCCAGATTCTGGTTTCGGTGATCTTGCACCCAATCGCTATGCTGCTCATGATCGTTAATCTGATCGGGCGCGACGATCTCGACGCGGGCAAGAAGCTGGTCTGGGCGGTGGTTGCCCTGCTCTGGGGGATCGGCCCGATTCTCTACATCACCGTGGGTGACGGCGCACTCTGGTAGAAGTACAGCGGCGCCCGCGAAGAGAGGTTAAACGATGGACACCACCCACAAACATGAGCACGAGCACGAGCACGAGCACGAGCACGAGCACGGTGACGGCACGACGCACGCGCACGGCCACGAGCATCACGACCACGACCACGATCACGAGCATCACGAGCACGGCGGCGTGACGCACAGCCACGCCGAGACCGACGAGAAGCACGACCACAAACATTAGATCGGACCGTTCATAGATGGCGCGACAGAAGGGGTCGGGCTCGATGGGCCCGACCCGTTCGATGCGTTTGCCGCGCGCGATCGATAAATGGTTCTGGGAGCGGCTAGACCTTCACCCCGAACGCTCGGCGAGCGAGTTGCTCGTGGCGCTCGTTCACGGCGGTTTGCGGCTGCGCGAGGGGTACATGGCGATTCACCGCCGGGTCCTCGAGCATTACGTGCTCTCGGATCAAGGCGACGTTTATACGGCCTACCTTCGCTGTCTCAACGACACGTTCGGACCCGAATACGTCGAGCATCTCGAGCGCTGGCTCGAAGCCGACGGCGTGCGCCGCAAGGCCGGCGTTTGATTTCGTCATTACCGTAGTCAACTAACCGGCCGCCAATCGCGAAGCCCGCAGGCGCCGTTATGCTGGCGATATGCTTGTGGCGTTCGCGTTCGCGCTGGCTACGGTGGCCGTTTCTCCGCTTGCGGTCGCTGCGTCGCCGGCGCCGTGTCCGACGTCATCGGCCCTCGCTTCGCCAGCGCCGCTGGCGGAGGGAGCGACTCCGGTTCCTTGCCTCAAGCAGATCGCGCAGACCGCCTCGGTCGGCCGAAAGGCGAACCTGATCGGCAAGTCCGCGGCCGCCTCCGAAGGCACGATCGATCAAGAAGAGATCGCGACCCGGCCCGTGTTGCGGCCGGGCGAAGTCCTCGAAGCGATTCCGGGTCTGGTGATCAGCCAGCACAGCGGCGAGGGCAAAGCCAATCAATATTATCTGCGCGGCTTTCAACTCGATCACGGCACCGATCTCGAGAGCACGATCGACGGTATTCCGATCAACATGCCGTCGCACGCCCACGGCCAGGGCTATTCCGACATCAACTGGCTGATGCCCGAACTCGTGAGCTACGTCGAATACAAGAAGGGCACGTACTACGCCGATCAAGGCGATTTCTCGACGGCAGGCTCGTACAATCTCTTCTTTCGCGACACGCTACCGTCGACGGCGGAGTTCGGCATCGGCGACTACGGATACGACCGGCTGTTCGTCGGCGGCGCGCCCGTCGTCTCCGGCGGGCACCTCTTGTACGCGCTCGAGCTCTATCACGACAACGGAACCTTCAACAATCCCGACGAGTACCACAAGCTCAACGGCCTGCTGCGCTACACGAAAGACAGCGGCCCCAACCGGTTCGCGCTGACCGCCACCGGTTACAACGGGCCGTTCGATTCGACCGACCAGATCCCGCAACGTCTCGTCGATTTGGGCGAACTCAACCGCTACGGTTCGCTCGATGCGACCGACGGCGGAAATACGTACCGCTACGCGCTCTCCGCCGATTTCATGCATCGCAGCGCGAACGGGGTCACGCATTTCAGCGCGTTCGGTGAGGAGTACTACCTCGATCTCTTCTCCGACTTCACGTACTTCCTGGAAGACGGAAACGACTACTTCAACGCGACGGCCAACCCCGTAACCTGCAACCCGGCCTACACGACGTGCACGCCGGGACCGAAACACACGACGGCCTACGTACCGTATTGCCCCGCAAACCAAATGGCTCCGGCCGGAGCCGCTCTCCACTCGATCGTGCCGGGCGCGTTTACGTTCTCGTGCCCAGACCAGCGCGAGCAACAGGACAAGCGGTTCGTGTCGGGCTTCAAACTAAGCCGCACCTTCGAGACGCCCGGCTCGACCTCGGAGATCGGTATCGGCCTGCGCAACGACAACATCAGCACCCTCGGGCTCTTTCTCACCGACGCGCGGAACCGCTACCCCGATGGAACGCTCAGCGACGATCACGTCGTCGAACGCGCCGCCTACGCCTACCTGCAGAGTGAACTGCGGTTCGGCAAGTTTCGTCTGCGGCCGGGCCTGCGCGCCGATCTCTACAACTTCGACGTCGCCGCATTCGATCCGGCGAATAGCGGCCGCGCGACGGACGCCCTCGCGAGTCCCAAGCTCACCGCGGCCTACGAGTTCTCGCCGAACTTCGAGGGCTACGCCGACTACGGGGACAGCTTTCACTCGAACGACGCGCGCAGCGTCGTCGGCGTGCACGATCCGCAGACCCATGCAAATTTCGACGTGAACGGCAACCCCGTCTTGCAGAATACGCCGCTGGATCGCGCGGTCGGTGAGGAACTCGGTTTCCGCCTCCACACGAAGTCCCTCACGACGACGGTCTCGGGCTGGCAGTTGCTGGTCGCGAACGAACTGGTCTTCGACGGCGACGACGGCACGGTCGACATCGGCGGACCGACGCGGCGCAAGGGCCTCGAGCTCGCGAACTACTACACGCCGACGCGATGGCTCACGTTCGACGCGGACTTCGCCACCTCGACGGCCACGTTCTTGACCAATCCGGGCGGGGCCGGGCATTTCGTGCCGGAATCGCTGAACAACGTCGATTCGCTCGGCGTAACGGTCGACGAACCTCGCTACGCCGCGAGCCTAAGGATGCGCTACTTCGGGCCGCGCTATCTCGACCAGAGCGGCGGTCCAAAGTCTCCGCCGTCGACGCTGTTCAACGCCCAGTTCAGCGCGAAGATGCGCGGTCGAGATCGCATCACGCTCGACCTCTTCAATATCTTCAATGCCACGCCGCCCGACGTGACGTACTTCTACGGCTCGTTTGTGCCGCAGGACGCGACCCCGGCCAATCTCGCGAATCCGGCGATCAACCCCGCGCTCGGCGGAGGCGGCGTGAACGATTTCCACTTTCACCCCGCCGAGCGCCGGATCGTCCGGCTAACGTACTCGACGCACCTTTAGGGCTTAAGATGGACCCGCGATCAACTTCGTGGACGTCTGCGCGAAGGCGCTGTCGGGGACGAAGAAGTCCGTGAAGTAGGGTCCGTCCGACGGGCCGGCGGCGTAGCTCGCGAAGTCGGTAACGCCTTCAGCCCGCAGCACCTCTTCGTCGATGAAGAAGTTACCCGTGCACTCGCGTGCCGGCCGTTTGAAGATCGCGTACGCTGCGTCGGCGAGGATCTCGGGCGTGCGGCTGGCCTTTGCCATCCCGTCGCCGCCGAGCAGGTTGCGCACGGCGGCAGTATCGATCGTGGTGAGCGGCCAGAGCGAGTTGACCGCGACGCCGGCCTCGCGAAACTCAGCGGCCATTCCGAGCGTGCACAGCGACATGCCGAACTTGGCGATCGTGTAGGCGACGTGTGGCGCGAACCATTTCGGCTGCAAATCGAGCGGCGGCGAAAGGTTTAGGATGTGCGGGTTGGCCGCCTTCTTGAGATACGGCAGCGTCGCTTGCGAGCAGACGAAGGTGCCCCGCGCGTTGATCGATTGCATCAGATCGTAGCGCTTCATCTCGGTCTTGAGCGTGGGGGTGAGCGAAATCGCGCTTGCGTTATTAATGCAGATGTCGATGCCGCCGAATCGAGCGACGGCCGCCTCAACGGCTTCGCGCACCTTGCCCTCGTCGCGAATATCGCACGCGATCGGGAGCGCCGAACCGCCGGCGCGCTCGATGTCTTCGGCCGCGGTGAAGATCGTCCCGGGCAACTTCGGATGCGCCTCGGTCGTCTTGGCTACGATCGCGACGTTCGCGCCATCGCGGGCCGCGCGTAACGCGATCGCGAGTCCGATACCGCGGCTCGCGCCGCTGATGAAAAGCGTCTTACCAGCGAGGCTCATGCAAATGCAGTTGCGCGCCTTGGCGAGGTGACCTGCAAATGCGTACGTAACTTGCGCGTGTGGAAGCGCTGGCCGGCACCCGGGTCGTAACCCTGGCCCCGAACGTTCCCGGGCCCGTCGCGGCCGCGCGCTTGCGCGATCTCGGCGCGCACGTTACGAAAATCGAAGCGCCGTCCGGCGACCTGCTCTCGCGCTCGGCGCCGCGCTGGTACGCCGCGCTGCACCGCGGTGTTAGCGTCGAGACGCTGGACTTGAAATCACCGGCCGGTCGCGAGGCGCTCGAGGAACGGCTGCGCCGCGCCGACGTACTGCTGACCTCGAGCCGGCTTTCGGCGCTCGATCGCCTCGGCTTGGGCTGGGAAGCGCTCCACGCACGGCACCCGAGCCTCGTGCACGTTGCGATCGTCGGCTACCCGCCCCCCGACGATGAAAAAGCCGGCCACGACCTCAACTACGTCGCCGCGCTCGGCCTGGTCGACCCGCCCGCGCTTCCGAAGACGCTGCTCGCCGACCTCGCCGGCGCGGAGCGCGCCGTCAGCGCGACCCTGGGGCTGCTGCTGAACCGCGAGCGGGGACGCGGCGCGGCCCGCGAGCTCGTCTCGCTTCGAGACGCCGCGATCGTTTTCGGCGAGCCGCTGGCGCACGGGATGACGGCGCCGGGCGGTGTCCTGGGTGGCGGTGCCGGGATCTATCATCTTTACGCGGCGCGCGAGGGCTGGGTCGCCGTCGGAGCGTTGGAGCCGCACTTCGCCGAGCGCTTGGGAGCATTGTTGGGCGTTCCCGACGGCCGCCCGCAAGCTTTCGCCGACGCTTTTGCCACCCGCGCCGCGGCCGAATGGGAAGCCTGGGCCGGCGAACACGACCTGCCAATTTCGGCCGTAAACTCGCGCGACAATGTGACAATTATCACTTGACAACAGGGTCGGAAGACCTAATTTTAGGAGTCCGTTGGAACGGGAACAAGGTGACCATGGGGTATATCGAAGCTCCCCCTACAGCGCATAGCCTGGGAACTACCCAGGCTTACGCTGAGCCTCTTCCCACCTCTTGAAAGGTCTTCCCAATAATGCATCTCTTACTTGCGACCATCGATTTGACGCATGTCGCGGCGGCAGCGGCGTCGCTCCTCCATGCCATGACCGAATGGCCCTGGATCGTCAGCTAGTCCCAGATTCTCACCTAACTAGCTAAAACTAGCAAGGAGAACGTCAAGCTCATCCCGCAAGTGCACCCGGGGATGGGCTCTCTTAGCGTTGCGCGGCTTCAGCCGCGCGTCCAACCGTTCGAGGCCGCCGTGGATGCATTTCGCACCGGGCGGTTTGTGCATTGCCTCGGGGCGCTGCGCGGAAATACCTCGAATGAGGCGCTGGCTCTGGGGACGCGCGCGCTTTTGCGTCTGCGTCGCTTCGACGAAGCACTAGGTACGGCCGAACGGGGTCTCGAGCGCGTTTCCGAGATCTCTCATCGCGAGCGCGGAGAACTCGAAATGCTGCGGGCGGCCACGCTTGCGAACCTGCAGCGTCTCACCGAGGCGCAGTGCGGCTTCGACGATGCGCGCGCTTACGTTCAGTCGGCAACGAGCCCCGCACTGGAAGCCGAGTTCGACTACTTCGAGGCGTTGCTGAACTTCTCGAACCACGACCTCGCGCGCTGCGAGCGCGGTTGTCGCAAGGTGCTCGCGCCCGCGCCCTTCGTTTATCGGCCGGCCGATCATTTCGTGCCGATCGAGCACGCTCGTGCGCGCGCACACGGATTGCTCGGAACGCTCGCGGCGGCCCGCAGCGACTTTGCGGCTCAGGCGATGCATTTGAAGCGCTCGCTCGCGGAGATCGAAAACTCGCCGGTTGCCGACGCCTGGTTCCGCGCGGCGCAGCTCGCCAACGTCGCGACTTTCGCGCGCGAGAGCGGCGCTGCCGTCGAATTGGCGTTCGTGCGCGAACGGTTCGAGGCGATCGCCTGGATCCCCGAACTGATGCCGCTGCGCTACGACATCCTCAATTGCCTCGCGTGGGCGAGCGCGCTGAACGGCGATCATCTCGGCGCGTTTCGCGATTTACGTGGTGCAATCGAATCGGCGCCCTCAGCTCCGCTGAAGATCGCCGCTTGCGTCGACAAGGCATTCCTGGCGCGCGAACTCCGGCAAGATCTGGTCGCGCGGGAGGAGTTGGACTACGCCGAGCGCTTGAGCGATTCGGTTTGCTGGAGCGACACTGCCGACCGCGAAATCGATGTTTTGGTTCGGTTCTCGCAGGCGCTCGCGCCGGAAAATCCGCGCAAGGCCCGCCGGTTGTTCGACCTCTACCTCAAATTGCGCGATGCCGCCCGGTCGCAGCACCCGGCCTATTTCGACGAGCGCAGCCGGCTCTCCGAAACGGTTGCGGAGGGAGTCATCTGTCGCGCCGAGGGGAAGCTTGCGCGCGCCGCCGAGCTCTTGCGACACGGCTTCGTCCGCTGGAGAGCCCTCGGCTATCACTGGCGCGCGGCAGTCGTGGCCATCGAGTTGGCTGAGCTCGGTGCGGGCCGCACATCGGCTGCCTTCCTTGCCGAACAGGCGGCGCTGCGCCCGAACTCCTGGATCGCGTTGCGCGCGCAGGCGCTGTTGGGTTCCGCGAAGGTCTAAGCTCCTAACCCGGTCGTCCGATAATCCGCACAACGGCAATGGAAGGAGACCGGTGGAACCAGACATCGCTGAACTGCGAGCGCTGATCGCTCGCGAGCACGAAGCGGCTGAAGACACGCAGGCTCGCGTGATGCGGCGCGCCGCCATGGTCGGCCCGGAGGGCCGGGCGCTCGAGCTCGCAATCGCGGCGATCGAGGTGCTGCGCGATCAGGGCACGATCAGCGGTTCCGACATCTGCCGGCTGGCCGAATTTCTCGGATTCGACTCCGATGCCGTCCTGCGGGCTTGGAAAACGCGCGCCGAGTTCGACCTCGAAGCGACCCGCTACGCGATCGGCGCCCCGATCGCGAAGGTGCAACGGCTCCAGTAGCGGCGCGGGGCGATAGAGGTCCGCCGCGATCGCCCCATAGAACGCCAAGGCTTGCAGTGGAGGGCTCGCAATGATTCGTCTGGGGTGCGCGGGAGAATATCCGGTCGTGTCGATCGAAGGCGCCGTCGACGAACCGATGGTCGATGCGCTGGAGAGCGCGTTGTGCGCGCTCGACGCGGAACCGTTCGTCATCGTGTCGCTCGGCCGTTGCGACAACCTCGATACCGTCTTGCTCGAACGCCATTTGCGCCTGCGCAACGCCGAGCCCAACGTCGTGCTCGCGACCGGCCACTGCGGGTCGTTCTCGACCCCCACCTAAACCTTACGAGCGGACGCGAATGACCGCTTTCCCTATGATTTGACGGTTCTCTAGGTCCACGATGGCGCGCGCGGCATCGGCGAGGTCGTAGGTGCTGCCGATCTTCGGGTCGATCTTGCCCGCCGCGTACAACTCGAAGAGGCGTTCGAAGTTGCGCTTGTTGGCGGCCGGATCGCGGGCCGCGAACGAACCCCAATAGACGCCGACCGCCGAGCAACCTTTGAGCAGCAGCCGGTTCGCCGGGATCTCCGGAATGCGGCCGGAGGCAAAGCCGATCACGAGGAGCCGGCCCTCCCACGCGATGCAGCGCAGCGCGGCGTCGAAGACGTCTCCGCCGACGGCGTCGTAGACGACGTTTGCGCCGAGTTGGTTCGTGATCGCTTTGACGCGATCGGCGAGGTTCTCGCTCGTATAGTCGATCGTGTGATCGGCGCCGGCGGCGCTTGCCGCGGCTAGCTTTTCGGGCGAACCGGCCGCCGCGATGACCATTGCGCCGAGCGCTTTGCCGAGTTGCACGGCGGCGATTCCGACGCCGCCGCCGGCGCCCGTGACGAGCAGCGTTTCGCCTTCGCGCAGCTTCCCCCGGTCGACCAGCGCGTGGATCGTGGTGCCGTAGGTGAGCGGCAGCGCGGCCGCGGTATCGAAGCTCATGTTCGGCGCCATCTTGAAGGCCGAGCCCTGATGGACCACGACTTGCTCCGCGAATCCGCCCGTCGTGCAGAGCGCCATCACGCGGTCGCCGACCGCGAAGCCGCTCGTGCGTTCCCCGACCTCGCTGACCACGCCCGCAACCTCGGCACCGGGACTGAACGGAAACTCCGGACGGACCTGATATTTCCCCTGAACGATCAGGACGTCGGGAAAATTGAGGCCGGCGCGATGCACGTCGACGCGTATACCGGTGGCGCCGAGCTTGGGGTTCGGCGCCTCCTCGAGCTTTAGCTCGCTCGGCGGCCCAAAGGCGTGGCACAGGATCGCTCTCATTCGGCGGAAGTTGGCGTCCGGGGCTGCGCGAACCCTGGCGGCCGCCGATAACGTAAGTGACCATGGTCACACGCCGGACGAAAGGCCCCTACTCAGATACGTTTGCGTACGAAGCGACGAGCCCGCGCGAGCGCGCCTTTGCGGGCGCCGTCGCCGCGCTGCTGGTCGCGGGCCTCGCGCTCGTGGCACCGTTCGCCCACGTCCTAGCCCCGGCGATTCCGTCCTTTGTCGCAACGATCGAAGCGGCCGTGATTACGGTCACCCTGTTCACGACCTCGATGCTGTACGCGCAGTACCGGATGCGGCGCCACTCGCCGCTGGCGGTGCTCGCCTGCGGCTACGCGCTGCTCGCGACCCTCCACGCCGCCTACCTGCTAACGTTCCCCGGGACGTTCGCGTTCGACGGGTTTCTCGGTGCCGGGCCGCAGTCGGTCGCCTGGCTCGATATCGCTGCGGGTCTGGGATTCTCCGCGGTCGCGCTCGCCTACGTGTACGTCGAGCGGTCCAACCGCCGTTCGGCGCGTTGGAAGGCCGGCGTCACGGCACGGATCGCCGGGGCCTGCGTCTCCTACGCGGTGATCACGATTGCGTTCGCCACGATCGGTCAGCGGCTCGTCCCGCCGGTCGTGTTCTCGAGCGGTGCGTTCGCGGCGGCGTGGACGTTCTTGATCTCGCCTGCGATGATCTGCCTGCCGCTCGTGGCGGCTGCGGCGTTGTTCCGCTCTTTCGGAACCTCGCGCCGGGCGCACCTATGGCTCGGCATCGTGCTCGTCGCGACGGCTTTCCAAGTCATCGCCGCGCTCTTCGGCGGCGGCCGCTACACGCTCGGCTGGTATCTCTCCGAATCGTACCTCGCGGTCGGCGCGATGTTGTTCTTCGGCGTGATGCAGAGCCTGCTCTCGTCGATCTTGCGGCGGGCGGCCCAAAACGGCGAGCGCGCGCAGGCGTTGGCGGAAATCGTAACGCTCGGCAGCGACGTCGCGGTCGACCGAAACGTCGCGATGCTCTCGCGCGCGGTGCACGACCTCCAGTTCGACTGGGCCTTTCTCGCGCGCATCGACGACGACGAATGGATCGCGCTCGAGAGCACGGCCGGTGAAGCGCCCTATCCGAGCGACTACCAAGCTCCGGTCTCCGGAGCGTGGGTGCGCGAGGCGCTCGATCGCGACGATTTGACGCTGTTTGAGGCGAGCGACGTTCCTTGGATCGACGGCGTGCCACCCGAGTCGCGCCCGTGGCTCAGCGCGGTCGCGGTGCCGATCTACGTCAATGAACTCTTGTACGGTTTCGCCGGCTTCGCGAACTTCCGCAAGCGCGAGATTCCGCTCGGCGACGCCGACCGCACGTTTCTGCGGCTCGTCGGTACGCTCGCGGGCGCAACGATTCAACGCATGCGCCAACAGCGCCGCCTCGACCAGCTCGCATTCTTCGACGCCCTGACGCGCTTGCCGAACCGCGTGCTGCTGCTCGACCGGCTCGAGCGCGTACTCGCGGAAGCCGAGCGCTACGGCCGCGCGTTCGCGATCCATTTTCTGGATTTGGACGGTTTCAAAGAAGTCAACGATACGTTCGGCCACGCCGCAGGCGACGCGGTGCTCGTGGAAGTCGCCACGCGCTTGCGCAGTGCCGTGCGCGAGAGCGACACGGTTTCCCGGATTGGCGGCGACGAGTTCGTGGTGCTGCAACCCCAGATCGACGACCCCGCCGATGCGGAGCGGCTGGCGGCGCGGCTGCGCGCGTCGTTCGAGGCGCCGATCGCGTTCGGCGAGCGCGAACTTCGGATCGGCACGAGCATCGGCACGAGCCGCTTCCCGCGTGACGGGCGGGAGGTCCACACCTTGATGGTGCGCGCCGACCAAGAGCTCTACCGGGCGAAGGAACGGCGCCGGCGGACCGGGACAGCGTCCGAGATCACGTTTCTCGAACGTCGCGGCCGCTAACAGAAAGGTTGGACCTGTCTGCGCCGTACATTCCGATATGGTTCCTGAGACCAACGCGCAACCGAGCGGCGCGCCCCCAAAAGCCTCGGTGAAACGACGGCGTCTCGACGCGGCCGATGCTCGCGAATCGATCCTCGCGGCGGCGGAAGCATTGCTCGTCGAGGGCGGCCCCGACGCTCTGCGGCTCACCGAAGTCGCGACCCGCGCCGGCGTCAGCCACCCGAACGTGCTCTACCATTTCGGCAGCGTCGGCGAGCTGCAAGCGCAGCTGGCGCAACGCGTCGCGGGCCGGCTAGCCGGCGAGATGGCGCAGGTCTTCGCGCAGGGCATGAGCGGCGAGATGCCGCTCGAGGCAGCGATCGATGCGGTCTTCCGCGTCTTCGGCGAGGGCGGTTTCGCACGCTTGCTCGCATGGCTCGAGCTTTCCAAGAACGAGCCCACGTTCGAGGCGCTGGCCAACAAGCTCGAATTGCTTCGCAAGGTCATTTCATCGCATCCCCTGCTGCAAGGCGAAGAGAACGCGAGCCAGCGGCGCCGCATCGTTCCGATCATCCAACTCGTGATCGTTTCCGCGATCGGGTACGGCCTGGCGGGCAAGACCGTCGACGCGTTTTTCATGGAGGAAGAGAATCGGCCGACGGTGGCAAGGCTGCTGCTCGACTTGATCGCCTACGGCTCGGACTTGCCGCCGGCTACTCGGGCAGCGCTAAAGGCTTAAAGCTTTCGCCTTCGCGGTCGAGCGGCCGCGGCTGGTCGACGGTGTACTTGCCGTCCATGCGGCCTCGGCAGAGGCCGCTGACGATTGCGAGATAGCGTTTCGTATTGTCGCTCGCGTACTTCTCCGAGCGCGCCGCGCCCGACAAGCACGCGGCGAAGAGTTTCGCCGCATCCCCGTTGTCGCTCGCGGCCTGAGCCGCGCGGCCGCTCTCCTCGAGCGCGACCAGCGAGACGTATTCGGCGTAGGCACGCTTCGCGGGGTTCGCCGCGAGCCGCGCGCAAGCCGCATATTGCGCGGCTTGGCCGACCAGGATCTTTTCGAGATCCTTGTAGCGGTGATCGTGCGCGAACCCGCGCGCCGGCGCGCCGCCGAGATACGCGCGCTCGGTGCACGCGCCGGCGATCGCATTCGCGATGTCGGTCTGGGTCGCCGCGCGCTCCGCGACCACGCTCGGATCGCCCGGCTTCGCCTCGCGTGCCGCGATGTCCAAGATGCTCAGGCGCTCGCGCAGCAGCGCTTCGGCGGTCTTGTACTGGCCCGCGAACATGGCGATATCCGCTTGTTCCGCCACGGCCCGGTAGAGTGCGCTCAGCGCCACGACGTGCAACTGCTTGACCTTCGAAGAGAGGCAGTTGCCGGCTTCGGTTTGGGCCCGATCGCAGGCGGCGTACGCGGCCTCGACGTTCTTCGGGGAGGCATCGCGACGGACGTCGTGGTGCTCGAAATCGCACTGCTCCGAGTACGGCACGACGAACGCGGGCCGGCACGGAGCATCGGGTTCGGCCGCGGTCGCACCGGCGGTACAGGCCGCGGCGAGGAGCACGAGGGCGAGCGCGAAGCGTCGCATTGCCGCTACCCTACGCCCCGCGGCCCCTTGACGCCTCGGAAAGGGGACGCTACGATGCGCGGGTTCTGGGGCGAATGGCGGAATTGGTAGACGCGCTGGATTTAGGTTCCAGTGGGGCAACCCATCAGAGTTCGAGTCTCTGCTCGCCCAGAGCCCTCTTAGCCGGCGCTGCCGAGACCCGCGCTGCGGTAGAAGGCCGCCAGGGCCTGCACTCCCGCTTTCGCCGCATCGCGATCGGGGATCTCGCTGTCGTCGTTCCAACCGGTATCGTCGCCCTGCGGCGTCGGCTGGACCGCGATGCCGTCGCGGCGCCCCGTGATGATCACGTCGTCGATCGCCATGCCGTAGTTCACGCCGTCTTGCGGCGGTAGCCAGCCGATTTGTCCGCGCACGGGAACGATACTTTCATCGGACCAGAGGCTGCGCGCACCGTATCCCGTGCAGTTCACGATCAGGCGCTCCGCGAGCGACGCGACGTCGCGCGGCGAGGAGAACTCACGCGGCACGATC
>Ga0302325_10013464_pt1 | contig 17441 bp, 14 predicted proteins | sample Palsa_T0_2_FD_201948 | JGI IMG/M metagenome (GOLD analysis project Ga0302325, IMG submission 201948) | Peat permafrost microbial communities from Stordalen Mire near Abisko, Sweden - Palsa_T0_2 | ecosystem: Environmental > Terrestrial > Soil > Palsa > Peat permafrost | place: Sweden: Abisko... | reverse complement strand
CAGCAACCAGACGATGATCGGGATCCAGGAACTGGGCTTGAGAACGTATGTGGCCGAACCGGATCGTGGCCCTCGCAACTGGGATGGCAAGGCGGAGGAGCGGGACGCTGTGTACGCCAATCGAAGGCGGATCAACGGCGAGCGGGGCAAGCGGCTACAATCTCAGCGCGGCGAGAAGATCGAGAGAAACTTTGCCGCATCAGTTCGATACCGGCGGCATGGACAGGTTGTATCTACGAGGCCGGGAGAATATCCACAAGAGACTGCTGATACAAGCCGCAGCGTGCAATCTGGCATTGCTGCTGAGGTCTTTGCACGGAGCCGGTAAGCCGAGAGCGGCCCACGACCTCAAGTCGGCAACCAATCTTGCGTTTCTGCGGCTCACGATTGCCCTATTCGGGATGGCCTGCGTTGATCTGGTTAGTCCACCGACACCGTGCACGAACTCCTGCGATCGCGCGTTCTATGGTGAGAGAACCCACTGTTCCTCAAAAAGAGCCAATTTAGGCACGGGCTGCTAAGCGTCAGAACGTGGCGAGCGCGTTGAACGGAGTCGCGGTGCCGCCGGGGATTCTAGTGAATTGCACGGTAGTAAGAAATTCCCAGCGCTTTCGACTGGCGGCTTCCTTGGCGACATCCTCCAGATAGGCGTTGTCGACCAGCGGAACTCCCATCACCGCGATGGTGAGCGTGTGAACGGGCCGGCCCGCGGCCTCGCCCTGACCTTGCACGCCCGAGGGCTGCACGTCATTCACGCCGTCGCCGCCGAGCAACGCAATATCTCGCTGCTTAAGCCAAGGCATGGTGGTGGCATCCAACCCGGCTGCTTCGCGGCCCACGTTCCACGGACCCAGTTTCGCGCGCCGCGCCCAACGGCCGGTCCGGACTAGCACCGCGTCGCCGCTTGCGATCTTGACGTGCGCGAATTTCTCCCAGGCCTCGAGATCGGAAGGATAGATGGGCGTACCAGGCTCGAGATACTCGACGCCTTTCATAAGCGGGATGTCCACCAGGATGCCGCGCGTAAAAATGCCCGGACCCATGCGATCGATACCGTCGGCCTTGCAGCCCTTCTCGTCGAGTTCCTGCGGATGTCCGTTGAACACCACCCACTGGCCGTCTTTCAGCAATCGATAGTGGCAGAGGGCGTCCATATGCGAATTGGTGCCGTCATGAATCCCGAAGCTGATGCTGTCGAGGGCGAAGGCGGGGATGTGGGTCTTTGGATCCACGCGGAACATTTCGTGTTTCGTTTCGCCGAAATTAAAATTGTCCTCGGCCTTTTCGAGACTGGCGAAGTGCGCGAGCGAAACCGTGACGCCTTCCTTGACCAAGCGGGCGGCCTGCACTTCCTTTTGCGGGGTGACGAGGTTGAGCGCGCCGCGTTCGTCGTCCTTGCCCCAGCGTCCCCAGTTGGACAATTCGGTCTCCCAGCGAAGGACCTGTTCGATGGTCACGCCCTTATGCGGTTCGGCCGCAGCGGCGCGCGAGTGTTTCGAAACCGAGCCGATGGTGAGCAGGACCGATCCTAAAACAACAGCGAGAAAGAAGCGCTTCATGTTCCAAAACCTCCGTGGTTCATTATAAGGGCCACGAAGGAAAGGAGGTTCGCGCTTGGGTTCGTTTTGTATGTTTGCATGTGCGTTCCTAGGCTTTGAGCGGCAAGCCTCGCTCGGATGGTCCATCAAAACAAGACTACGCCCCATCGGTTGGAAGCGAGGGTTGTGGGCCAGCGCAAGTCATCGTGACAGCAGAGCGAATATTTCCGGAAGCGAGGTAATTCCAATACGCGGACCGGTGTTCTAGGCGATCTGCAAACCCAATAGCCGCGCGAAGATCATGGCTTGGGCGGGATCGACGATCGCGCCACGCAAGTCGCTCATGCCAACCAGCATGCTTTCGACTTCGGACTTCCGAAAGTCGGTGTTCTGTAGCTTCGTTCGCTGCAGATCCGCGCGCGCCAAGTTGCAGGATCGGAAAATCGAGCCGCTGAGATCCGCCTCCTGAAGATCGGCCTCCTCCCAGTTGCACGCGTCGAATTCGCAAGTCCGAAACCTTCCGCCTTGAAACTGCGCGTAGCGCACGTCACCGTTCTGGATCAGCACGTCTTGCCAATCTAGGGCGGTGGCGCGAAAACCTGTAAGCCGACAGTCGACGAGTTCCACTCTTAGAAGCGAGATACGATGCGCGCGAATGTTCGCCAGATCGCAACCTACCAGCCGAACGTCCTTCCATACGACGGATCCGAATTGTCCGCCCGCGAGGTGGACGCGCTCAAGAACTGAACCCTCAACTCGGAACGTTTCGAGTGTGAGGTTCGCTCGTTCCACATCTTCGAGCCGCGTTTCTTCGATTGCGAGGAGATCGCTCGCTGCAAATAATTCTTGGGGGCTCGCGGCGGATTCGAGTTGCGCGGGGAGATCGGGCCGGTCACGCTTGAAGGCGGCTGTCTTTTTGGCTTTCGTTGGTTTCATGGACATGAGTGGTGCGGGGCGGGTTTCGCGAATCTGGTCGGCGTGACGGCGAGCGTGGCCGTCGATCAAGTGGACCAGTTCGAAGCCGTTGAGGTTTCCGAAATAGGGATGCTTCGCGCCAATGGAATAGAGCGCTTCGCCGCGTTCCTGGACGAGTTGCACGCTCCGGTCGCGGACGGCCTTGAATTCGGCGAGAGCGGCGGTCAACGAGTGGAAGCGGCCTTGCGGACGCGCCACGTCGGGGGCCTCGACTTTGGTCAAGCGGCTCCTGACGATGGTAAAGAGCCGAAGCTCCCGCTCGGCATCGCGCTGCGGCGCAATCGCGGTTCCGCCGGATATCCAGCCCAAATAACGATCCTCGATGAAGATCACATGCTCAATGCACTCGAGAACGGACCATGAGTCGCGTGTGGGCTTGGCGGAGGCTTGTTCCGGCAGGATGTCGCGAGCGGCGTCGAGGAAATCGCGGCGGCCGGCTTCGAGGATCGCGACGAGGTCCATCAACAGCAGTGTATTCCAAAGCGCGCGTACAATAGGTTCACTGGAAGGAGCTCATCGAATGAGAACGACCCTGTTTCGACGTTTTCCCGCTATGCTTGGCGTCATAGCCGCGTTGGCCGTTTCGGCGAACGCACAGGGGCAGCCCGACTTCAGCAAAGTCCAAATCAAAACCACGAAGATCGGCGAGAACTTCTACACGCTCGAAGGACAGGGCGGGACCATCGGCGTGCTGGCCGGCCCGGAGGGGATTTTCATGGTGGACGCGCAGTTTGCTCCACTGAGCGAGAAGATTGCCGCCGCCATCCATCAGATTTCTGACCGCCCGATTCGCTTTCTGGTGAATACCCACGTTCACCCGGATCACACCGGAGGCAACGAAAATTTCGCCAAGATGGGCGCGACGATCCTGGCACGGCCGCAACTGCGCAATCGATTGATGCACCCGTCGCCCAACGCCAGCGGCGCGCCCGGGACGCCGGCGCCCGAGGCCGCGCTTCCGATCCTGACCTATGACGCACCCATCACGATCCACATGAACGGCGAAACCGTGCAGTTGATTCCTGTTCCCGCGGCGCACACGGACGGCGACACGATGATTCGCTTCGTTCACGCGGACGTGATAATGACCGGCGATTTCTACCGCTCGGTGCAATATCCGAACATCGATCGCGTCAACGGCGGGAGCCTGGCGGGAATGTTGGACGGGTTGGGAGAAATCATCGCGCACGCCGGTCCAAATACGAAGATCATTCCCGGGCACGGCCCGATTGTGGATCGTTACGCGATCATCGCGCACCGGGACATGATCCTGGCGATCCGGGATCGCGTGGCGGAATTGATCCGGCAGGGCAAAACGCAGGATGAAGTGCTGGCGGCGAAACCAACCGCCGAGTATGACGCGAAAGTCCCGAATTCGGCAGAGACGACGCAAAGATTCGTGACGCAATTGTATGCCGAGCTCAAGCCGCCAAAGTAACTGAACCATACGGCCTGCCGGCTTCATCTAAGCCACTAGGTCGCGGGCCACGAGCGCCCAGCAACGGGAACATATGTTCGAGAGCATACTTTGCCAGGTAACCGATTACGATCCGGACGTGCTGACGTCCTTGATCGAGCTGGCGGTGGAGATCGCGCGGGAGGGCCGCGAAGGCCGGCGGATCGGCACGCTTTTCACGCTGGGCGACGAGCAGGCCGTGCTGGCGCGCTCGCGGCTGCTGATTCTCGACCCGCTGGCGGGGCATCCGGAAGCGGTTCGTCGCGTTTCGGATTCCAACCTGCGCGGAACGATCAAGGAGTTGGCGCAGCTCGACGGAGCATTTGTCGTGGGCGCCGGCGGATTGTTCGTCTCGGCGTGCCGTTATCTCGAGACGGCGGGAAAGACGGTGGACCTTCCGCTTGGTCTGGGCAGCCGCCATCTTGCAGGGGCGGCCATCAGCGCTACCACGGACGCGGTCGCGATCGTTGTGTCCGAGAGTTCGACGGTGAGGATTTTCTGTCACGGTAAGTTGATGGCGGAGATTATCCCCGAGCTTTGGCTGCTGCGGCGGCATGAAGTGCAGCTTCAGGGACCGGTGACCAGAGAGGATATCGGAGATCTGGCCATCGTGACTCCGCGGCAGGAAATGTTCGCGGGGCGAGAAACGTCGCCGGCGAAATAGCGAGCTGGAGACGCCGCGAAGTAGCATTTTCTAATCGAAGAATGAGCCTGAAGGCGGGAGCGAAGCTCCGCCGCCAGGCCTCCTTGTTTTTTCTTCTCTGAGAAAGGTTTGGAAGTTCTTCCAGGGCGGGTCGCAGGGGCGCAGCCCCCGTGGGGTCCGGGGCAACGCCCGAAGTCCCGTTCGGTGGGCGCTCATGCGCTCCGTCTCCGTTGTATCCTCGCAAACAGCTTCCGCTTGGCTGCCTGCATGCTTCCCGCCGCCTGCGTGTCGCTTTGCGCATTCGCCCGTCGCTCCAGTTCGGCCTCGGAGAGTTCCGGCCGCAGATGCCGCGCCAGATCCGGCAGCTGGCGCAGAATCTCCCACCGCGTCGCGTACCAACGATAGATCCTCCTCTGTTCGCCTTTGGCATTCACGATCGTCTCCGGCACTCCGCACGGCCGATGGAAGTTCAGATACGGATTGAAGTGTTCTTGGTAAAATTCCTCGATCGCCTGCGCGTGTTCCGCCGCAATATGGCCATACCCCATATGCTTTCCGATCACCGCTCCGTTCTTGGCTTCCGCCAAGCCATTGTCGTTGGAGTGCCGCCGTCGCGATTTGGTTTGCTCCCAATAACTTGTTCAACAGGTCGGCCACTCGGTGATTGATGAACTCGATCCCGTTGTCGGAATGAAAGCCGAGGATGCGAAAGGGAAACTGCCGCAGCTTCGCTTCCAGCACCGGAATCAGCCACGCTTCCCAGATCTGCGCCGTCGCTCCCACCACTTGCCACTGCGTCATCTGGTCCACCGCGTTGATGTGGCACACCCCTTTCATCCCCTCCAGATCGCCTTGATGAACGCTGTCTATCCGCAGGTATCCGGGCCGACCATCCGGGCTCGGTTTCCGCCGCTCGCCAATGGCCACCTGCACCGGCCTGGTCTTCTGATACCAGATTCTCCTCTCCGGTAAGCCGAGCTCTTCCGCAGATTGTAAATATGCGGCACCGAAATCGTCGCCAGCCGTTGGTAGCACGCATCCCCATATTCGTAATACTCGCGATACAGAATCTTCTGCGTGGCTGGCCCGCTCAGCGTTTCGTGCGCTTCATCTACTGCCCCCAACAACTCCAGGTCAGCCGCGGTGTAACGTCTTGCGAACCGGTTCCGCTGATAGCTCCGCTCCTGCACCTGCCCCTCTTTCTGGTAGCGGGCGATCAACCGGGTCACTTGCCCCCCGGCTCAGTCCCGTCATCGTGGCGAGGTACCGTCGTAGCAGACCCTTGGCTTCACGCTTCTGCTTCCAATACTGCTGCTGACACAACATCCGCGTCACCCATCCGTAGACCTCCTCGCGCTCAGTCGCCTCCAAATGCACCTCCTGGCTCGCTTGCAAGAATGCCCGGATCTGCTCCAGGCTCAATCCCTCTGTGTTCTCCACGCTGATGTTCAATCCCCAGCATGCGAGGCTCGTCCCCCTTCAGGCTCATTCTGCGTTAGAAACACATCCCCGCTTCAGGCTCATCCTGCGTTATACAAGACCGAAGTTTGACGGACTGGAGGGGTTGAGCTAAAATCAGACTGCGGGGTGGAGCAGTCTGGTAGCTCGTTGGGCTCATAACCCAAAGGTCGGTGGTTCAAATCCATCCCCCGCAACCACCCCAGAGTCGGGGCTCGGTCTACCAAATCTGACACGGCTCTACGCCAACAACGGGGCAGACCCGAATCCTTAACTGATTTCTAAGAACATAACACCTTCACTCTCATACGGGGCCCGGCGTTCTTGAGGCGACATCGGTTGAGAATATGCGGCAACAGTCTGAAACGAATGTCATTGGGCTGCTGGCAATGGCGCGCGCGGTTGTGCGCGGATTACGTCAGCGGCGCGGCGGCGTCATTGTGAATGTAGGGTCGATCGCCGGCCGCTTGACGCTGCCATTCGGCGCACTCTATTGCACTAGTAAGTTCGCAATGGGAGCCTTTTAGAGGCGCTTTCCTACGAGATGCGCGAGATTGGCGTCCGGGTGAAGCTTGTGGAACGGGGTTTCATCAGAACGAATTTTCCGAACGCTGAGGAGCTCAGTAAGGACAGGTCGCTCAGGGAGTTCGACGCCGCGACTTCCCATAATCTGTCGACCAGATGGGCAGATGGGGTTGAGTCAGTGGTGGCCGCGGAAGTAATCTTCACAGCGGCTACTGATGGGACCGACCAGTTGCGTTATACCGTCGGCGAAGACGCGAGACTTTGGGCTTCTCAGCGCGGCACTCAGGACGATGCGACGTTTTTCGAAGGGATGCGCGCGCTCTTCGGTCAGTGAGTTTCGCAGGGGTGGCCAACAGCCCGGAAAACATAAGACTGGCGTCGGCCCCGCACCTCTCGCATGGACACCGCCGTCTAAGCAGGCTGATGCGCTTTCAGGAAGGAATGGATTTGGCGCACCACCAGGGGAATCCGCTCTTTGGGCTCTTTCCAAGGGAAGATGCTCACTTCGGCTTTCGGCGCGAGCATCGCGCACTCCATTGCGATGGCGTACGGATGAGCCGGGATATCATCCGGCAGGATCAGTACGGGCGTCGGACAATTGCGCACGAAATCGCGCGTCACGGTGAAGACGAAGTCGGGATTGTTGCGGTACATCTTGGTAAGAAATTTGTCCACCGTCTCCATCTTGATCTCAGGCCGTCGCTTAACGAATTCCGGACCCCAGCCCTTCATATTGTTTTCGTAGAAAAGGTCGCGCATCTCCGGACGCGACCCGCTGGGCTGCGCCAGCACGGCTGCGACAATACGATCCGGCGCCCGCCGCAACAGGTTCCATATGAAGGGGCCGCCAATGCAGAAGCCCAGCACCATGAATTTTTGGATGCCCAGGTGATCCATCAGGCCGAGTTGGTCATCGGTAAAGGAATCCCATGGCCGGTCGATCTCAAGCGGGCCCGTTGACTGGCCATCGACGGCGTTGCGCAGGTCCGCGGCGATGCAGCGGTACTCTCCCTTGAACTCCTCGATCGGATTGAACGGCGACCCGCTGGTCAAGCCGGCGATCGTCGAATTCAATCCCCCTCCGGCAATGAGCAACAACGGAATGCCGGATCCGTGCTCCTCATAGCGGATGCGAACGGGACCTTTCTCGTAGAACGACATGCCAGTTCCTCCCTTCCCACTCTGCTGAGCAAATAGTTGCGGCGCCGCGGCCATAACCATCGCCGCCGTGCTCGTTTTTAGTACGGTGCGTCTTGTCGAACCCATAATCGCTGCCCTCCTCGATCATCGCCGCGGCCGGCGCATGCGGCTCGAAGCGCCCAGAGTACTCGCGGCTAACAGATTCAGGTACGGTCCGTGTCGCGAAAAAATTCTAGCACAGGTTCGCTTAGGCGTTATCCACGCGCGATGGGAAAGAGAGTACGACGCGATTACGTCTGGTTGCCGTTTACTGCAAACAGAATGACCGGATTGAGCTTGTTCATTTTCAAAGCAGTCCCGTTCAAAAGCTAATTCCCGCACCTATATCTCACAAAAGTTCCAGGTATCTCCTCGCGCGGTCCGCGTCATTCCGACAGCATCGGAACTTGATTTCACGCTTGACAAGGCGGTCGCATCGTGCGATTTTGATAGAAACAGACCGGTCGGTCTGTTTGTTTGGAGTCTCGTGACCAAGGGCGAAGAAACACGGCAGCAGATTCTGTTCCAAGCCGCCTGCCTGTTCAACGTCAAAGGCTACTCGGGCGCCGCCTTGAGCGACATGATGCACGCCACCGGTCTTCGAAAGGGCGGCATCTACAATCATTTCGAAAGCAAGGAGAAACTGGCCGTCGAAGCGTTCGACTACGCCGTTACAGTCATTCAGACCCGCTTCAAGCAGGCTTTGGCCGGCATCTCCGGCGCGCGCAACCGCCTCCGCGCCTTCCTCGTGTTCTTCGAAGATTACAGCCGCAACCCTCCCATTCCCGGCGGATGCCCGATCATGAACACCGCCATCGAACACGATGACGGGCACCCGGAACTGCGCAGACGGTCGCGCCAGGCCATGGAACAGTGGCGGCAGTTTCTAGTGCGGACCGTGCAGCGAGGCGTCGAGAGCGGCGAGATACCACCGGATACCGATCCAGAACAGGTAGCCACAATTTTCATCGCCACCATCGAGGGCGCCGTCATGATGTCGAAGCTGTATCGCGATACTTCCCATGTCGATCACGCCTTGGCCCATCTGAAACGCTACATCGAGGAGTCCCTATGAGCGACGGGTATGTCAAAACCGCTTGCATTCTATGCAGCGTGAATTGCGGAATCGAAGTGAAGCTGGAAGACGGCCACATCCGCCACGTCCGGGGTGACCGCGCTCATCCAAACTCGGCGGGTTATCTGTGCCAGAAGGCGCAGCAGCTGGACCACTACCAGAATCATTCCCTGCGGCTGGACACGCCGCTCCGAAGGCGCTCCGATGGTGGTTTCGAACCCGTGAGTTGGGAGACTGCTATCTCCGAGATCGCCGCCGCGCTTGGAGACATACGGACCCGGCACGGGAGCCAGTCCCTGGCCTATTACGGTGGCGGTGGGCAAGGTAATCACGTGGGCGGGGTTTACGGAACGGCTCTGCGGGCGGCGCTTGGAACTCGTAACTACTACAACGCGCTGTCGCAGGAGAAGACGGGAGAGTTCTGGGTGAACGGCCGGTTGTTCGGATCGGAGAACGCCCACGTCACCGAGGATTTCGAGCACTGCGACGTTGCCGTGTTTCTGGGGTGCAATCCGTGGCAGGCGCATGGCGTTCAGAGAGCGCGGGTGGTGCTCAAAGAAATTCAGGCCAACCCGAATCGTAAGATGATCGTGGTGGACCCGCGGCGAACCGAAACGGCTGCGATGGCAGATCTGCATTTGCGCGTGCGTCCGGGCGGCGATGCCTGGCTGCTGGCGGCCCTCAACGCACAGATCGTGCGCGATGGCAACGTAAAACGCGAGTGGCTCCAATCGCACACCCACGGCATCGAAGACGTTCTCGCCGCGCTCGCCGAAATCGATGTCGACGCCTGCGCGGAACGGGCCGGCGTCGATGTCGGCGATGTACGCACGGCGGCGCGCTGGATCGGCGAGGCGAGGTCCTGCGCCATCCGCGAGGATCTGGGGCTGCAACAGACGCTGCATTCGACCCTGAACTCTTATCTCGACAAACTCCTTTGGCTGCTGACCGGGAACTTCGCGAAACCCGGAGGCAACAACCTGCATACAACCTTCTTCCTGGCTGCCAAGGCTTTTGCGGGCGAATCGCGAGGGCCTGAGCGCAACAACTCCTACGTTTCGCCGGTGCTTGGCCATCGCGTAATTCAAAACCTGCTCCCGCCCAATATTCTGCCGCTTGAGATCCTGGCCGATCACCCCGAGCGTTGCCGCGCTGTATTCGTGGATTCAGCCAATCCCGTGCTCACTGGAGCGGATACGCTTCGCTATCGGGAAGCTTTTTCTCAACTCGACCTTCTGGTAGTGGTGGATGTCGCCCTCACGGAAACCGCGCGGCTGGCACACTACGTTTTGCCGGCGGCGTCCCAGTTTGAGAAGTGGGAAGCCACCATGTTCAGCTTCGAGTTTCCGTCCAATGCGGTCCACTTTCGCCCGCCCGTTTTCGAGGCCCGAACCGGCACTCTCGATGAGCCCGAGATTTACACGCGGCTGCTCGAGGAAATGCGTATCCTTCCGCGCGAGTTCCCGGAGTTGACCGCCGCGGCAGAAGCCGGGCGCGAGGACTATTATCAGGCCCTGATCGGTTATCTGGGAGCGCACCGGAGCATGGCTCCGTTCCTCGTACCGATCGTCTATCGAACGCTAGGCCCCACGCTTCCCGGGCGATCGCCGGCGCTGGCTTTTGCCTGGTTGTGCAGCCACGGGGTAGCGCGCAAGTATCCAGATGCGGTGCGCCGCGCCAGACACACCGGCGCTACTCCGTTCGCTTTGGGTGAGGCGGTCTTTGAGGCAGTGGCAGCGGGCCACTCCGGCGTGGTCTTCACTCAGAGCGAGTACGACGAAACCTGGCGCGACCTCATTCGTCACCCGGATGGTAAGATCGCTCTGGCGATTCCGGAACTGCTGTCCGAACTTCGCGACCTTGCCGATGAGCCGCTCCAGGCGCACACCGATGAGTTTCCGTTCGTTCTCTCCGCGGGAGAGCGCCGCGCCTATAACGCGAATCAGGTCTATCGAGATCCGGATTGGCGCAAGCAAGACCGCAACGGCGCGCTGCGCATACATCCCGCCGATGCGGGCCGTCTGGGACTTGCCACCGGCGATCCGGCGCTGTGCCGGTCGCGTCGAGGCGCAGTCGCGGTCGAAATCTTGCTGGATGAAACGGTGCAACGCGGTGTAGTGTCCCTGCCACACGGTTTCGGCATGCTGTACACGAACGCCCAAGGTGTGTTGGAGCAGAACGGCCCGGCGGTCAACGTCCTGACGGACTCGGAAGACCGCGACCCGATCGCCGGCACGCCTTGGCACAAGCACGTTCGCGTCAATATCGAGTCTGTCTCATCCCTGCACTGATGTCTCCGTGTCGCAAAATCGCATGACCACCTCACTGACCCAATTCAAAATCGCGACGCCTAGCCTCGGCTACTAGCGCGCCACGTTCAGCAACCCGCCGATCAACCTGGTCAGAGTGCTAGCTAGGAAACGGAGCTCCGGCCGTTGACGGGCTAGCGGCCCGCGCAGTTCAGTTCCGAAGGATCGCCTTCAGCCTCGATTTCGCGACCTGCTCATGCGGGCTCTTGCCGACGCCATCGAGCCAGGACTGGAGCTTGCCGACGCTCAGCGTGTGTTCGGTCTCGGGCTGCTTGACGCGGATGGTCAGGCGCGTGGCCGGCCCGAACGCGGCATCCGCGAACCCGCACCTGCGGAACTCCGCGAGCGCGAACACCGCCGCCTCGAAGACCGATGCTGCGGCGACCTCGACGGCGTGCTCCAGGCCTTTGGAATCGGTGAACGAGACCCAGGAGAGCGCGAGGGCACGGATTCAGTATCGCGAAGAACGGGCGAATACGCGAAAGGGGCAGGACCGGGCGGGGCGGACGAATCGATTGTCAGCAGTTTTCAAACGGGAAGGGCGTTTACCGTCCGCCTTAGACCGTATCGTCGCGCTCAGAATTACTTCGGCGCCAGCACCAGCTCGATCTGATTGCCGTCCGGGTCTTTGACGAAAGCGAAGCTGAGGCCCTCTTCTGACTTGGCAGTCGGGCGGATTAGCGTGCCGCCGTTGGCCTTTGCCGACTCGATCGCCTTGTCGAGGTCCGGCACCTGGAGGATGAGCGCGGCCATCGCGCCAGCCGGAGCATCCTTCGGACGGGTCGCGATCACAATGGGTGTGGTGGTGGCCATCTTGGCCACGTCAGCCGTCGAGCCGGAGTTGATAACGATCTCCCTGAACGTCGCCGTGTTCGCCGGCCGGCGTGTTTCGGACATCCCAAAAGCTCTCTTGTAGAAGGTCGCGATCGCCTCGGGATCGGTAGCCAGCACCCGGATGCTGCGCACGCGGATACCGCTCTCTTGCGCCGTCGCCATTGTCGCCGCTGCCAGAATGCATGCAGCCACCGCCTTCACCAAACTCATTGCGCCCTCCCTCGCCTCACGTGACTATCTAACCACCGACACCGTCCAGATCGGCCTCGAATTGGACGAAGATTTATCAGTGTAGCACCGTATCTTCCGGGGGCATTTCCTCAGGTGGGGCGTGATACGTCAAGTCGGATAGTTTCCGGGCGCGCCGTAATCCGCCCAAAAGAAGCTCTAGGGCAATCCGGCGTGGGGCACTTCGACCTCAGTCATTAGGATCGAGGCACGATGGTTCACGGATGCCTCCGACTCTTGGAAGGTGGGAGCGGCGCAAGCGAACAGCGTGCGCCCTTGATCGCCGCCCAGCATGCAAGCGAACAGGCCGACTCCATTCGCAGTAAGTTCTTCTAGGATGCGGCCGCCCTCGGCCACCCGGAGCAGCCGGCCGTGGGCGGCATCGGCCACCCAAACCGCACCTTCCGCGTCCAGACAAATACCGTCGGGCGCTACCTGTAGTTGCCCGAGCATTTCACCAACGGCTGTCGATCTAGGCGGATCGCCAAAGGCAGCCCACGTCCAGCGCTCGCCCAGCGAGTCCGCAGTGACCGGAAAAGCGCTCAGCCGGCCCATCATGGTCTCAGCGACGATGAGTGTGCGGCGGTCCGGCGTTAGCACCATGCCGTTAGGGAAGCCGAGGCCGTTTGCAGCCACCTGGGCCGTACCGTCGGGTTCAACGCAGATGAGCACGGTGGTGCAGGCTGGGGCGCCGCCCATGAGATCGAACCCGAAATTCCCCACCCAGGCGCGGCCGTCGCGATCCACCAGCATGTCGTTCAAATGCCATGGGGCCAGAGCAGAGAGATCAGCATGCACACTGAGGGAACCGTCGGTCTCCCGCCGCAGCAGCTTGCGATCGCGCATGGACACGATCAACAACCGCCCGTCGGGCAAGAACCCGAGGCCGGAGGGTTGCTGGGGAACGTGCGCTACGATCTCGGCCGCGCCGGCCATGGCCACGGCGAGCACACGTTGCGTATAGAAATCGGAAACATAGAGCCGCCCGCCGCGCCATCGCGGGCACTCGGTGAATGACAAACCGCTAATTAGAGTTGTGAACTCCGGCATGGGATAACGAATCGATTCGGTGGGTGGATTTCGGAAGGATAGCATGGACTTACTTCTGGTTGCAGTGCCTGAATGACTGGGCATCAGTGACGGTTTCCGGATGCACTGTCACCCGGGCACAGAGCAAATTTCACAATGCGAAAGGATCGAGCCAGTTTGCGGTTTGGGCGTTTTCGGTCAACCTGACCCAGCCCTTCCCAACTTCCGGATCGCGCGTCATGCGCCCACGGGTCTCCCGCACTACAGCTTCCCGAACCTGATGCGGCAAAGTGGTGATTTCGCGTTTAGGTGAACAAGGACTCAAAAGGGCCGGAGCGATCCGAATGTGTGGACATAAAGCTCTTTCACCGATTCCTGACTTTCCGACCTTACTTTGATGCCGGCTTTTTGGATTCTTCGGCGCGGGCGCCAGCCAGGATGCCGGCCAGCGAATAGTTGCCTTCATGGCAGGCATACTCGTAAACCGGCTTCGAGGAACGATGCAACGGGATCATCAGGCTCCAAGGCGTTGCATATGTATCCGGATCGTTCACGGTAATTTCATACCGCAGCGTGCTTGCATCCTGCAGAGTATACCGTTCAATAATATGGAGCTTCTCACTCGATATGCCCTGAAACGCGCTAGGCCGATAGTTGGTCGTATCCACGACCAGCGTGTCGCCTTCCCAATGCCCGCTTGAGTCTCCCAACCATCCCTGGACTTTCTCCGGGGGGTGAGCACGGTTGTTCATCTTGACAACACGTACGTCGTGGAACATTTCTGTCATGATCATGACCGCGCTCGGCGTTTCCACGATCTGATAAAAGCTCTGGTATCCGGCAGTCAACTGCGGTGAGCCGTACGTAATGCACCGGTCTCCCAGAGGCCGGTCCTTGACGCCCCAGGAACGCTCCATTGCCTTCCTTGCTGCGGCCCGGGCCTCGATGGCCCGAGGCGTGAGGGCGGGCATGCGGCCGTCAGGGGGATCTGTAATCAGCGATGTCCGGTTCTCCCACGTGCGCTCGTCATTCCACTCGGAGCCATAATCCCCAGTCTCACCGTCGACGCTCTTGAAGCCCTGCCTCAGACCGAGCACGTTATCCAAGACAGCCGGATAAAAGCCGTCGAAAAACACTGCGTCCGACTTGCCGGTGAACAGCTCCTTGGCTTTCTGCCGCATCTTCTCCACTTCGGCATCCGTGAGAGTCGGACGGTCGGCGATCTCTTTGGGCCGTTCGAGCGGAGTGGCGATGTCGTTTTCCCAGACGCCCTGAAAGTCCGGATGCCCATCCGGCGTCCGCGGGGTCTTATATTGGCCCTGAGCAACGACCGTGAGCGCGAAGGCGCTGATCACCAAACAGAGACGGCAGCCCACAATGATGAAATCTCGAAGTCGCACAGCAACCCCCAGCTAAAAATCTCTTGTGCTGCAATTATTGTACAGCCGTCGTGGTTGCGGACACACAGGCCGAATCGTCGGCAATCCCGAAGTAATTCACATGAGCGCGTAGTCGGCGTGTCGGGCAAGTGACCCAGAGCCGTCCGAAAGCGGTTGTGCCTGAGTGACGGCGTATCCGGAAGCTTGCGGCGGTCTGGAATCAGCACACATTGCCTGGGCTGTAGGATAGTCGAAAATCAACCAAGCATCCTGCGCTGCTGAGCCAGCCGATGATCATGGTCCCGCGCAAACCGTTCGATCCCCGCAAAGATTGACGTAGTATCAAGATGTGCTTCCGTAACGACGTCCTTCTCCAACCCGCCCGTGAGCCATTGATTGTCCCAATCCGAAGTGAGCGAATATGCATCGGTCAGCGGCCCGACGTCGCGGATCGGCCAGACCCGTCGCGTACCTGTGCTAACGACCATGAGATTATAGAACGCGCCCGGCGGCAGCACGGAATGTCGATACGCTTCCCCCTGACGGTCAAACAGTTCCTCGCTGATCGCGGCGATAACTTTCACGTTGATCCCGGCTTGTTCCAGACGCGGGAGCGCAGTCATCAGATTCGCGGTCGAGCTGGCCCCCTGCACAACGACGTAGCCGTGTTCCGGTTGACCCCGCGCGAAATCGCGAAGAACGTAAAATCCCTTGGAGGCGGCCATGAGATCGGTGTCGGCAAACTTGCTGCGATCGGCCACTACGAAATCGGGGCGCGCCACTTCGATCGCAATGATGCCGACTTTCGGATCGCGCGCGGCAATCTCGGCGGCAGCGAAATAGCCCGGCGCGACGTCGTTGTAATCCCAGAAAGTCAGGTTAATCACCTGCCCCCGAGGGAACAGCTTCCACACCTGCGGCGAGAAAATGCCGAAATGGGTACGAGCATCGGCGGCCGTCTCAGGCCCCGAATGCGCCGCCAAAATGTGCAGGACGCCCATGCGGAAATGGCTGTCCTGATTCTGCTGACTCCAAACGCGGGCCGGAAGGTACATCAGCGGGGTGAACGCCCCGTAGGTGCCGCTCAATGCCCACACACCTGCGAACTGGTCAGGATCGACCGAGGCGCTTTGGCTTACGAGTCCGATTGCAGTCGAAACATTCCCGGCTTCCTGTATCGCAGCTTTGATGCGCGTTCCCAGCGGGTTGGTCTCCGGGTCGTAATGACCCCATATACTGCCGTGTTCCACGTTGATCGATTCGGAGAGGTCGGCGGCGAGCGTGATGAAGCGGTTGTCGGTAACGTAGTTCATCCACTTGATGATTTCCGAGATGGCGCGCCGCGCTCCGCCAACCTCGCCGGGTTTGCGGAACAATGCGATGTCCACTTGCTTCTCCGCGCCGGAAACGGAATTCTTCACATTCACTTTCTGCGGCGTGACGGGAAGATTAACAACACGAAGGCGCTCGTCCAGAAACGGATCCCGCTTCGAATCGATTCGCAGCGTTGGGCTATCGGCAAGCGTGTTGCCAATGGCAACCAGACGATCCGCAATCCAGTCTCCCAGGCCCTTGCGATCGAGCACAGACATTACGACGTCGATGTTAGTCTTGAACTGGATCAGCCTCTCCCGCGGATCGGTCACCGGTCCCTTGCGGATGCCCATGAACTCAACGCCGTATTTTCTTTCGAACGACTCCGCCAGCGCGACAAAATACTCGGAGTTCATCTTCATCGCGTAAGGATGGCTGGGATACCCCACCACCTGATTGCCGAATCCCGGAATTTTCCCATCCACCGCGCTGGGCCAATATCCCTTGGTTGTTTTTCCGAAAACGACCATTGGCCGGCGATCGGCGGGGTCCCATTCCTCCATCGTCCGAAGAGCCCCTACGATGTGGCCGTAGTCGTTCCCATGGTCGAGAGAGAAGACGTTCCAGCCATAGGACGTCCACTGATCGATTAGCCGGTAGCCCTCGTACTTCCGGTCGATCACGCCGCCCAGCAGCGAATCATCGATGCCGGCATTATTGTCCGAGACAAGAATACGCAGGCGCTTCCCCACCTTCAGGGCCAAGGCCTGCGTCTTGAGTTCCTGCGCGTGCCCTTCCGTCAATGCGAACTCCCCTTCAAAGGCAATTATCTTCGGAAGAGGCCCGGCGCCCATCATGTCCCAGAAGGCCGCCTTACCTGCCGCGGTTGCGATTCCGACTCCGGACGGACCGCCGTTAACGTCATTGGTGACATCGGTGCTTTCCGCATGGCCGGCGAGCGCGCGGATTCCTCGTGCTTTGGCCTGCGCAAACAGCGGATGGTCCGTCAAGTTGTTTTCTTGCAAAAGTGTTTTGAGTGCCCCTGCGCCACGGCGGAATCCTATCGCATCGACGGGCAGCATCGCCAGGTTGGGATCGACATAGAAGGCGCGATCTCCCGTGGCCGCGTGCCTACGGGCCATAGCCTGCCCCAGGATCATCCAGAGGGCATAACAAGTGGGAATACAGTGGCCTCCCGCGAGCATGAATTTGTCGCTGTAGGGGTGTTTCGGCCGGCGGTAGTCGTAACGCAACCCGCCAAGGCCGGGTCCTATCAGATGGACAGCCACGTTGTAAGGCGTGTACGCTAACGGGCCACCAAAATGTCCGGTCTGCGCATAATTCCCGAGCAGCGCCAGGGTCATGCAGGTCATGTATCCGACATCTTCCAGCGGCTCCCGATCATAATCGCAATTTACGGGTTTACCGGATGAGGGAAGTGTTTCAATGATCGACGCCAATTCTGAAGCCTCCACAAATGAGCATTGTCCTAGATTAAC
>Ga0302325_10013463_pt1 | contig 17442 bp, 18 predicted proteins | sample Palsa_T0_2_FD_201948 | JGI IMG/M metagenome (GOLD analysis project Ga0302325, IMG submission 201948) | Peat permafrost microbial communities from Stordalen Mire near Abisko, Sweden - Palsa_T0_2 | ecosystem: Environmental > Terrestrial > Soil > Palsa > Peat permafrost | place: Sweden: Abisko... | reverse complement strand
GAACCGCCCGTTCCCGGATAGGCCGGGAAGGCGTGGCTCGAGACAAAGGAAACGCCGTCGCGCGCGGCAGCTTGCGATCCGTTTCCGTGGTGATAATCGAAGTCAACGATCAGCGCACGGCCGCCGTGCCGATGGACGAAGGCGTGCGCCGCAACGGCCGCACTATCGAAGAGGCAAAAGCCCATGCCGCGCGAGGGCTCCGCGTGGTGGCCGGGCGGCCGGATCAAGGCGAAGGCCGCGCTGTCGTTTGTTACGGCCTGCTCAAGCGCCGCGAGCGCGCCACCCGCGGCGCGGCGCGCGACGGCGAGCGACGTGTCGTCGATCGCGGTGTCGCCCGTCGACAAGTACCCGCCCTGCGGCCGGGCCTGCGCGACATCGCGCTTCACGCGCTCGAGATATTCGGGCGCGTGCACGAGCAACAACTCGGCGTCGGTCGCATCACGAGCCGCGACCCGCTCGTTCATGAGACCACACGCCTCGAGGTGCGCGGCGACAGCCGCGACACGAGCGGGCGATTCGGGATGCGATACGTTGCGCAGATGTGCCAGGTAGAGCTCGTCGTAGACGACGATCACTTGGCGTTAGTGCTTCGGCGAAGCGCTCGGCTTGGGTTTCGCGGAAGCCGGTGCATTCAAATCGGCCAGAATTTTCTTGACGTCGATGGAGATTTGGCTTCCGGGCTTGAGGTACGGCTGTAAGCGCTGATAGGCGGCCTTGGCCTTATCACGCTGACCCGACTGACGGTAACAGTCGCCCATGACGAAGTACAATTGCGGATTCTGCTTGAGAAATGCGGCCACGTTCTTGTCGAGCGCGTCGAAGATCTCTGCACATTCCTTCGAATTCTTCATCTGATAGTCGGCCGTCGCGATGCCCGCGAGCGATTGCGGCGTGTGCGCGATCTCGAACGAGCGGCGGAAGGCGTCGCGCGCGGCCGGCCACTGCCGGGTGAAGGCGAGCGTCTGACCGTAGGCCAGCCATCCGCCGGGGTCGTTGGGGGCGACTTCGGTCAAGCGCTTGGTGTACCCGACGGCGTCTTGCGTTTTGTTCTGCACGAGCGAGAGATCGGCGAGACGCTGCAAGGCGTCAGGATTGTCGCGATTGGGCCCCAGGGCGATGTTCCACTGGGCGACGGCGCCCGAGGTGTCCTTTTGCGAGTTGAGATAGTCGCCGTACACGATGTGCACGCCCGCGACCTTCGGATACGTGTCGACCGCGCGCTTGAGCGTTGCCAAAGCCTCGGCATCCATTTTTTCGGCCCGGTAAACGCCGGATTCTTCGAGCATGACGCTCGCCTTTTCGTCGTCGGTCGGGACGATCGCGAGCAGTTGGTCGTACGTCGCGATCGAGTCTTTGACGTTGTGTTGCGAGGCCTGCAGACGCGCTTTGCCCAGCAACGCGTCGGGATACTTCGGGTTGATCGCGAGCGCGCGATCGAAGTCTTGCATCGCGAGCGCGGGCGCGTTCTGTGCGATGTAACTGCGCGCCTCAAGTACGACCGGTGCGGGGTCCTTCGGATCCAGCTTCGCAGCGACTTCAAACTGGACGCGTGCTTCGTCGTACTTCTTTTCTTCGGCGAGAACGAGACCGTAGTTCATCCACGCGCGAATATTGTCTTTATTGAACGTCGTGGCGCGCTTGGCGACGCGCTCGGCGTCGGCCGGACGATTCGTCTGCAAATAAAGACTCGTCAGCGTTACCAAGATCTCCGAATTGGTGGGCTCAAGGTTGGAAGCGTTTTCGAAATCGTCGGTTGCTTCTTTGATGCGCCCCACGGCCTGATTGGCGGTTCCGTCTAAGTAGTAGACTTGCGCCGTCTTCATCCCCGAAGCGAGAAGTTTTTGCGTCAACACCAAGGCTTGCTGAGCGCGACCGGCCTGAAGGTAGTAACCGGCGAGGTCGGCCATCGACTGCTTGTCGTTGGGGTTCTTCTGAATGACGCCTTCGAGCCGGGGGATAGCGACGGAGGGCGGCTCGGGCGAGGCAGTCGGCAGCGGAGCCGGCGAGGGCGAGGGAGTCGCGGGTAGGGCCGTCGCCTTCGGAGCGGCCAGCGCAGCTTGCGGAAGCGCAAACACGGTTCCGAGCGCCAGCGCGGCGGTGACGACCCGAATGAGACGATGGTTCAAGTCAAATCCAATCATGTATGCGCCACGGCGTTGGCGCGAATCGCTTTGGTCAATTCCGGTACGATCTGGAAAAGGTCGCCGACCACGACCAGATCGGCGAAATCGCCGATCGGCACCGTGCCGTCCTTATTGATGGCAACGATGGTACCCGACGTTCTCATTCCAACTTTGTGCTGAATTGCGCCCGAAATTCCGACCGCGATATAGAGCTGGGGGCTGATCGTCTTGCCGGTCTGACCAACCTGATGTCCGTGCGAAACCCAGCCGGCATCGACTGCGGCGCGCGAGGCTCCGACCGCACCGCCCAGGGCGTCAGCCAGGTCTTTGAGGATCGTCTTGAACGGTTCGGGACCGCCCACGCCCCGGCCGCCGCTCACCACGATGGACGCTTCTTCCACACCGAGCTCGCCGGCCGCCTCGACGACGGCGTCCTCGACGCGCATCGCGTACGACTTGCCGGCCGGCTTTTCCAACGTGACGATTTGCGCCGAGCCGGGTTGCTGTTGCGCCTTGAACGTATTGGGACGAATTGCCGCGACGCCATAGTCGGCTTTGAAGCGGCACGTCGTAATGGTAAGACCGCCGAGTTTCGGCGAGACGCAGCCGACCGAGCCGCCCTCGATGGAGAGATCCGTAATATCCGAGGTCAGGCCCGCGCCGAGCCGCGCAGCGAGACGGCTGCCGACGTCGCGGCCGAGCATCGTGTTGGGAACGAGCACGAGTGCCGGCCCCGCGATCTTCGCAACGGCTTCGAGATAATCGACCTGCGGATCCACCAGAAATGCATCAACGTCGGGATCGCTCGCGACATGAATCGTATCGAGCGGATAAGCCTTGAGGATCTCCGCGATCGCGTCGGCGCCCGCTCCGAGGACGACGGCGTGCGCTTTCCCGCCGAGCGCTGCCGCAAATTCCTTCGCCTTGCTGGCGAGTTCAAGAGAGACGCGGCGCGGCTTCTCGCCGCTGTGTTCGATGTAAACGATGACGTCGCGCATTAGACGAGCTTCTTCTCCCGTAAAAATTCAACGATGATCCGTGCGCCGTCGGCGCCGTCGGAGGCCTGAACGACACGGCCCTTGCCGCGCACAGGCGGTTCTGCCAACGCGACCAACTCGGTTTTGGCCCCATCCGTCCCGATCGGCCGATCGAGCGCGAGATCGGCCAGCGTCAGCATGGCGATCGTCTTTTTCTTGGCCCCCATGATGCCTTTGAGCGACGGATAGCGCGGCTCGTTGATCGACTTCGTAACGCTCACCAGCAGCGGAAGCTGTGCCGTCACCCGCAGGAAGCCGTCGTCCGTCTCGCGTTCGGCTTTCAGGTTCGTGCCGTCGACCTCGAACTTGCGAACGTACGTCAAGCCGGGAACTCCCAGAAACTCAGCCAAGGCGCCCGGCGCTTCTCCGGTCGTCGCATCGGTCGATTGCGTTCCACAGATGACCAGATCGAAGCCGTTTTTCTTGATGGCCGCCGCAAGCGCGTAGGCGGTACCGTAGACGTCCGAGCCTTCGCAACCGGAATCTGAGAGCATGACCGCGTCGTCCGCGCCCATGGCGAGCGCCTTGCGGACGACCTCTTTCCCAGCTTCGGGTGCCATCGCGACGACCGTGACGGTGCTGTCGCCGGTCTTTTCCTTCAGCTGCAGCGCCGCTTCGATCGCGTACTCATCGAAAGGATTGAGGACGGTCTCGACGCCGGTTCGGACGAGGCGCTTCGTACCGGGATCGATGCGCTTATCGGCGTTCGTATCGGGTACGAGTTTAACGGTAACGACAATTTTCACCCGGGGGAAGCCTCCAGGACGGCGGGTAGGGGCAAACTCACTGCAATTGGTGGGCGCCCTCTCGCGGACCTTCCGGCACTCGCGACGAAAGACTCAGGGGGCCAATGAGCGAGAGAATGCGCGGTCACTACACCAGGCTCGGGGTCGTTCGCGATCACCGCCGCCGTTCGTGGGTCGTGATCTGTCCGGCCGCCGAGTTCGTCCTTCCGATCGTTTGTGAAGGCCGCGCCGAGGCGCCCGCTCCGCTCGCCGCGAGACGACCGACCCGCCAGCGCCGCACCAGACTCCACCTCAGCGGCATCGACACCTTCGTGCTCATGCTCATCGCGGGTTTGTACGGTTCGCTCTTTTACTGCCTGGTGACGGTCATCCGCTAAGAAAAGCGCACCGCAGGTCAACTCTCTGGCTTCAAGCCGATCTTCAAACCGTGTGTCGGCGCGTTAGTGTTTAAACAAATTCGAGCTAACGACCGGAGGGGGCACGTGTTGCGGATGGGGGGCTACCAGTCGTGGGGCCTGCTTCAGCGAGGCTACTCGTAGGCGTGACCTCTGAAGCATTTCCGCGATTCGTTTCAAACGCATGCTCACGCGACTCATGTCGTGATGCGAGTCGGTCGCACTCTTTGCACCGATACTGGCTAACCGTGTAGAGCTATCCCCATATGGGTGCGCAACGATTCGATATTGGAACGTGAGCGTGCTGTGGCCGCCTCTAAGTTCACGAACGACGAAGCCGCTGGGCGTTTTCCCGGCAACGTAGAGTCCATTGCAGTCGCCTTCCGGCGTGAGAAACACGAGATATGAGCGGCGGCTGTCAATCGTCTGAGCGAATGACCGCTCAAGGGGCACAGCGGCTTGACCGCTGGTCATTTGAGCTTCGCCAAAGTCCTCCATCGTGGGCAGGCTCTGACTCGCGCCGTACGTTTGAAACTTTGCTCCGCTCGGGACGGTTTTGACCAAACCTATTGAGCCAGAGCAGCTGCTGCCGGCCGTTGTTGGGAAGACGCCGCCGCAGTCCGTGTAGATTCGACCACGGACGTAAAGATCTCCGCTAACATTCACATCGCTCCCGGTCGGAGCCGCGTCGCCACTATAATTCACCGTGTCAGTGATCATGAATGTCTCGCCGTAGTATCCCACGCCCGCGTTTGCAAGGTTGTACGTCACGAATGGGGCTGTGGCTGGATTTTCCTCATATGCTCCGATAACTGGGGCATCCGGAGTGCCCGATTGACCAAAAAACTCAGCCCCCACGCCGTCGTTTGTGGCGAGGACAGCTTTCGCTTGGCTCACAAATGAATTTGCGATCAGAGCCGAGCCGGCAACATAAGAGTTTACCCCCGACAAGAAAAGCCCGGCGTCGCTTCCGGTGTCCGTGTATGCGGTAAGCGCGCTGTTGCCTTGTTCGTAGCCAAACACTTGGACGTCAATTCCATCGTTGCCGCTGTACGACGTTGCCAAGAGTGCCTGGCCGCCGTTTTGAAAACCGGTGGAGAACGCCGCAACCCCGGCTCCGCCGGCGGAGGTGCCCGCGACACCGTAATTCTCACCGGTACTGCCTGGCGCGAGCGATGTGTCGGTGCCCATGACACCCGCATTACCAGAACCCGGATTCGTGGAGGTTGTCCCGGCGACGCCATCCGAGACGCTGGACTCGCCGTCAACGCCGATGCCCCCAGTCGATATTCCGTATACGGCATTGCCGGCCGTGCTATAACCGTAGATCGAAGCTGCAGCCCCATTCGCGTTAAATCCGTAGACGCCCGGTCCCGTCGCGGAATACCCGTACACGCCGGAGGCAGTAGTTCCGGTCGATTGTGCCCATCCAACGACCCCGACCGACTGTTGCGTCTGCACGTAACCCACGACGCCGTCGATGTTGATTGCGCTCGACGCGACGGTGCCGTATCCGAAGACGCCGGCATCGTTAGCGAATCCCGTAATGCCCTTAATCGCGTAACCCGGCGACCCACTGGGGCCGCTGTCCGTGACTTTTAGTGGCCCCGGTATAGATTGCGCCGCAGCCGGCCCAACGCTCGCCACCGCGAATGCCGACACGGCTGCTACGAACAATGACCGACGAAGTGATCGTGAAGTGGAACGCATTACGGAGCTCCTTGACAACGAAGGTGAAACGGCTGACGAGCCCTGCTTTCGGCACAGCGCGCCCCTCGCGACACTGCTACAGTTGACGAAAACTCCTTAGGAAAACACAGTCAGCCAGTTGTCTAACTAGGATCTCCAAAGGTTGCAACGTGGGATGACCGAGACTCGAACTCGGATGCTCTTTCGAGCGGCAAATTTTAAGTCTGCTGTGTCTGCCGGTTCCACCATCATCCCATAAGCGCTTCGACTATCGCTTTCGAAGCGTGCCGCCCTTCCTTGAAGAGGATGCGAGTGCTCACCGGCGCCCTCCTCGGACCCGACGAGGCGGGAACGGCGCCGGCCGACAGCTAGGCACAGCCCCGACGACCGTCGGTCAGCAGATTAAGGTCGCGCTAGAATCCGCGCCGGCTACATACAACGAAGCGACGCTTCGCCGTATTGGGAGTGCGCATCATAGGTGGAAAACGCGGGCTCTAGTCCCATGCCGTTTTTGGGTATATATTGAGGTCGCCTTTCGGCCACGATGAGGAGGTTCGATCATGGAATCTGGCTCCAAGAAGGTTGAACGTCACGAGCACACGGGATCGCAGTGCAAGGCTTCCGACAAAGGCAAGGTGTGCAGCGAGGAGTCTTGCCGCCACGACCACCACGTTTCGCGCCACGTCGAGATCAGCTGCACGCCCGTTGCGGGCAAGCCAAATCACTACGACTGCGTGCACGAGACGCACTAGACCGGTTGCCCTGACGATCGGGTAAAGGCCGCGATATGGTTGGCAATATTATCGAAAGTTCTACTGTGGCGGTGAAATCGTTGCGGGCTGGTTGAACTTCGAGAACGTGATGCTCGACGTTCCAGTTGAAGTTGCATGCTCGATGCGGGCCACACGGCCGTCGCCGCCGACGTAGATGATTTGCGGCGTCGTCTGACCTTTTTGTACGACGGAGTAGGCGTGAAACGACGCGCCGCCGACGGTCTTCATTCCGAGATCGGTAACGGTCACGTCCTTCGCGTTGGCAGCCATGCCCTGAGCTTCCGTTAGCCCGCTCGTGGAGCCGGCACCCATCGAACTTGCAGCCGACGCGGGCAGCTGCATCCAGCGGCCTTGCACGTGCACCCACGACGTCGTCCCGATGCGGATGATCTCGGTTGGCCCGAAGGTCAATTCCATCTTGTCGGGCGCGACCCAGTCACCTTCGCCCGTCTTTCCGTTCGATTCGATGACCATGTGATACGAGGTGGCCTGACTCAGCGCGATGAGCGCATTCTTGACGTCGTCGGTCGGCGAGGCAAAAGCCGGCGCCGCCAAGGATACAGCGAGCACAAAGGCACCGGCGGTCGCGAAAGTACGCATGAACTCTCCTCTGAGTAAAGCGGAGGCTTGAGGCCGTTTCCTTACCCGGAACGAGGGGGCGCGCCCTTCGGCCGGGGCCGAATCGTGATGCCGCGCGAGCCGCGAAAGTGCGCCGAACCTAAGTGTCGGGCGCCCAGCTCTCCTCGTTTTGGCCGCTGTGGCCGATCGATACGACATGAAAGACGCCGCTCGCATCACGAGTTCCGTACACGACAACCGCGCGGCCCTTGGGCAGAATCCCCGTATGGTGTGCGGCGTTCGCGGGAGCGAGATCGACGTTCTCTTCTTGACCGGAGCGGAGACGCAGCGTCAAGACGTTCCCGGCAACGGCGACGACGACGCCGTGCAATTGCCGCAAAGCGCTCGGGCTCGCGAGCGGAACGCTCGCGGCGGCCTGCACCGCGCTCGGTGCGAACACTGCGAACAAAGCGCAGACTAAGGCTCGCGTGATGTGCATGCCGATGCTCCCACTCATAGTCCGAACACCGTGACGGCGTTGGTCCCCGGAACGTAGACCTTTCCGTTGGCGACAAGCGGTGTCACGAAGGGGTTGTTCTCGGGATTCGACCAGGAGCCCGCGGTGCCGTGAAAGAGTCGGGTCCACACGTTCGTTGCATCGTACGCCTCGAGATAGAGTACACCGAAACTCGTGCGTTGCACGAGCCAGACGATTCCGGTTCCCGGCATTTGTCCGTTCGACGAGACGACGGGCGTCGAGCCGCCGTAGCCCGCGTGCGAGGTCCCCGACGATGAAAGGACGAGCTGCGCCATGGCTTGCGGCGTGGACGAAGGAGTCGGCTTTGACGGTCCGGACGGGTACGAGACTTGGTACGCGCGCAGAACGTCGGAATCGGTTTGGTAGTACACGAATTGTCCGGTCGGACCGCTGTAGAACGCCGGCCCACCCCACAAGCCGTTGCCCGAGGGGCCGAGCACCTGGACCGCGCCGGCGTCGTTCGCGCTTTCACCCCCGAGGCGCAGCGAGTTGAGCAGATAGATTACCGAGGCTTTGCCCATGGCGACTAGCGCCTGTGGACTCGGCACGGGACCGCGCGGCAAGAGCATCACGCCACCCGAACCAAAGTCGCCGTCACCGCAATTCAAACCGTTGTAGTCTGACGGCGTGAAATACGAGAGCACTTGGGACAGGTCCGGCTTGAGCTTCAAGACGCTTTCGCCGTAGTCGTGACCGCCCGAGTTGGCGTCGAATGCGCCGTTGCCCGTCGCAACATAAAGGTTCCCCGATGCGTCCACGGCTGGCGCAAAGCCGGACATCCAAATGCTCGAGAGCGAATAGCCGATGCAGTCGCCCGTCGGATCGCCGATCGTGGAGAACGCGGCCAGTTGGCTCAGGTTCGCGTTATACCGGAGCAACCAGCCGGCGATTTGGGAGCCATCGTTGTCGCAGTGCGAACCGATCCCGACGTACAGCGAATTATTCGCCCAGACCAAGCCCGGACGATTGTACTGGTTTTGCGGATCGAAGCTGAAGAGACTTCCGTTGTTCAGGGTCACCGATGCTGCGATATCGACCGGTGCGACCTTGTCGCTCAGCGTCGCAATGTCGAGAGCGTGAAGTGTCGTGTGGAAGTTGTAACTGGACGGCTCCGTGGCGGACACGACGTACAACGTGCCGGTGGCCCGATTGATGACCGGCGTCGAGGTGATGCCGTAGGTCGGCTGAACGTCGCCGCATCCTACGTCACCGGAGTTTTGCGACGTTCCCAAACTGACGCTGTTCAGAACGGCTCCGCTGTCGGCGTCGAACTCGTACACCGTGTCGTTCTCGGTCACGACGATCAGCACGTTATGCGGCGCGCCGGCGATCGTGTACTGGCCGAGATACAACGGTTGGGCCAACACGTTGCCGTCGACTGCCAGCGTTTGCAAGTTCTTGAAGCTCGACGTCGCGACGTTGGCCGTCGTCAAGGTGAATTCGTTCGGGTTCCAACCGCTTCGCACGAGGTCGTTATGATAGAGCGGCTCGTCGCGCGGCGCGACGGGCGTCTTCGCCAGCGGCGTCGCACTTAAGGTGGCTCCCTGTAGCGAAACGGCTCCGCCGAAACTTGTCTGCGTTGCGTAGTGCACCGACAAGCGTTGGCCCGGGTTTGCGCCCCGGAAGACCAGCGTGTAGACGCCGGTGCGCGCGCCGGCAGGATCGGAGAGCGAAGAATCGGTGAACGTCGAGTTGCCGAGCGTCGCCGTTAGCGTGCCCTGAGCGCGATTGACCGAGACGTAGACGCGCAGGATCCGTTCGTGCACGTCCGCCGGCGCGCTGACATCGATCGAGCCATCGGTGAGCACCACCACGTTCAATTGCTGATGCGTCGACGCCGCGCGAACCCCGGCCACGCTGTTGTGAAGTTGCATCCAATCGAGCGTGCCTTCAGCTGCCAAATCGGGCGCGGGCAACGGGACTCCGAGGGCCCCTTTGACGCCGGGTTTGCCGCCGAGATCCAGCAAGTTCGGCGCGAGCAAGGGAGCGACGACGGTCGCGCCTGCGACTGGTTCCGGACGTCCATGGCGCTCGACGCTCGCGGGCACGTCGGTGCCGAGGACGAGGTGCGCGTTCTGGAAAGGTTGCGAGCCGCCCGCCGGCGCGTTGCCGGCGCTTCGGGGTTGCAGAGCGTAACCCAACGTTTGGAGATGCGATTGAGCGACGAGCGGGTTCGCGCTCGCAAGATCGCCCGGTCCCGTTGCCGGTAGCGCAAATGCGTCGACCGCCCCACTCGTCGAACGCAGAAGAAACGCGTCGAGCGTCGCGGCTTCCCGCGTTGCAGCTGGAGCGGGTCCCGAGATGACGCGCGTTACCCGGGAAGCGTCCCGGCCGAAGGCCGCGCGCACCAACGAAAGCACGCGACTCGAGCGGCGCGTGTACCAACTCAGCGCCGCTGCGGCCGAGTTTCCCGGAATCTTGACATTGTGCGCCGCCATTTGGGCGTATCCGTTGCCGGGCGTGGCCGAATTCCAAACTTCGTTGCCGTACTGAAAGATCGGATGGAGACGAGGATCGAGCGTTTGGTGCACGAGCGTCGCAAAGCCATAGGCGTAGCCGTCGGTCGCGCCGACCGGCAGCGTGAACCAGGGCGAAGCGCCCGTGAGGTTCGCGAGTAGGATCATGTATTCGGGCGCGACACCGGCCGGCATCGTCTGCGTCACTTGCGTGACCCGCGGCCGTTGCGTCCAAAACATCGAGTCGACGAAGGTATCGGCGTGCATCCACTGCGCGAAGCGCAAGACGTTTCGCCCGAGCAGCGAGCGAACGTAACTCGGGACGAAGGGTTGCGCGGCATACGTCGTCTCGTAGCCGGGCAGAATCAAACGCACGTTCCGCACCGGATTTGCCGAGCCGGTTGAGATCAGGCGCAGCGAGAGTCCCGCACCGGCGTTCGCGTCGACGCGGACCGTGGCTCGGCCGGCAGAACTCGCAACGATCGAGCCGCCCTCAACCCCGAAGACACCCGCACCGTCATACAGCAAGGTGTAGTCGCCGGCCGGATACGCTTCGCTCGTATAAATCGTGCGCACGGCGGTTTGTCCGGGCAGCAGCGAACGCACGTTACCACCGGGATCGAGATTCAGTGCGGCCGGCGTCTCGCTGCGCCAGCCGGACGACTGTTGCAGCGCATCGGCGAACACGATCCCGGCGCCACCACCCGGCCCAAGCGCGGGCAAATCGTACGCAATTCCACCACCGGCGGCGCGCGCCGTCAGCGAAGAGCTTGAGAGCGCAAACGTCAACGCAAGCGCGAGTGAAACGACGGACTGGCGCATCGGGACCGGCCTTCTGACTGAAGGTTCGCTGCTGGACAACGCTTCGTTCGAGGCCCGAGCGGACATTTCCATGCCGCCGGCCGGATTCTCCGGGAAGATGTGCGCCGCTCCGGAGCCACCGGTTTGTCGGAGTCTCGAACCCGCCCGGCGAATCTCGACCTCGATGCGAAACCACGACGTCGGCGGGACGCACCAAGACGAGGCGATTCCGCGCGAGCAGCACGCCTTCATGCCCTGGGAGTTGCGCACCGACGCGCTGCTGTGGATCCTGAGTGACGGCTCGCGAGCGGGCGGACCGCAGATGACCGTCGACGAGCTGCGGCGCGGCATCGAAGACATGCCCGCGGAGGACTATCGCAACCTCGGCTATTTCTCGAAGTGGCTCCGCTCGATGATTGCGATCACAACCGAACGGGGCCTCATTTCGTCGAGTGAGCTGGAACGCCGCGCGGCAGCAATCGCCGAAGAGGAAGCTCGCGAACACGCACGCGAGCACCATTCCGAATGACGCCGCGTTTCGCGCCGGGCACGCACGTCCGGGTCGCCGAGGGCGAGCCGAGCGGTCACGTGCGCACGCCGTATTACATCCGGGGACGTCACGGGATCGTGGAACGCGTCTGCGGTGCGTTCCGAAACCCCGAAGAACTCGCCTACGGGCGGAGAGATGGCCCGCCGGTCCCGCTCTATCGCGTCCGCTTCGTGCAAAGTGATGTTTGGCCGGACTACGGGGGGCGGCCCGGCGATACGCTCGACGTGGAGCTTTACGAGCACTGGCTTGAGGAGGTGACGCCGTGAGTGCAACCGCGCACGGGCACGTCGATCGCAGCGATGAATTTCTCGAACGCGCCTTTCGCGAGCTTCTCATCGAGCGCGGCGTCCTAACTCAAGCCGAGGTCGACGCGCGCGTCGAGTTGATGTACGCGCGCGAGGGCGCCGCATTTGGTCAACGGGTTGTCGCGCGCGCCTGGATCGACGACGCCTTTCGAACGCGGCTCTTGGGCGACGCTAGTAGCGCAGTCCGCGAACTGGGGATCGAGATTGGCGCGCTCAAGCTGGTCGTCGTCGAGAACACGCCTCAAATTCACAACCTCATCGTCTGCACGCTCTGCTCGTGCTATCCACGCATGCTGCTGGGCATGGCGCCGGACTGGTACAAAAGCGTCGGCTACCGTTCGCGGGCCGTGCGCGAACCGCGCGCGCTGCTCGCTGAATTCGGTCTCGTGCTCGATCCGAAGCGAACGCTGCGCGTGCACGACAGCACGGCCGATATGCGCTATCTCGTCTTACCGCTGCGTCCCGCCGGAACGGACGGATGGGCAGAAGCCGCGCTCGCTTTGCTGGTCACACGCGACAGCATGATCGGAGTCGCCGAGGTAGTCGCTCCGGCGTAGGCGACGCGAAAGCGCGGCAGGCTCAAACCTGTCGCTTTGCATGCTATCGACAGCCGGAGCGCGTTCCTTAGCCGTTCGCGCCAAAACGCTCGTAGTGTGCGCAGCGCGTCCGACAAATGTCGCGAACCATGCTCGTGCAGGCGCCTTGTGCCTTCCACGCTGTCACAGTTGGCGGGCGCAGACTGCGATTTGCTTGCGAGGCCGATTCTTGCGGCCGACATGAACACCATGAGCCTAGGAATCGTCCAGTGGTAGTCCCGCAAATCATTCCGCATCCCGACGCAGCGATCGTGGCCGCGCTCTTCTTGCTCAAGTTCGCTCAGAAGATTCGCTAAGCAAATAGCCTAGTAAAAGATCGTTGGATTCCAGGCGCGCTTCGCCGACATCGAGCAGACGCAGCGCCTCGGAAAGAATCAAACCTCCGCCGGGTAAGATGTCCGCGCGTTGCGGCAACATCCCCGGAACCACTCGCCGCTCGGCCAGCGGAAGATCGAGCAATCTCTCGAGCACTGCATCCAACGTCGTGCGGGAGAGCATGCGGCCCGAGACGTTGGCGACCGAGGACGCGTAGGCAATCGCGCCCAGCGTGAGCGGCGTCCCGGCGACGGCGCGCACCTCGACGACGGATTCGAAATCCTCGAGGACGTGCAACTCCGCGGCGATCGCGCGACGCGCTCGCAGCGCGGCAGCGCGTGCCGGTGCGCCCGGCGCAGCACCGGCTAAATCTTCGAACCGCTCGGTGATTCGCACCGAACCCAGCTCGAGCGAGGCGGCGCATTCGAGCCGGCCGTCTCGGCCGCTCGCAAACTCGGTGCTGCCGCCGCCGATGTCGAGCACGGCACGCCGCGCGCCGTCGTGAGGCGCCGCGTACATCGCCCCGCGAAAGCTTTCCGCAGCTTCGCGCTCGCCCCCGAGAATCGAGAGGTCGACGCCCGTCAGAGCGCGCATGCGCTCGCCGAATTCCCCGGCGTTCTCAGCCCGGCGCATCGCGCTGGTCGCAATCGACGAAAGCCGTGCGCCGCGCGACCGCGAGCGTTTCACGAACTCGGCGACCGCCTCGAGCGTACGCTCCGTGGCTCCGGCACCGAGTTTCCCGCTTTCTCGCAAGCCTTCGCCCAAACGGGTGCCGATCGCGCCCTCTTCAAGGATCTCCAGCGCGCCGTCGTCCCCGTCGCGCACGATGAGGAGGCGCGTCGTGTTGGTCCCGAGCGAGATCAGTGCCCGGTTAATACCGCTTCCCGGCGGACGCTTCGCGCGTTTTTTGAATCCGGGCGAGCGACTTGTCGTAGTCTTTGTTCGCGATCCCGGCGTAGAGGACGTCGATGATCGAAAGTTGCGCGATGCGGCTCGACATCGCGTCCGAACCGAATGCCGTTTCCTTCGCGGCCGTGAACAGCTTGACGTGCGCGACCTTCGTGATCGGGGACGTGGCCCGGTGCGTGATGCAGATCGTCGTAGCGCCCACGCTCTGCGCGTGCTCCATCGCGTCGCAGACGTCGCGCGAAGCGCCGGTGTGGCTGATGCCGAGAGCGACGTCGCCTGACTGGAGCAGCGCCGAGGACATCGCCATGAGGTCGCTGTCGTTCAACCAAACCGCGCAGATGCCCAGTTTCATGAACTTATGGTAGGCGTCGAGTGCGAGCGGTGCGCTGCCGCCGATGCCGTAGATCTCGACCCGGCGGGCTGCCGCAAGCGCGCTCACCGCGCGCTCGAGCTCTTCGTCGGAGAGAACCTCCATCGTGTCCTTGAGCGCTTGTGCGTTGGCTTGAAAGACCTTCGCCTTGAGCGCCGAGAGACCGTCGGTCGCATCGATCTGCTCGTAGACGGTCTCGGTCGGCCCGACCAGATCGCGGGCCAACATGATTTTAAACTCTTGGTATCCCTTGTACCCGATCTTCTGGCACAAGCGGACCACGGTCGACTCGCTCGTTTGCGTGCGCTCGGCCAGTTCCGTCACCGTTAGATAGATGAGGTCCTCGGCATTTTTGAGGATGAAGTCGGCCACCCGTTGTTCAGCCGTCCGCAGGGACGCGTACGTCCCTTGAATGCGCACGAAGCATCCGGGAACGTTCACGGGCGAAATGGGATCAGTTTTCACGCCGTTTGGCGTTCTACAAAGGCTTCCCGCGCGCCTCGAAGTGCGCCGCCCGCCGCTTCTTGCGGATGAAGTGACGTTCGGCCGGCTCGGGACGATCGGCGGGGGCCCATTCCTCGGTCGATTTCAGGTAGGCGTTCAGCCGCTCTTCGAAGTTCGCATCGGGCGCAAGTGAGGGCGCATCTAGCGCAATGCGCGCGACGGCATGCCGGCCCGTCGCCTCGAGCACGAAGGGCAGTGGCTCCCGGCGTTGCAGACTGCGCGTCAGCGCTTCGGCGTGCACCGAGGCTTCGGCCGCTGGAACGGCGGCGATCGAGCCGTCTTCGAGACGCAAGGTGGCACCGTGGTGGTGCATGTTGATCACCACGCCGCGCACGATGCTCAGAGGCCGCTCTCCGGTTCCGGCGTCGGGCTCGGCAGACCCTCGAGGAAGATCAACTCTTCATGCGGGCCGACAAGACGCAGCTTGTCGTGAATTTCGGGGATCGCCCCGCGCGGGTCGCTTAGGCGCGCGATCGTGCGCAACTGGCGGCGTTCTTTGGCGCGCAGCGAGGCGAGCTCCGCGCGCGAGACCGAAACCTCGTGCGCCACCGCAACGTTTCGCGCGACGATGTTGGCGAATTGCAAACCGACGAGTGCCACGAAGGCCAATCCGACGGCCGCCAGGGTCAGACGTCCGGCAATGCGGATGCGCTTCACGGCACGACCACCGCGACGCTATCGCGTGAATCGCTCTCCCAAGCGCCGATGCGCCGGTACTTATCGTAACGGCGTTCGCGCAGAACGTCGGGCGGCACGCTCTCGAGGCGCCGCAGCGCCGCTTCGATCGCGTCGACGATTTTTCGAATGAAGGCTTCGGGCTCGCGTTGCGCGCCACCGAGCGGCTCGGGCACGACTTCGTCGACGATCCCGAAGGCGAGCAAATCATCGCTCGTCAAACGCAGCCTTGCCGCCGCCTCGTCGGCACGGCTCGCATCGCCCCAGAGAATCGCGGCGCAGCCTTCGGGCGAGGCCACCGAGTAGATCGAGTGCTGCGGCATGATCACGCGATCCGCCAGCGCGAGCGCGAGGGCGCCCCCACTGCCGCCTTCGCCGACGATCGTGGCGACGACCGGAACGCGTACGCGCGAAAGCGTCGTCAGACACGAGGCAATCGCTTCGGATTGCGCCCGCTCTTCCGAGCCGATGCCGGGATCGGCGCCTTGCGTATCGACCAGCGTCACGATCGGCAGTTCGAAGCGCGACGCAAGTTCCATGAGCCGCTTGGCCTTGCGGTAGCCCTCCGGCGAGACCAGCCCGAAGTTGCGCCGAATATTTTCCTTGGTGTCGCGGCCTTTTTGCTGGGCGAGCACCATGACGCGCCGGCCGCGAATCTTGGCGAAACCCCCGACGAGCGCGGGGTCGTCGCGGAAATGACGGTCGCCGTGCAGTTCGTCGAATTCGTCGAAGGCTGCGATGTAGTCGCTCGAGATCGGCCGCTTCGGATGGCGCGCCATGTGGACGCGCTCCCAAGGCGTCAGGTGCCCGAAGAGATCCTCTTGAAGCTCGGCGTACTTGCCCTCGAGCAGCCGCACTTCTTCGCTCGTTCCGGCCGCGTCGCGCGCGCGCAGCGCGGCGATGCGGTCTTCGAGTGCGACGATGCTCTTCTCGCGCTCGACGATCAGATTCATAGCTGCAGGCCGCCCATTAAAGCGCGAACTCCGGGACGGCCTTGAGTGCGGGTGCGATCCGTTTGCGATCGACGGCGTAGTCGAGAAGCCGGATCAGTGTCTCGCGAATCGCGGGTCGCGGAACCACCATGTCGACGTGACCCTTTTCGAGCAAGAACTCGGCCGTCTGGAAATTCTCGGGCAGCTTTTGACGGATCGTCTGCTCGATGACCCGGCGGCCCGCAAAGCCGATTGCGGCACGCGCTTCGGCGATCACGATATCCGACTGAAAAGCGAACGAGGCCGAGACGCCGCCGGTGGTGGGGTCGGTGAGAACCGTAACGTAGAGGTTCCCGTCTTGCATGAAGCGATCGACGGCCTGCGTCGTCTTGGCCATCTGCATCAGCGCGAGCATGCCTTCTTCCATGCGCGCCCCACCGCTGGCGGTGAAAACGATCGTCGGCAGATGCCTGCGCCGCGCTTCTTCGAGCAAGTGCGCGATGCGGTCGCCGACCACGGTTCCCATCGTGCCGCCGCGGAAGCTGAAATCCATCACGCCCAGCGCAATTGGAAAGCCGTCGAGCGTTCCGAAGCCGGTCACGACGGCTTCGCTGAGCTTCGACTTTTCACGATCGGTCTCGAGCTTCTGCGGATACGGCCGTTTATCGACCCAGCCGAGCGGATCGCCGGGTAAAATCTCAGTGCCGATTTCGACGAAATCGCCGTCGACGAGCGAGTTGATGCGATCGTAGGCGTGCATGCGAAAGTGATGGCCGCAACGCGTGCACACCCACAGGTTGGCTTCCAAGTCTTTGCGGTAGAGCATCTCGCCGCAGGACGGACACTTGTCCCACAGCTTTTCATCGCCCGAGGCCAGCTCTTCCTCACGCCGGATGCGCAGCCAATCGGGCATCGGCATCAGGCGGTTTTCCCACTGGGGCCGGGGCGCGGCTTGGCACTTCGCTGCCAGAAAAATTTCGAGGCGTAGATTCGCCGCAGCTGTCGCAAGTAGTTGAGGATCTCGCTTTGATTGAGCTTCGACGTTCCCGCGACGCGATCGGTGAAGACGTACGGAATCTCGATCGCCTCTCCGTAATGCGCTTTGGCGATTACCTCGAGGCCGATCTTGAAGCCGATCGGATCGAGTTCGACTCCCTCCAGCGCCTCGCA